>JAEEGG010013518.1_pt1 | contig 17446 bp, 9 predicted proteins | sample 9134161 | NCBI WGS metagenome assembly JAEEGG01 (sample SAMN16246543, study PRJNA631951) | gut metagenome | biome: gut microbiome; feature: rumen; material: CR-attached | host: Bos | place: Iran: Karaj | collected 2018-10 | reverse complement strand
ACTACAACAACGAGAGAATTCAGGTCAAACTGAAAGGACTGACTCCTTGCCAGGCAAGGAATCAGTCCTTATACTCGTTTTAATGCCGTCCAACTTTAGGGGTTCACTTCATTTGAGGCGCCCTTTTTTCGAGCTTCTCGAAAAGAAGGAGATTTTCGAACAAATAAACACTAATCCGCCTGACAAGAATATTTTATAGTTGTATAATTTTCTTGTCTATATTTATCCCAGGGAGGTTAATTATGCGAAAACATTTCAAAAGATTCGTTTCTCTTTTGACGGCTGTGATCATGCTGCTGTCTATGTCGATGGCTGTATTGGCTAAAGATGTAGAGATGGTGGATCACGGCGAGGTTGATTTGTCGGAATTCGGAGTTTCTTATACATGGGAATACTACGATAACGACGTGTTAAAGATTATTCCTACTGATAATATTATTAATATTCAACTTAGTTGGTTTACTGATTACATACAGGAGATGGTATCTGAGGATACTCAGATCCTTATTGTTTTTTCAAACAAGTTGGACAGTGATTATGTTCGCGTAGCCGGTTTGGGATGCCCTGCCAGCGAGATCGTGTTCTCCGGCGATTATGCTTCGGACATCTGGATGCTCGATATATTCAATTTTGATAATCTGAATTCGGTCAAATTAAAGGCAGGCATGAATATAGATTATTTTACTATTGCCGGCAGTACTTCTTCAACTTCACTTGACATAGTCAATGGCGGAAATATTAACTATTTTGATCTTTATACCTGTTTTGAACTGCAGAGTTTTGCTATTCCGAAAAATGTTAAGAGTTTTTATATTTATGACTGCTTAAATGTTGAGTCATTAGAGATACCGGAAACATTGGAAGCTTTGACTGTTGAAAGTCTTGCTTCTTTGGATTTGGAGAATCTTGATTTGCCGGATTCTCTTAAAAGATGCCGGTTGATCGGTTTTGATTATGAGGCGATAGTTGTTCCTAACAATATTGAATTTTTCAGCTATAGTTCAGATTCGTTGACTTATGCTGTAATTGAAGAGGGCAGAACAGAGATTAATTCTGATATGTTCTCTGATTGTTATAATCTTAAGTCTGTTACGATTCCTAACAGCGTTAACAGGATCGATGATACCGCTTTTAATGATTGCTATTCACTTACGGATATTTACTTTGAAGGTTCAGCATACGAATTTATGAGCATAATGATCTATGATTCATTATTTGATCGTGAATCCGAGAAAACACTTGAAGATGTATTCCCATATGTCACCAATGTCCATTACTCGACATTTATCGCTAAAGGACCTGATGATTTCACAGGCCCTGTAGGCTCATATGCAGCGTTCACTGTTTTTCCTGTCGGTGATCCTGAAGACTACACATACCAGTGGCAGTATTACAAAGATGGTGATTGGGTAGATCTTGATGATGAAACTGCTCAGTTTCCGTTACTGGTGTTCACTATCACAGAGGCTATGAACGGTATGCGCGTACGTTGTGCCGTAACTGACAGTGAGGGTATGACGCTTTTCTCAAACGAAGCTAAACTTAAAGTTAAAGGTAAGACAGCTAAGATCTTGGGTCAGCCTTCGTCTGACATGTACTGCAATGTTGGCAACACGGAGATACTTTTGGTATCTGCAGAAGGCGACGGACTTAAGTATCAGTGGCAAGTATTGAAGCCGGGTGCTAACGCATGGGTTAACTGCTCAATGAATGACGGTGCCAAGACATCCTCTTTGTCCATTGCGGTAAAGGATTCCAAAAACGGATGGAAGTACAAGTGCGTAATTACCGATAAATATGGCACTACAGTTGAAACAGATCCTGTTGCACTATATATTGGCACTGAGTTAAAAATATCAACTCAGCCTGAAGACTACACCGGCCGTGTAGGAGAGACTGCTGAATTTACTGTTGCTGCCCAGGGTGATGGCCTTAAGTATCAGTGGCAGGTAATGAAGAACGGCGAATGGACTAACTGCTCCAAGAATGACGGTGCGAAGACAGCAACGCTCACACAGGAAGTCAAGGATTCAAGAAACGGTTTTGTTTACCACTGCGTAATTACCGATAAGAACGGTGTTGCTGTTACTTCTGATGAGGTCACATTGACTGTTGATAAGTCACTGAGAATCGTTGAGCAGCCTGTAGGTGGAGTAGAAGAAGTAAGCGTACCTATAGGCATAATTGTTTTAATACCTATTAAAGCTGAAGGTGATGGCCTTAAGTATCAGTGGCAGGTTCTCAAGAACGGTACCTGGACGAACTGCTCTATGAACGATGGTGCTAAGACTAATACTCTTGTGATTGAGATGAAGGAATCCCGAGACGGCAGTGTATACCACTGCGTTGTTTCTGATAAGTACGGCAATTCAGAGACGTCCGATGAAATTAAATTGACAACGGAAAAAGTTATTACAGTTTTCTCCGATCCTGCTGATTGCTATGCAAATCTCGGCGATAACGCTGAATTTACAATAGAAGCATATGGTTTCGATCTCAAGTATCAGTGGCAGGTATTGAAGAAAGGTGTCTGGACCAACTGTTCAATCAACGATGGCGCTAAGACAGATACATTAACACTGGAGGCCAAAGAATCCCGTGACGGTTGTCAGTATCGTTGTGTAATTACTGACAAATTCGAAAATGTTCATACAACAGAAACAGTAACCCTGTATATTATTGACAATGCTTTACCGGCTAAACCAGTACAGGTTTCTGCTGATTCTACTGTTATCGAGGCTGAGGATTCTGTTGCAGCCGAAGAAGTTGTTGAAACAGTAGACGTAGTAGACACCGTTGATACTGTTGAAACTGTTGATATAGTTGAAACGGTTGATATAGTTGAAACGGTTGAGGAAGTAGTTGCAGAGACGGTAACCGAAGTCGATTGACGCTGCTTTAACCTGATTAGCTGAAAATTACAGGGTCGGACCTGATTGGTTCGACCCTGTATTCTTTGTTTTTTTATTACATTTTTGTCTTTAAAACACTTGATTGGCACACGAATATCTTATTTAATATTTATATATTTTTGTATGGGGAGGAATACTATGAAAAAATATTTAAAATGTCTCGTTTCACTTTTAATTGCGGTTTTCGTGATGTCTTCAATATCGATAATCGCATCGGCATCTAGTATTGTTGACAGCGGAACTGTGAATAACAGTTATAGACCATATGGGTTGGGGGAATTCAATTATTCTTATACATGGAAATATTACGATAATGACACGCTTATTATTCTGCCTTCAACTTCGAATCTCTATATCAATGTAAATGATCTGACGGATTACATGAAAACCCGCTTAACAAGTAATACGAAAATTACTATAGATTGTTCTTTGAATATTAATTTAAAAATATTCGGCCAAGAGTGTCCTGCCAGCAATTTTACATTTGTCGGTACAGATTTAAACTTCTTGGATTTCTATGATTTCAGTGCACTGAATTCTGTCAATATTGATATTGACTTTGCTCCGACTGAATATCCGCATATATTTAACAATGTAAATATAGATTTATACAGATGCGGTATTACTACAGCGGATATTTTCGAAGGAAACATGCATAGCATAGACTTAGATTTTCATGATTGTAATAATATAACCAGTTTAACCGTTCCTGAATATGTTAGCTATTTATATGTATTTAGGTGTAAAAATTTGGAATTTATCCAAGCCACGAATAATTTGAAAAGTCTTTTGGTTGTAGAAACAAATAGTTTGAAAAACATATATGTGTATGGAAACATACAATATGAATTTGCAGTAGATAAAGCACCTAATTTAGAAACCATAGAAGTAACAGGTACTGTTTGGAAAACAGTATTGCAAAATGTACCATTTTCGGATTTCACTATACCGAATAATGGAGGTTTGTATTTAATAAATAGTAATTCATTAACAAGAGCCGCAATTGAACCCGGAAGAACAGAAATAAACCTTAAAATGTTCGAAGACTGCATTAATCTCGCAGATGTTACTATGCCGGAGGGTGTTACCGAAATTAATTATCGTGCTTTTGGAAATTGCTCAAGCTTAAAAAGTATTGTGATACCTTCTAGCGTTATCTATATCAATGAGGATGCATTTGACGGATGCTCTTCGCTTACTGATGTATTTTTCACAGGCAATTACGAGCAATGGGAAAACATAGTTGTACGCTCTGGTATTGACTTTGATTTAGTAACAACCGATAAATCAATCAACGAGATCTTTGGTAATGCAACTTTACATTTTCCTGATCCGGAGATAATAACACAGCCTGAAGATTGTGCCGGCACTTCAGGTTCTATTGCTGAATTTACTGTAGAAGCGGAAGGCAGCAGACTTAAGTATCAGTGGCAGGTATTAAAGAACGGTACTTGGACAAACTGTTCAATTAACGATGGTGCCAAGACTGCTACATTATCCTTAGAAATAAAGAGTTCCCGTGACGGCAGCAAATACCGCTGTGTTATTACGGACAAGTTCAATAAATCCATTACTACCGACGAAGTAACTCTTACAATAGATAATCCTCTCATTATTACTGACCAGCCTTCGGATTACTCCGGTGATATCGGTGAGTATGCTGTATTTAACGTTGTAGCACAGGGTGATGGTCTCAAATATCAGTGGCAGTATTTGAAGAACGGCACGTGGACAAACTGCTCATTGAATGATGGAGCTAGGACCGCAACATTCACTCAGGAGATCAAGGATTCCAGAAACGGCAATGTTTATCACTGCGTAATAACAGACAAGAACGGTAAAACTGTTACTTCAAGTGAAGTTACATTAACAGTTGATAAGTCACTGAGAATCGTTGAGCAGCCTGTAGGTGGAGCAGAATTTATTGATTGTCCTGTTGGCTTTAGCATTATGTTTACAGTTGTAGCCGAAGGTGATGGCCTAAAGTATCAGTGGCAGGTATTGAAGAACGGCACCTGGACAAACTGCTCCATAAACGATGGTGCTAAGTCGGATTATTTTAAAGTTTTGATGAAGGAATCGCGTGACGGCTGTGTTTATCGCTGCGTTGTATCTGATAAATACGGCAATACTGAGTCTACAAATGAAGTCACAGTGACATTGTTTAAGGGAATCGTAGTCACTTTTACGCCTGAGGATTGTTATGCAAATCTCGGAGAAACGGCTTGGTTTTCCCTTGGTGCTGCTGGTACTGATATCAAGTATCAGTGGCAGGTGTTGAAGAACGGCACCTGGACTAACTGTTCTAAGAACGATGGCGCTAAGACGAATACATTAAGTTTGAAGGTCAAGGAATCACGTGACGGAAGCCAGTATCGTTGTGTCATTACTGACAAATACGAAAATGTTTATATAACAGAAACAGTAACCCTGTATATTATTGACAATGCTTTACCGGCTAAAGCAGTACAGGTTCCGGCTGATTCTACTGTTATCGATGCTGAGGATTCTGTTGCAGCCGAAGAAGTTGTTGAAACAGTAGACGTAGTAGACACCGTTGATACTGTTGAAACAGTTGATATAGTTGAGACGGTTGAGGAAGTAGTTTCAGAGGCGTCTGAGGTATTTGAAGTCGCAGAGGTTATCGAGACAGAAGCGGTAACAGAAGCAGATTGATTTGTGGGTTAATCTATTAATCAACACTTATACGGGGCCGGATCTTACGATTCGACTCCGTTCTTTGTTTTTTAACGGATTACGTTCATGACAAAATTCTTTTATAGTTGTATAATTTTTTCAGTTTTATCACCGGAGGTTTTATATGCGTAATCGATTCAAAGCAATCATTACTATTATGGTTGCCATTTTTGTCATCTCGTCTATTTCTTTCATAGTATCGGCTGCTTCTCAAGTTGATGCCGGGTCCGTCACGACTGCCAAAGGTTCATATACATGGGAATATTTTGACGACAACACCTTGATCATACGACCTGATACTTACAAAACTACTCTTATAATTGACAAGTATGATCTGCCGGGAGATTATCTGAATAGTAGTACTACTGTTCATATAGATGTTTCAAATCTCTATACCCAAGGTCATAATAAAACTGGAAATATTCATGTTTATGGAGATAATTGTCCCTCCGGAAACATAGTGATCAGCGGAAGCACCTTAGATAACTTCTACAATATGGTATTTTATAATTTTAGTAATTTGAATACTATCAGGTTTGAAAAAGAAACAACACTTTATTGGATTGGCTTAACAAATTGCAATGTAGACCGTCTTGATTTCTATGAAAATTTGAATATAACGTCTTTGCAGATAATCAACAGTGATTCTCTCATATCAGCTAACGTACCTGATGGTGTAAAAAAGCTTACTATTTCCTCATGCTATAACTTAACCGATTTGAATAATATAGATGAACTTGATTATTTATCTTTAGCTAAAGTTGGAATTAGTGAAATCTTCGTTCCTAAAACATGTGCTTATTTTCGATGCAATTCTGAATCTTTAACAAAAGCAACCTTTGAAGAAGGAAGAACATGCATTACTAGTTTTATGTTCAGTGGATGCCGGAATCTTGAGCAAGTCATTATTCCTGATGGTATATCTTCTATTGAGACATATGCATTTGATGAATGTACAAAACTAAAGACAGTATATATTCCGGCAAGCATAAACCAGATCGACAGATTCTCATTTGGCGATTCCAATAATCTGGAAAAAGTCTATTACTCAGGCACTCATGATCAGTGGTATTCAATAACCATCATGAACGAAGATGAGATTATAGATGATAGTATCGATGATATCTTTTACAAAGCCGATATAGATTTTGGCGTAGTAAACTTGATTACTAAGGAGCCTGAAGACTATACAGGTTATATAGGCAGCACTGCAACATTTACAGTAGAAGCAGAAGGCGAAGACCTTCAATATCAATGGCAGGTGTTTAAGAACAACACTTGGACAAACTGCTCTGTTAAAGACGGCGCCAAGACTGACACTTTGTCTTTGGAAGCAAAGGAATCCCGCAATGGCAGCAATTATCATTGTGTTATTACTGATAAGAACGGCAATACAGTAACAAGTAATAAGGCAACACTTAATGTAGTTACCCTTTTGAAAATCGAGACTCAGCCCGAAGACTTCACCGCAGCAGCAGGTGAGATGGCTACATTTACAGTAGCTGCACAGGGAAGCGGACTTAAGTACCAGTGGCAGACTTTTAAGAACGGCAGCTGGACTAACTGCTCTATTAATGACGGCGCGAGGACTGACACTTTGTCTTTGGAAGCAAAGGAATCACGTAACGGCAGCAAATATCAGTGTGTTATAACCGATAAGAACGGCAATACAGTTACAACGAATGAGGTAAAGCTTACTGTAGCTACACCTTTGATAATCGAGACTCAGCCGGAAGACGTCTCCGGAGCAGCAGGTGAGATGGCTACATTTACAGTAGCTGCACAGGGAAGCGGACTTAAGTACCAGTGGCAGACTCTGAAGAACGGCAGCTGGACTAACTGCTCCATCAACGATGGTGCCAAGACTGATACATTGACCTTGGCAATCAAGGATTCACGTAACGGCAGCAAATATCAGTGCGTAATCACCGATAAGAACGGAGCTACAGTTACAACTGAGACTGTAACACTTACGGTTAAAAAAGAAGTTATTATTGTCACAGAACCCAGCGATTATTGTGCTTATGTGCTCGGTGAGACCGCTACATTTACAATTGAAGCAGAAGGCGAAGGCTTAAAGTATCAGTGGCAGGTGCTCAAAAACGGCGCATGGACAAATTGCTCTATCAACGACGGAGCCAAGACAAAGACATTGTCGTTAGAAGTTAAATCTTCACGTGACGGCAGTGAATACCGTTGTGTTGTTACAGACAAATTTGGCAATTCAGCAGAAAGCTGCACTGTAACACTTACAATTGCAAAGGCCTTGGAGCCAATTCGTGATCCTAATGACTTGCCGCCTATTGAGATTAATTCTGTAAATGCTACAGCTGCTGAAATCGATTTTACTGCTGCAGATTGCGTAGACATCACAGAAATTGTTGAGGTAGCTGAGATTGTTGAAGCAGCAGAGGTAATCGAGATTGTTCCCGGGATTGAGACAGTAACAGATATCGATTGATCTTAAGATTAATCTTTAATCAATAAAACGGGGCCGGATCTGATGATTCGGCCTCTTTTAAATTTTGTAGGCAGGTTTTTCTATAAAATACTTAATTGGCAAACAATATTCCTATATAATGAATTTATCTTTTTATGGGGAGGATTACTATGCAAAAGCTTTATAAAAGACTCGTTTCACTTATGATCGCGGTTTTCGTGATATCTTCGGTACCGATAATCGCATCGGCATCAGAAGCTGTTACCAGCGGATCTGTAAGTAACAGTTATCGCTATTATAATGATGATCCTATCGATTATTCTTATACATGGAAATATTACGATAATGACACGCTTGTTATTCAACCTTCAACCGTGGATCTGTATATCAATGTTAATGATTTATCAGAATACATGTCAACCCGGATTACAAGCAATACGATGATCACTATAGATTGTTCTTTAACCGATGTATTGATGATACGTGGCGAGGATTGTCCTGCCAGCAATTTAACTTTTGTCGGTGATAAATTGAATTGCTTTGAATTATGTAATTTCCGCGCGTTGGATTCCATCAATATCGATATTGATTTTGCTCCTTCAGAATATGTCCCTTGTGTCGGTGTTATGTTAGACAATTGTGGAATTACTACATTGGATATATTCGAAGGCGAAGGATATATTTTGAACTTGGAATTGCGTGATAATGAGAAATTAACCGTTTTGGATGTACCCGAATATGTGGATTATTTATACGTGTTTGATTGTCAATTCATAGAGACTATCATAGCCAATTATGATTTGAGATATCTTTATACTTATTATTTGAGAAATTTGAAAAGCGTGTATGTGTCTGGTGACATAACTTGGAATTTGACTATTTATGATTCACCCAATTTAGAAACTTTTGAAGTAACTGGAGATGTTGGCACAATATCTTTGACAAAAGTTAAAATATCTCATATTACGGTACCGAAAGACAATAAATTTTTCATCTCTAGTGCTTCATTAACAAATGTTACTATTGATTCAGGAAGAACATTTTTGTGCGGTGGAATGTTCGACGGCTGCATCAATCTCAAGGATGTCTCTATTCCAGACGGAGTAACCGAAATCTATGGACGCGCTTTTAGAAATTGCTCCAGCCTCAATAGCATTGTGATACCATCTAGCGTTAACTTTATCTGTGATGATGCATTTGACGGATGCACTTCGCTTACTGATGTATACTTCACAGGCAATTGCGAACTTTGGGAAAGCATTGATGTGCACAGTGGCGAGCATTATGATGAACTATCTGAGAAATCAATCGACGAGATCTTTGGTAATGCGACAATACATTTCCCTGATCCCGAGATAATAATTCAGCCCGAAGATTATGCAGGTCCTTCCGGTTCAAATGCTGAATTTAGTGTAGAAGCAGACGGCAGCAAACTGAAGTATCAGTGGCAGGTCCTTAAGAATGGTGTTTGGACTAACTGCTCAATAAATGACGGAGCTAAGACCGATACACTTTCCATGGAGATCAAGGATTCCCGTGACGGCAGTAAGTATCATTGTGTTATCACCGATAAATTCGGAAAAACAGTAACAAGCAAAGAGGTAACACTTACAGTAGCTACGCCTTTAGCAATTACTTCTCAGCCTGAAGATTATTCAGGCAGTGCTGGTGAGACCGCTACATTTACGGTAGCAGCTCAGGGATCCGGCCTCAAGTATCAGTGGCAGACGCTTAAGAATGGAAGCTGGACCAACTGTTCTGTTAATGATGGATCCAAGACCGCTACATTGTCATTGGCAATCAAGGATTCACGTAACGGAAGCAAGTACCAGTGTGTAATAACTGATAAGAATGGTGAAACAGTTACGACGAAGGAAGTTACTCTTACTGTTGCTTCAGCTTTGAATATCGAGACACAGCCCGAAGATTACTCCGGAGCAGCAGGTGAGATGGCTACATTTACAGTAGTTGCTGAAGGATCCGGTCTTAAGTATCAGTGGCAGACTCTTAAGAACGGCGCTTGGACGAACTGTTCTGTAAACGATGGCGCTAAGACTGATACCTTGTCTCTTGAGATCAAGTCTTCTCGTGACGGAAGCATCTATCATTGCGTTATCACTGACAAAAACGGTGCATCATTAACAACAGAAGCTGTAACGCTTTCGATGCTTAAGGGCGTTAAGATCAAAACTAACCCTTTGGATTATTATGGCAAAGTAAAAACCATGGCTACGTTTACTGTTGTAGCAGAAGGGGAGGGCTTAAAGTATCAGTGGCAGGTGCTCAAGGATGGCGTATGGACAAACTGTTCCGTTAATGACGGTGCTAAAACAAACACATTGACTTTAGAGATCAAAGATTCAAGAAACGGATGCGAATACCATTGCGTCGTTACAGATAAATACGGCAATACAGCAATTTCTTCTTCTGCCAGTATCATCGTCGACCAGACTATAGATTTACCGTTTGTTCCTGCGACAGCACTTGATTCGACAGAACCTGTTGCTCCTGCAGCTTCATATGATTCTGATGAAGTTGATGAATACGAAAATGTCGTAGATGAAGAGGTGATTGATATAGTCACTGAAATCCAGACAGAAACAGTAACAGAAGTCGACTGATCATAATTTTCAGCTTTAAAAAATCACATCAATAACAGGGCCGGATCTTACGATTCGGCCTCGTTTTATTGAAGTGTCACGTTTTGACGAGTGATATAATTCCGCTTATGAAGAGATTAATAGTTTTGTTATTGGCACTTTCTTTTTTGCTGACTTGTTCCTGCAATAAATCACAGATCAGTCAGCACCTTTACGGCGTCTTTCTCAGTGTTGAAGATGACCTAGATTCGTTGAGCGATTACAAGACTGTAGTTATTGATGCCCAGAATTTCAGGGCAGGGGAGATTAGGAAGTTCCGCGAAAAGGGCCACAAGGTTTATAGCTATATCAACATCGGATCGCTTGAAGATTTTCGCGATTACTACGATGAATACAAAGATCTCGCACTTGGCGCGTACGAGCATTGGGATGAAGAGGTTTGGATAGATGCTTCTTCAGAAAAGTGGCAGAAGTTCGTTGTAGATGAGCTTGTGCCTTCATTAGCTGATAAGGGGATAGACGGTTTCTTCGTAGACAACTGCGATGTGTACTACAACTATCCTACACCTGAGATAATGAACGGTCTTACCGTAATGATGAGCGCAATGGTCAACACCGGACTGGATGTCATTATTAACGGCGGAGACTGCTACCTGGATGCCTACTGCGAAGCAGGCGGTGAGTGGAGTGACGTTATTACGGGGATCAATCAGGAAACGGTCTTCTCGAAGATTCTTTGGGACGGTGACAGCTTTGGCCGCGCTGATCCTGAAGATCACGAATACTTCAGGGACTATATTGAAAGATATGCGAAATTAGGCGCTGACATATATCTGTTGGAATATACGACAGACGCGAAACTCATAAAAGAGATCAACAGATACTGCGTTCAGAAGGGGTTTGACTATTACATATCTGATTCGATTGAGCTGGACGGGTAGGGGAGATTTTATGTCAGTCACACTGTCGCATATAATATTGGGAATTATTCATTAAACATAATAAAATATAAATACTTTGTGCAATACAAAAACATGAGATAACAGGCATAGTCCAGAATAGTTTGACAATCAAAGTATTTAGGATATAATAAGGTCGCAATTGAAAATATGGGTATTGATTGCGACCTTTTATGTACACAACGTATTGGAGGAATATATGGATTCAATATGGCAGAACGGCATTGACCGCTTAAACGCACGCAGGGAACAGGTAGCTGCGGCAGGCGGAGCTGACAGGATCGCTAAGCAGCATTCTTCAGGAAAGCTGACCGCCAGGGAGCGTATGGAAGCGCTTTTCGATGACGGCACATTCGTTGAATTAAATGATCAGATAAGTTCCAGATGTTCTGATTTCGGAATGGATAAGAAAAAAAAGCCGGGCGACGGCGTTGTAACCGGATACGGATACATCCACGGCCGTGTTGCTTTCGCATCTTCACAGGATTTCACGGTAGGCGGCGGCTCATTGGGCGAAGCTCAGGCTAAGAAGATCTGCCAGGCTATGGACAAGGCCATGGTAATGAAGGCGCCTTTCATCTCCATCAACGATTCAGGCGGAGCTAGAATAGAAGAGGGTATCGATTCACTTACGGGTTATGCAGATATCTTCTACCGCAACACTATCGCTTCAGGCGTTATTCCTCAGATCTCAGTTATCATGGGACCTTGCGCAGGCGGTGCTTGCTATTCTCCGGCCATCACAGACTATATCTTCATGACTGACTATGCCCAGATGTACATCACGGGACCTGCAGTCGTTAAGTCTGTAACAGGTGAGGAGATCACATCTTCTGCATTGGGCGGAGCTGCTGTTCACAGCGCTACATCTGGCGTTGCACACTTCGTTTATCCTGACGACCTCTCATGCCTTAACGGCGTACGTCAGCTCTTGGGATACCTTCCGCAGAGCAATGAGGATCTGCCTCTTGAAGTACCGGGAACTGCAGTTGATAACAGTGCTTCTTTGGCTGATATCGTTCCTGCAGATTCCAAGAAGGCATATGACGTCAGAAGCGTAATCAATGCCGTTGTTGATGCAGGCAGCTTCTTTGAAGTACAGGAAAACTTTGCAAGGAACATTATCGTAGGATTCGCAAGACTGGACGGGGAGACCATCGGAATCATCGCAAACCAGGCTCTGTATATGGCTGGTTCTCTTGAGATCAATGCCTCCGATAAAGCATCGCGCTTCATAAGATTCTGCGACTGCTTCAATATTCCGCTCCTTACGTTGGTTGACGTTCCGGCGTTCCTGCCCGGTTCACAGCAGGAGCACGGCGGCATCATCCGTCACGGCGCAAAGCTTCTCTATGCTTATTCCGAAGCTACTGTTCCGAAGGTCAGCCTCATTATGCGTAAAGCATACGGCGGCGCTTACATCGCAATGAACAGCAAGGGCACTGGCGCTGACATTGTCTATGCTTGGCCTATCGCTGAGATCGCTGTTATGGGCGCTTCGGGTGCTGTAAGCATCATCGGCAAGAAAGCTATCGAAGCTGCTGAAGATCCTGCGGCTAAGAGGGAAGAGCTCCTCAATGAATACAATGAGAAGTTCATGAATCCTTATATCGCTGCTGAGCACGGCTATGTTGACGAAGTCATCCTGCCTGAAGAGACCAGATCTAAGATCGCAGGTGCCTTTAAGATGCTTAAGACTAAAGAACGCGAATTGCCCTACAAAAAGCACGGCAATATCCCGCTTTAAGGAGGCATTAACGTGGATCAGGAATTAATCGTAGCAATGGCAGTAGCCTGCATCGCCGAAGAGAACGGCGTAGATACCAATCATGTAGTGGTTCGTTCTTTTCGCGAGGTAAAGAAAAGCCCTCTTGCGCAATATATCGCAGATAACAATATTTCTTATCACAAATATCAGTTGGGAGAATAATTAAATGAGTAAGTATCGTATTACAGTAGACGGCAAGACATATGAGATGGACGTTGAGCTTATCGGAGCAAATGGCGCAGCAGTTCAGCCTGTTGCTAAGGCCGCAGCACCCGTAGTAAGCGCGCCTGCAGCACCTGCTCCGGCAGCAAAGCCTGCAGCAGCTTCCACAGGCGCAGTCATCGCACCGATGCCCGGCACGATCCTCAAGGTATTGAAGGCTTCCGGAGACGCTGTTAAGGCAGGCGACGTAGTCCTTATTCTTGAGGCTATGAAGATGGAGAACGAGATCACAGCACCTTCTGACGGTGTTATCGGCTCACTCAGCCTTGCACAAGGCTCAACAGTTGCAGGCGGCGACTTGCTCTTCGAAGTTAAGTGAGGTCTGTTAATGTCTGAACTTTTTAGTACAAATAATAAGCTTCAAATCACGGATACTATCCTGAGAGACGCCCACCAGAGCCAGGCTGCTACGCGTATGCGCCTTGAGGATATGCTTCCTGCATGTGAAGTATTAGACAGCATCGGATATTGGTCTATCGAATGCTGGGGAGGCGCTACTTTTGACTCGTGCATGCGTTTCCTTAACGAAGATCCGTGGGAGAGGCTCCGCACATTGCGAAAAGCACTTCCCAACACCAAGCTTCAGATGCTTTTGCGCGGACAGAACCTGCTCGGATACCGCCATTACGCAGACGATATGGTAGAGGCTTTCTGCGCCAAATCCATCGAAAACGGTATCGATATAGTCCGTATTTTTGACGCTCTTAACGACATCCGTAATATGGAAGCATCGATCAGGGCAGTGAAGAAGTACGGCGGCATGGTGGAAGCTGCAATGAGCTACACGACAAGCCCCGTACATAACGAGGATTACTTCGTAAACAAGGCTGTTATTCTCGAGCAGATGGGCGCTGATACTATCTGCATCAAGGACATGGCAAACCTTTTGCTTCCCGCAGATGCATATTCTCTTGTTAAGAAACTGAAGGAGAAGGTATCCATTCCGATCCATCTCCATACTCATAACACAACGGGAACAGGCTCAATGGTATATCTTATGGCTGCTATGGCAGGCGTAGATATCGTTGACTGCGCGTTGTCTCCTTTCGCGAACGGAACATCACAGCCGGCTACAGAGTCTTTGGTAGCTACTCTTCGCGGAACCGTGAGAGATACCGGTCTTGACCTGGGCAAGCTCAATGAGGCTGCGATCCACTTTAAGGGTGTCGCTGCGAAAATGGAGTCTGCAGGCACAATCAGCTCCAAAGTATTGCGCGTAGATCCCAATACTCTGCTCTATCAGGTACCGGGCGGAATGCTCTCAAACCTTCTGTCACAACTCAAGCAGGCTAACGCAGAAGACAGAATGGAGGAGGTGCTCCAGGAGGTCCCCAGGGTTCGTGAGGACTTCGGATATCCTCCGCTTGTAACTCCTACCAGCCAGATTGTTGGCTCACAGGCCGTATTTAACGTTCTCATGGGCAGATACAAGACATTTACTAAAGAATCCAAGGGATTGCTTCGCGGCGAATACGGCGAGCTCCCGGGCGTTGTAAATGAAGAGATAAGAAATCAGGCAATCGGATCCGACGAGGTAATCACATGCCGTCCCGCTGATCTTCTTAAACCTGAGCTCGAGACTATCAAGAAGCAGTACAAGGACATCGCCAAGAGTGAAGAGGACGTATTGTCATGCGCCATGTTCCCCCAGGTGGCGCCCGAATTCATCAGGAAGCGCGATGGCGGAGATGTGAAGGAAATAACCGTAGACTGGATAAGATAATTCTTTTTTGCGCAAAATAATCACTGTAGAACGGGGCTGAATATCAGCCTCGTTTTACTTTTTTCAAGACAATTTTATTTTGGTAACACATTGAACTTAATTATATTGAATATCGGTCATAAAAAATAATTTATTTACACTTTTGTTCGATTAAGGACACATCTGTCATTGAGAATATATATATTAATATTAAAATAGTGAAAGTGTTTCCTTGGAGGTATATTATGAGACATCAAAAAGTGAAGATCCTGGCATTTTTCCTTGCAGTATTCATTGCCGTCGCATCGTTCCCGGCGCTTAAGTCTAATGCGGCCGGCGGCGAAATACCTAATTCCAATTTAACTTGGACTCTTGACGGTAACGGCAAACTGACAATTGATGGCACTGGTGCTATGCCTTATTGGTCCGCTGCAGCTAATGTTCCATGGAATAGTTCTAAAAGCAACATCAAAACTGTTGAGATCAAGAGCGGCGTTACTACTATTGGCCCCTACGCTTTCAGATCTCACAGTAACCTTACAAGCATTTCTATTCCCTCTACAGTAACTTCAATTGGTTCTTACTCTTTTCAGAATTGTAACAAATTAACAGCAATAATTATTCCTAATAGTGTTACATCTATCGGAAGCTATGCTTTTACTAGTTGTACAACTCTTAGTAGTTTATCGCTTTCCAGCAATCTTACTGAAATTGGAAATGACGCATTCAAGAGTTGTAAAGCGTTAACTTCTGTTTCAATTCCTAATGGTGTTACAACAATTAGTGCAAATGCTTTCAACGGTTGTGAATCTATGACTACTCTTAGTATTCCTAATTCTGTTACTACAATCGATGAATATGCGTTTTACAAGTGTTCAAAGCTTAATAGTGTAATATTACCCAGCAGTCTTATTACAATAGGCAAAGCAGCATTTGGCTATTGCTCTACTATTACCAGCATTACTGTTCCTAATGGTGTAAACACTATCGGTGTTGATGCATTTGCTTGTTGCACCAGTCTTACTGCTGTCACTCTTCCTGATAGTCTTTTACATATATATAATGGCGCTTTCCGCAACTGCTCAAATCTTTCTTCCATAAATATACCCAATGAACTTATGTTTATCGGAACCAATGCATTCGGTTACTGCTCTGCTCTTACAACTTTTTCTATTCCTGCTAGCATTACGACTTTCGGCTTTGATGCATTAGGAAATACAGGTGTTTCAAAAGTAACATATAAGGGAACCCGTTCTCAATGGCTGAATATCGACACTTTATATGATCCTGAATTAAACTGGGATATGGATAAAGAGATGGCAAAATATAATATCGAAGTCATCTTTTCAAATGGTACCAACGAACTCACTATTACCTCAAATCCGTCTAATGTCACCGGCAAAGTCGGAAACACTGCTACATTCTCTGTCAGAGCAACAGGTGACGGCCTTACTTATCAATGGAATGAATTTGTAGACGGAGAATGGGTGGCATGCACCTATACCGGCAGTACTACTGCCAATTTGAAAGTCCCGATCACCTGCAATAAAGACGGTCGAAGATACGACTGTACGGTAACTGACACATATGGTCTTTCTAAAACATCCACCAGCGCAACACTTACGATCGATCGTACAAATCTCATGATCAACAGCGCACCTGTTAACTTTACAGGTCAGGTAGGTGAGACAGCTGTATTTGTTGTCGGTGCGCAGGGCGACGAACTGACATATCAGTGGCAGGTATTCAAGGATGGCGAATGGACAAACTGCTCCATTAATGATGGTGCCAAGACGGCAGCTTTATCCTTCGAGATCAAAGCTACAGCTAACGGCAACAGATATCAGTGCACAATTACTGACGGTTACGGCAATTCCGTTACAACGAAAGAAGTCGTTCTCACAATTAAGACTCCTCTTAACATCACATCACAGCCTTCAAATGCTTCCGGCTTTGCAGGCGAGACAGCTACATATACAATCGCTGCAAGAGGTGACAACCTCTCATATCAGTGGCAGGTCTTCAAGGACGGTGCGTGGACAAACTGCTCCATGAACGATGGCGCTAAGACCGCAACACTGTCTTTCGAGATTAAGGCAACATTAAACGGCAATAAGTATCATTGCATTATCACAGACGGATATGG
>JAEEGG010013516.1_pt1 | contig 17448 bp, 20 predicted proteins | sample 9134161 | NCBI WGS metagenome assembly JAEEGG01 (sample SAMN16246543, study PRJNA631951) | gut metagenome | biome: gut microbiome; feature: rumen; material: CR-attached | host: Bos | place: Iran: Karaj | collected 2018-10 | reverse complement strand
CACACGAATGTGGGATTTGAATCATTTTGAATGATGCCGTCAAGTGCCGTGGAATGCCGTGGAGTGCCGTCAAGTGCCGTGGAATGCCGTGGAGTGCCGTCAAGTGCCTTTCAACTTGATTTTAGGGTTTTTACCTTTTTTACAGGAATCACGCCGTCAAGCCCCTTGCGGCGTTTGAACTTTCTCGCACGTGCGCCTATAATGGCGGCGTCTTGCGGGCATCATCTCCTGCTTGATTGGTTTTGGTACGAACACGGCGCGGCGGCGTCGTAGGCGCGCGGGTGCGCGTTCCGCCATCGAGGATTTGAGATGGAAGCGAATGAGGAAAATCTGGCGCATGTCGCCGATCTGATCGAGAAGGCCAGGTTCGCCGGGCTGGTTGGCTCTGACTGGGTTGAGGGAATGGGCCTCGCGTGGTGCGCCGAGGCGTACAACGGCATCGGCCCGGAGTTCATGGGCGACCGTCTGCGCGATCGGACCTCGCGCCTGCTTTCGATCTTCGAGCCGGCCGCGCTCATCCACGACGGCCGGAACCACGTGAGCGACGGGTCGCGCCCGTCCTTCGTTTACGCAAACGACGAATTCCGCTGCAACTGCCACATGCTCGCCGACCTCGCCTACCCGTGGTGGAACTGGAAGCGCTACCGCGCGCGCCTCGTCGCCGACGTGCTCTTCGACTTCGTGAGCGCCGAGCGCTTCGGCTGGCGCGCGTGGCTGGAGGCGCATGAGCGGTTTGTGGAGCGCACGGCCGCGACAAGCGCGGCCGCTCCCGCTTATTCAAGTAACGCAACCAAACACCCGAAAGGAACCTACTAATGAAAGACATGCTGAAATCACTCCGTCTCGCGTTTCTGCAGACGTGCTGCGTGCTGGCGCTCGCGGCGTTCTGCGCCCTCGGCGCGCTGCTCACCGGCTGCAGCGTGAAGAAGATCGAGTACGAGAAAAACGACAAGGGCGAGATCTCCTATCGCATCTACGAAAATGACCACTGGCTGAAGACGGAATCAACCGGCATCAAGGGCGGCATGACGGGTGATGGCCAGTTCGTGTTCGAGGCCGAGGGCATGAAATCCTCGCCGTCGGAGGAGTTCAATCGGACCATGCAGACGTACACCACGGCGTTTGTGCAGCTCGCGCAGATCGCGGCGGCGGCGTACAACCCCTCCAGCACGGGCGTGATCACGACGAAGGCGGCCACGTCGGCCGCGACAAGCGCGGCCACTCCCGCAACTGCCGCGACAAGCACGGCCACTCCCGCGACGGCCGCCACGAACGCCGTCGACTGCGTTGACTGCAAGGAGCCCGCGAAGTAAGGAGCCGGGATGCTGACGATTGCGGCCATTATCGCCGGGGCGACGATCTCCGGGCAGGGCGACGGGGCGTTCGTCTCGTCGGGGTTCGTGACGGCGCTGCTGGGCACGGGCGGCGTGGCCGGTCTCATCGGCTACCTTGGCGGGCGCAAGCACCGCGTCACGGTGGAGCCGTCGATCTGCGAGGAGCGGCACAAGCTCCTGGCGCAGCAGATCGAGAACATCTACTCCCGCATCAACAAGCTGGAGAACAACAATTCCGAACACACGGCCCAGCTGAAGGCAATCGAGAACCGCGTGGAGTCGATGGACGGCAAGCTGGACCGCATCATCAGCAAGATGGGATGACGACATGGACGCAACCGACAAATTCGTGATCAAGACCGCGCTCGAGACCCTTCGGGCCGCCGGCGGCACGGGCCTCAAGAAAACCGCCCTCCTTAACCAGATCGACCTGGCCGCCGGCGCGCCCACCACCAACGAGCAGCGCGAGGCCGCGTTCCAGCTGCTGCGCGACCGCGGCTGGATCAGCTACTACCTGGAGCCCGTCTGGCACGAACAGCGCTGGACGATCACCGAGCGCGGCATGACCGCGCTGGAGGGCATGTAATTGGGCAAGACGCGCAAAGACGCCTGGGGCGAGGGCCTGCCGGAGGAGACGCGCTGGCAGCTCTACGCCTACACGAAGCCGCCGACCGACGAGGAGAAGTCGGCCGGTCGCCCGTGGCTGCGCAACTTCCGCACGGACGTGCTGCCGTACCTCTCGCTGCAGAGGATCGTCGCGCCGAGCGAGGCGGGCTGGTACCGGTTCCTCGGGCGGATGCGCGAGGCCGAGGCCGCGAAGACGATCATCCGCGTGGAGACCTCGAAGCGGATCGCCGAGGGGCTGACCGCCGCGAAGATCGACCCGCGCCTCGCCGCCGACATGCTGACGGCGCTCTCGGTGGACGAGGCCGCGAAGCCGCCGGACGAGCGCAACGAGAAGGTCATGCAGATCTTCGCCTCGGCCGCCGCGATGTTCCGGACGACCGACCAGCGCGAGCGCGAGCTCAAGCTGAAGGCGGCGGCGCAGCAGACGAAGGACGAGCAGCTGCGCCTCGCACGCGAGAAGTTCGAGGCGGCGGAGCTCCGCGAGAGTGCGGCGAAGAGCGCGCTCGGAGACAAGAAGCTCACCGACGCCGACAAGATCGCGAAGATGAAGGAGATTTTCGGCTGATGAAGCTGATCGACCTACTGCTCGGATTCCAGAGGAAAGCCGCCAGCACCGTGGCGCGCTTCCTGATCCTGCTGTGGTCTCGTCAGACCGGCAAGGGCTACACCACCTCGTTCGTCGCGTCTCGCGGCGCGGAGATCGAGCCGCGCTCGAACTGGCTCATCGTGGCCCCGACTGAGCGCCAGTCCCTGGAGACGCTCGACAAGTGCAAGAACTGGATCAAGGCCGCGCACCTCTCGGTGGCCGAGACGGAGGAGGAGTTCGACGCGCTGGAGAAAGGCGCGAAGATCAAGGCAAAGGTCATCGTGCTGTCGAACGGGTCGAAGATCTACGCGCTTCCCGGCAAGCCCGCGTCGCTGCGCGGCTTCACCGGCTACCTCGTGATCGACGAGTTCGCGTTCTTCGAGGACCAGAAGGAAGTGTGGAAGGCCGTCTTCGCCGTGATCGTGAACCCGATGGCGTCCATCAAGCGCGTGATCATCACGTCCACGCCGAACGGCCAGGGCGACATGTTCCACAAGCTGGTAGACGAGAACTTCCTGAACCCGAAGGAAGGACGGCGCATCAAGTGGGAGGTGCAGAAGGTCACGATCCACGAGGCGGCCAAGGCGTGGGAGGAAGCCGGGAAGCTTGGAACCGTCATAGACGAGAAGACCGGCGAGGAGCGTCCGAAGACCGCCGAGGAATACGTGGAGGAAACGCGCGAGGCGTTCGACTGCCCGGAGGCATGGCCGCAGGAGTTCGAGTGCGAGTTCCTGGATGCGTCCGCGAACCTTCTCAGCTTCGACATGATCACGGCTGCGGAATCGGTGGAGGCGACGGAGCACGGCTTCGACCCCGACGAGCCGGGCGAGTTCTACGGCGGCTTCGACTTCGGCGGCATCAAGGACCCGTCGATATTCTGGTTCGCAAAGAAGGTCGGCGACAAGCTGATCACCCGCGACGTGCTGGTGCTGCGCGAGTCGGACACCGGCGAGCAGCTGGCGGCTGTCCGGTCGCGCATCGACAAGTGCGTGCGCGTGTGCGTTGACTACACCGGCCCCGGACGCGGCTTCGGCGACGTCGCCGCGAACGGCATCCCCGGCACGGACTTCGGCGGCTGGGGCGAGTACGACGCCGACCCCAAGAAGTTCCTCGCCGGCAAGATCGAGAAGGTGACGTTCTCGGAGCCGTCGAAGCGCGAGCTGTTCACGCCGTTCCGGCTGTGCTTCGGCAAGGAGCCGAAGTTCATCATCCCGCACGCGGACTGGATCCGCCAGGACTTCCACGGCGTGCAGATGATACTCAAGGGCAAGGAGTACGTGTTCTGGGCGCCGAGGATGTCGAACGGCCACTCCGACGGCGCGTGCGCTGCCGCGCTCTGCCGCCGCGCCTCGTCCTTCGGCGGCGGCGAGTACGTGCCGCCGTTCGGCACCGGCAGCAGAAACGACCCCGACGGAAGGAGCATCGATGGCTAAGGCAAGGACAACCAGGCGCGCGGCCGCGAAGGCCGCACCGGCGCGCGTGCCGGACAGGACGGTGAAGCTCGACGCCGCGCACTGCTGGCTCGAGCGCAGCAACCCGCTCGCGGGACTGTCCATCCGCGCGGCGCAGTCCGTCTTCGACGCGGCGCGCTCCGGCGACACGCAGCGCCTCCACTGGATATTCCATGAGATCGAGGCGTCGAACCCGCTGCTCTTCACCTGCATCGAGCGCCGCCAGAGCGCGATCGCGGGATTCCAGTGGAAGGTCTCGCCCCTGCCCTCCATGGGAGGGATGCTCGCCGACGACCAGAAAGACGCCGTCGACACGTTCATCGCCGGAATCGGCAACTTCACCGAGATGCTGGAGCACCTCGACACGGCGTTCTTCCGCGGCTTCGCGCTCGCGCAGCCGGTGTGGGAGTCGGACGGCTCCGTCCGCGAGGTGCGCCTGCACAACTCGTGGGAGTTCCTCTCGCACGACGGCGAGCTCTACCACAACCCGGAGTGCGACGGCTTCTCCCGCTCGGCCGTGCCGTGCGCGGACGCCGGGCTGATCGGCGTCCAGCGCCGCCGCGCGATCGACTACCCCGCGCTCTCCATCCACATCCGCCACGCCGTGAGCGAGCGCGACTGGGGAAGATTCCTCGAACGCTACGCCCTGCCGAAGCCCGCCGTCACCATGGCCCCCAACGCCACGAACGAGCAGCGGGCGGACTACCTCGCCGCCGCGAAGGCCGTGGAGAACGGGCAGGTGAGCGTGTGGCCGAGCGGCAGCAGCATCACGGACTTCGCCGGCGGTTCGCGCGGCACCGACCCGTTCAACAGCTTCATCGAGCACCAGGAGAAGCTGATCGTCCTGCTCGCCACCGGCGGCACGCTCACCTCCCTCGCGCAGGCCGACACCGGCTCCCTCGCGGGCGGCGCGCAGATGAAGGTGTGGCAGGAGATCGTCCGCCGCGACGCGGGCGTGCTCGCCCAGGCCGTCATGCGCTCGCTCGTGCGGCCGTTCATCGAGCGCAGGTTCGGCCCGACGTGCGCCGTGGAGTTCTCGCTGGACATCCCGCAGAAGCCGTCGCCGCAGGAGGCCGCGAACGTGGCCGCCACGCTCCGCCAGGCCGGTTGGCGCGTGGACCAGGGCGAACTGGAGAAGGCCGTCGGGTTCACGCTCGAACGCGAGGAGGCGCCCGCCGCGCCAGCCTTCGCGAAGGCGAGGGATGCAAGGGGCCTGCAAGGGCCCGGCAAGGCCGGCGCGCTGGGCGACCCGATCGAAGACGCCCTCATGCTCAAGATGGTGCAGGCAATGGCCGATGAGCTCGGCAAGGAGAAGAACGATGAAGAATGAGATCGCAGTTTTCGCGGCGTGCCGCGAGTTCGTGGAGGACGCGGCTACGAACGCCACGTGGTTCATGACATTTCCGCCGTACGGGCGCTATCCCGTGGGCGGCACCATCGCGGGCGCGGCGAAGGACGCCGAGTTCGTGTTCGACGAGGCCGCCGCGCGGTCCGTGATCGCCGCGTTCCGCGAGGCCGCAGCCAACCCCGAGTGGCCCGGCATCCTCGTGGACGAGGAGCACTACTCCCTCGACCGCGCGAAGTCGTCCGCAGCGCTCGCCTGGGCGAAGGACATCCGCCAGGAGGAGGACGGTTCGATCTGGACGCGCTGGGAGTTCACGCCGCGCGGCCGCGAGCTGTGGCAGAGCCGCACGCTCGTGAACCGCTCGCCGGCGTTCTGCTGCGAGCGCAGCGGCAAGGACTACCGCCCCGTGGCGCTCAGCTCGATCGCGATGACCAACACGCCCCACTTCAAGGAGCTTTCAACCCTTGCCGCCGCGCGTGCGGCGGAGGTAAACACACACGAAGGAGAAGTCCAGATGGAAGAAATACTCAAGGCGCTCGGCCTTGCCGAAGGCGCGTCCCCTGAGGACGCGGTCGCGGCGATCGAAGCGCTCAAGCAGAAAGCCTCCGCCGCGGAAGAGACCGCAGCCGAGGCCGAGGCGAAGTGCCGCCGCATCGAATGCGACGCCTTCATCGAGGAGCACAAGTCGAAGATCGCCGACGTGGCCGCGTGCCGCGAGGCGTTCATGGCCGACCCCGACTCCGCCCGCAAGCTCATGGCCGCGTGCAAGGCCCCCGAGGCCAAGCCGCAGACCATCCTCGCCGCCGCGAAGAAGACGCCCGAGGTCCACAAGACCGGCAAGGCGTTCGCCTCGTGCCGCGAGGAGATGGCGTCCCTGCCCCCGGCAGAGCGCGCCGCGTACTACAGGGAACACGCCGCCGAGATCGACGGCTAATCAACAAGTCAACGAAAGGTAAAACAACATGGCACTCACATCCCCCGCCCTCACCCTCGCCATCGAGGCTCTCTGGGCCAACATCAAGCCCACCATGGACGCGCTGCAGAAGCTCGGCTTCACCGACTTCTCGGACGAGGCCCCTGGCATCGACATCAAGCCCGGCGCCACCATCAAGGTGCCGATCTCCGACGTCTCCAAGGCCGGCGAGTACGACGCCTCCACCAACCACTACCGCACCGGCGGAACCACGGACTGGGCGTCGATGGTCTGCAAGCACTACCTGCAGGGCTACGACATCACCGGCGTGAACATCGACCAGGGCGTCGACGCCGGGAAGATGAAGCAGAAGTTCACGATGCGCGCCGGCACGGGCGTCTCGCTCGCGGCCCTCGACGCGGTCAAGACGGCCCTCGACGGCTGCACCGCCTCCACGGGCGTCCTGATCCCGGCCACGGGTTCCGTCACGCTCCAGGACTACATGGGCCTCGGCAGCGGCGCGAACCAGGCGTGGCTGAACCGCGAGACCTCCGTCCTCGCCGTGAACGGCACGGAGCTCGCGAGCGTCAAGGCCAAGTTCGCCGCGAACCACATCGTGGGCACCAACCAGGAGCTGGCCAGCTACCTCGGCTTCCGCGACATGGTGGTGATTCCGGGCATGACCGCCCGCATCTGCATCGTGCCGGCCGGAAGCATGGGCTTCCTCGCCCGCGTGCCCGCCTACCTCGCCCGCTATGTTGAAGCCGGCACCGAGACCGATCCCGACACCGGCCTCTCGCTGGGCATCGTCATCGCGGACGACCAGGACCACAACCGCCTGATCGCGAACGCCGACCTGTGGTTCGGATGCGCCGTGCGCTCCGCCGCCGCCGGCGCCACCGACAGCGCCAAGGGCATCATCAAGGTCGGCACCGACGCATAAGGAGGTTGACGATGAAGCGACTGCTCGCACTTGCGGCCCTGGCCGCGCTGCCGCTCATGGGCGCCGTAGAGGTCTACGGCGTCCGGGACGGCGGCTCCGTGACGGTGCCGCTCGGCGGGCGGCTCGCCTACGTGAACGTCCTCTCCACCGTCCCGAACGGCACCTGCACGCTCAAGCGCGGGCAGTCGTTCGAGACGAATGCGGCCAGCGTCGTGTCGTTCGCCGCCACGAACTTCACCTACTCCCTCGTCTATTCCAACGGCACGGAGACGGTGACGAACGTGACGGCGGTCGACCAGTGGCCCGACATCGCCGGCACAAGGTACGTCTCCTACTCCACGAACCGGATCGTGCTGACGTGGGCGGAGACGAACTGGACGCCCCGCGTGGCGCTCGCCGTGACCAACGCGCTCACGGAGCAGATCACATGCTCCGGCGGCGTGGGCACGAACGCCCCGACCGGGAAGTACGTGCTGCCGGTCGACTGGCTGTTCTTCGACGGAACGGCCAAGGGCCGCGCGCTGATCGTGATCGAAAGGTGATGGCATGTCCTGGCGCGCGATAACAGAAGACGACCTCACGGCGTCCCTCTCCGCTGCGGAGATCGACGCCTACCGCAAGTCGGCGCAGTTAAGCGACCCGATCGGGGCGCAGCTGCGCTCCGTGGCCGCCTACGTGCGCGGCGTGATACGCTCGTCGCCGGCGCGCGTCAGGATGCCCGCAAACCCGCTCGCCCTGCCGGAGTCGCTCATCGTCCCAGCGATGGACTACCTCCGGCACGGCGTGCTCACCCGCTGCAACATCGTGGTCAACGAATCCCGCACGCTCGCCTACAACAAGGCGTGCGAGCTGTTCGACCAGGTGCGCAAGGGCGAGTTCGTGCCCGAGGGCGACGGCGAGGAAAGCGAAGATTCACTCGCCCCGGCCGGTTCGCCGGTCGCGGCCCCCGCATGTCCTCCACGTCTGCTCGATTAACGTCCATAAGAGTCTTGCTCCTACCATGCACTTCTCGCTCACCATAAAAGACACCGAAAGGCTACTACCGCCGGACAACGAGCTTGCCCAGGCGGCGGGGCGCGGCGTGTCCAACCTGGTGAAGCGGCACCTCATGCAGCGGGACACATCGACAGCGCCTTCCGGCGACATGCCGAAGACTGGCTACTACGGCGAGGCAGCGAGTTCCGTCACAACAGAGGTGAATGGGAATGTTGCCGTCGTCTCGATCCCGAAGGAGGGCATGGCCCTCCACTTCTACGGCGGCGTAATCTATCCCGGCGCCGGCAAGAAGGCGCTCGCCATCCCGAAGCATCCGGCCACTGCAGGGAAGCGAGCGGAGGAGTTCGATCCTTCGCGCACGCTGCTCTCCCTCGTCTGGCCGAAGGGCGAGAAGGCCGGCACTCTGCGCGAGAAGGAGACCGGCGAAGTCTACTACCTGCTGGTGGCGCGGGCGAACATCCACGCCGATCCGAGCGTCCTTCCTGAAGACTCCGCCATGCTCGACGCGGCCAACATCGCCATGGAGGCCCTGATATGCTGACGCCGAGCGAGAAGATACTTCAGAAGGCGCTGGTCTCGTCGAGGCGACTCGACAAGCCTCCGAAGGACGAAAACGACAGAGGCCTCGACTCCCGAGGATGGAACTCCATCCAGGCGGGACTCCGCGATCGGGCGTTCTTCATGTCCCAGGTTACGGAGCCGCATATCCTCGACGCCGCCCGTCGTTTGAGCGCGCAATACGCCGATGGGCATGTGGACATCTCGAAGCTCCGCATCGAGTGGCGCAATTATCTGGAGCATACCGGCTACCAGCCACCATCAGACGTCGCGGGAACCATCAAGGACCTCTACACCCAGGCGCGGATTGACGTGGTTCTCAAGACGAACGTGGCGCAGGCTCGCGGCTTCGTGCAGTTCGCGGAGGGAATGACGCCGGGGGCGTTCGCGGCGTTCCCCGCGCAGGAGTTCACGCGCGTCGTCTACCGCAAGCAGAGGCGGACGGACTGGCCGAGACGTTGGGCCGCCGCTGGCGGAAAGGTCTACGGCGGCAGGATGATCGCGCTGAAGAACGATAGCGTCTGGGGGCGGCTGGGCGCCGCCGGACCATTCGGCAATCCCTTCCCGCCGTTCGACTGGGGAAGCGGCATGGGCGTGGTCGACGTGGACCGTCGTGAAGCGATCGAACTGGGACTCGTCTCAAAGGAGCAGATAGACGAGCATGTGGAAAAGCTTAGAGAGCGCCAGAAGGATGGGAATCTTCCGTCCATGAACGGACACCTCGCGGCGCAGATTCCGTACAAGCCAAACTCGACGGAGTGGAGAGACCTCAAGGGGAAGTTCGGGGACTTCGTGAAGTTCGAAGGCGACGAGATTGTGTGGCGCGAGGACTGGACGGAGGACTTCCTGCGTAACGCCGACAAAAAAGGATTCAGCTTCAATGCCGGTCTCCCGACACAGCAGCTGCTTGATGTGGTTCGTCGCGACTGCGAGGAATCTCTTGCCGCTCGCATAAAGGGAAGTCCGCTCGTGTGCAATGACTCGTGGCTGAATGACGAAGACGATAAGGTCAAGCGCGAACCGGGCCATGGCCGCAAGCACTTCTACGATCGCGAGACGGAACCGGGCAATCTCCCCATGACAAAGAGCGACCTTGAACTGTTGCCGTCGCTGTGGCGGTCACCTACTCGCGCCGACATGAGCGAAGCGGAAGACTCCACGCTCTTCCTGGAAATAGATACGCTTGACGGGTGCGTGATCCAAGCGAGAATCGGACTATCTCACAATCCTCGGCTGAAGACGATCTTCAAAAGGCAGACCTCCGAGATCGAGGAAAACCGTGACAGGCGGAGGTCTGACCGCGAGGCGCGCAGAATCAAGCAGAGAGGTGGGAGAAAATGAAAAGGGCTGACATCGGATGGCTCCCCGGCCGCGTAACCGCGCGTAACATCGCATTTCAGCGAAGGCCTAGAACACAACTTATCAGCCGGGCGAAAGTTTACCACATCCCCTTGACGGAGGCAACCCGAAAATGACCATACGCGAAATCCAGAAAAAGATAGCCGACGCCTTGAACGGCGTTGAAGCGCTCGTGCAGGGTGGTTGCACGGCGCTTGCAGAAGACTCGCAGAACGTCTTCTTCGAGGTGAAGCAGGCGCTCGAGGACGGCAACGTGTGCATCGTGGTGGTGACGCCGAAGGTGACGCGCTCGGCGAGCGGCACGGAGGACGGCATCCCCGTGGAGATGCAGATCGCGGTGCAGTGCGCGGAGCGTCCCGATCTGAACCGCGCCAATTCGGGCCACCTCACCGCGCTCGACGCGGCGGAGATCGTGGCGCACGCTCTGGACGGCGAGCAGTTCGAGCTTGCGTCCATCGAGCAGTGGGCGGACGAGCGCACGCGCGCGGTCACGGCCACGGCCACGTTCGGCTTCAACCCCATCTTGACCAACCCAACAGAAAGGAACTGACATGGCAACAGTACCGACAGAAATCGCGGCGGGAACGCCGCGCGGCATCACAAACACGCTCAGCGGCTACGTGGTGGAAACGGAGTCCATCACGCCTGCGGACCGCAGCGAGGAGGTGCCTGACCAGAAGGCCGCCATCGTCGACGAGATCCACTACGACACCCGCACCGACCTGCGCCTCACCGTGCGCTCCGCCACCACCGGCGCGGACGCCCCCACGACCGCCGGCACGACGGACTTCTCGTACGCGGACAAAAAGTGGAAGGTTGACAGCGTGGAGGAGGCAGGCAGCTACAACGGCCTGCGTCGCTGGAACATCAACGCCCACAAGTACGAGAACTGGCCGCCGCAGACGACTTCGTCTCAAAACAATCAGACGCAGACTCCGGCATGAGCAAGGCGAATCCCAGGAAGGCGGTGGCGGCGATCCTGCCGCTCGACATCGAGTGCCCGTGCGGCGCGACGGTGCGGCCCATGACGCTCGGCATGTGGGCCGCCCTGGAGCGCATCGGCTCTCCGCTCGTGACGGGCAAGGAGCCGAAGGACACGCTCGAGCTCGTGCCGTCGCTCTACCTCCTCACGCACGATCCGCGCGAGGTGCTGCGCGGCAGCTTCTTCGACGACGCCGTGGCATGGGCGGACACCCTGCCCGTCTCGGCGCTCGAGGAGATACAGCGCGCGTGCTACCGGCAGATGGGCGCGATGTTCGACGTGCTGCCGGAAGTAAAAAAAAAGTCCCGCCCGGAGACGGCTGGATCGCGGCCGTCGCCGGATGGGCGGCGCGGGAGTGCGGATGGAGCTGGAATGAAATCCTCTGGGAAGTCCCCTGCAGCGCGATCGCGCTCCTCCGCCGCCAGGACGGCCTCGCGGCAGGCAAAATCTTCCCCCTCGCAGAGATAGAGAAGATCGACGATGGCATCCAAGAAGCTCACAGCGGAACTTGAGGTAGACACCTCGAAGGCCAAGCCGAAGCTGGCGCGCGATTTGTCCGAAGTCGCCGCGGCTGCAGCGGCAGCAGGAGGCGCAGATTCCGGCGCAGAGGCCGGTCGAGCATCGCGCGAGCTGCGTGATCTCGGGGAGAGGGCAAGGGACGCGGGGAGGAGCATCCAGGGAACTGCCAAACTCTTCGCCGGCATCGGCATGGGGATGGCGCGCAGCGCGCTTTCTGCCGGAGAAGGGTCATTTGCCGGGAGCATGGCCGTCAACGCCGTACAGGCCTTTTCCATGGGCGCGGGAGTCGCCGGAGCAAAAGGAGGTGCCGCCGCCGCGCTTGCGTCATTTGGCATCACATACATCGAATCTGAAAACAAGGAGTCCGCGAAACGAGAAGCAGAAGCCAAGCAGAAGGAAGCGCTTCTGGCCACGTTCAAGGCATGGGAGGAAGCTCGGGCACGAACACTCGCATTCAAGGAGACGCTGGAGAGCCTGACAGGGGCCGAGACCGACCTGACTGAGCGCCAGAGGCAGCTTGCGGAAGAGATACGCAAGCGCGAAGATGCTGACAAAGATCTCGCCCGCCAGATGATAAAGAATTCCGACGACCCGGCGGCCTTCCAACGAACGCTTGCGAAACGAAACGCGAACGCCGCCGAGCTGGACCAGCTGCGGGCTCTCGAGAAGCAGAAGCCGACGTCGTCAGGCGGCGGCGCGTCGTGGAACGGCGTCGACGCCCTCTCTGCCGTGGGCGGCATGTTCGCCGGTTCTGGCGCGGGCGGGCGGGCGCTCGACGACATCGCGGCCAGCTCTGCGGAGACGGTGAAGGTGCTGAAGGAGATCGAGCGGAACACGGACAACGGAGGCGCGGTATGGCAATGACGATCAACAGCACGCTCCACCTGCAGCCCACGGACGAGGCCGCGCTGGACGCCGAGGGCGCGGAGACGCTGACCCTCGAATGGAAAGGCACGTATGCGGCGTGCAGGGCGACTGCGGACACGATCGAGCCGGGCGTCGAGATCCCGACAGTCGCGCAAGGCAACGCCTACACGCCCGACTCCTCGCTCTACGCGGGCTACCACGCCGTCTCGTGGACAGTGCGGCGCGGCAACGGCGACACCGCCGTGCTGTACGTCGCGTGCCGGAAGGCCGACGCAGTGGACTCCTCGCAGCAGGGCGGTGACAGCACGACGCCGTTCCGCGACGTCATCTCGCTCAAGAGCGTGCGCAACGACGTGTCCATCCTCGCGTACTGCGGCTCGAGTTCGAGCCAGCCGAACCGCGCGGCGATCGAGCGATGGATGCGCGAGCCGAACCCGAAGCTCGCCGCCGCGTTCAAGTACACGGACGAGAACGGGACGACCGTCGACATGAACGACGAGCCGCTGCTGAAAAGCTCCATCCCGCTCGTCAGGAAGATCATGGCGGGGACGGAGCGCGTGATAAGGTTCTATCCGCAGATCACGCGCCGGCGCAGCTACTACGCGCCGCCGATCGACCTGTTCCAGGATCTCTCCTACATTGACACTCCGCCGTCGCCGTCAAGTAACACGCTCGGGCCGAACGGCCTCTCCACGCTCATTGCCGCACACCAGTGGCTGAAGGTGCAGGACGACTGCGACGAGCAGCAGGATCGCACGTGGATGCGCACGGAGAGCTGGATCGGCATCGCCACCGCAGACAGCTCCGACGGCTCGCCGTGGGACCCTGACCTCTACGGTCCAAGCAGGTGGAAGATGCCGAAGGAGGACGACGGCTCGTGATCTCGAAGCCGATAGTTGCGCCGGTCAAGGGCGACCCGATGCGCGCCTCGTGGGGGGCGGCTGTGGCGGATCGCGCGAACGAGTGCGCGGACGCGATCGACGCCATGCGCGGGCCGGGCGGCCTCGCGAGCCTCCGCGAGCCGAAGGCGAAGACGGAGACACCCTCCCTTTTCCCGTTCAAGGTGCGCTTCGAGCCGTCGACGGAAGAGAACGCCGAGCCGCACGACGGCGACTTCCTCATCTACATCCCCTCCGGCTCGCTCACGGTTGACGGGCACCCCGCCGGCGGCGCGGACTTCGGGCTGGACGCCCGCGAGGGCGAGGCTGGATGGTATGTCCTTCCGCAGATAAGCGCGAACGCCGAGTGGTGGCTGGACTTCGAATACGAGCCCGCCGAGGATCCTCCGCTCGCGTGCGGCATGGGCACGTCGCCCGGACACGACAACCCCGACGACGCGCCGGGCATGATCGCGCGCAGCGTCCACATCGCCAACCTGGAGTTCCCGGAGAACGCCCGCCCGAAGGTGACGCAGATAACGAATGGGCCTCTCGGCTACGAGTACTTCGTCGACTCGCTGAACGGGCTCATGGGCGATCTTAGGATCGCCGTAGACCCTGAAAATCCGTCAGTCACCGTGGCGGACACGGAGATATTCGCCAAGGTCACCACAGACGAGGAGACCGGCAAGATACTCGTCGGCATCGCCACGGAAGAACCTGACGATGAAGACGACGAGGGATACTGCAACGAGATTTCTCACGACTCGCAATCAGACGACGGCGAGCCAGGGAACGACATATCCGGCGATGCAGCTTCTCACGAAGCCGTGGTCGGCGGTGGCGGCGGCGGTGTGGACGGAAACGCAATCTCCCGCTGGCCGTGCAAGAAGCGACAGGAGGAAAATTCATGAGCAACACTACACTCAATCTCCCTTTCAGGCGCTGGGTCGCGCAGGTTTCGTCCGGCGCGCCTCGCAGCAAGTCTTCCTACCTCGCGCTGATGGCCGAGAACCTGGAGGCCCTGACGGCGTGCCCGTGGCGCGAGGCCGCAGACATGCCCGTGGCGCTCGCGAACCATGACTTCACTGCGTTGACGCACTTCTCCGACGCGCTCGACGCATACAAGATGGCCGGCAACTATGATGCCTCGGCCATGACAGAGATCGGCTACGCGGGCATGGCGGCATATCGGTTTGAGATTCCGGCAAGCGCGCGGGTATCAGGTTCCGAAGTGCCGCTGACGTCGATCACGCTTCCGCTCTCCCGCGACAGGTTCCTCTTGAGTGGCGCGCATGTTGGAGTGGAGCTTACGGATCGCGCGACTCCGTCCGGCGATTGGGCGACGGTGCGAGGTACTGGCGATCTCGCGCAGACCGCTCTCTCGCAATCCACTGCAGCGTATCTTATGGCCGGGGACGTCGGCAGCGAGACGCTGACGGTGGACCTGTCGGGCATCACGGGCAGCGACAATCCCAAGCCCTACCTGTGGGTATATCTCACACTCGAAGACTACACCGACGCCTGGGAAAAGTACGACAAGAAGGAAAAGCGCCTCTACGCCATTGAAGGCTCGGCCATGCTCGTCGGCGGCAGCGCCGAGGTCACGTTCGGCGGCGAGGTTACTCCAGACGCCGAGCCTGCCGTCCTCCTCGCCGGCGGAAGCTCGCCCACGTGGCTCCAGCCGCTGCCGACGGTGAATGTCGGCGACGAGGCTCCCGAGGTTTCCGCGTCAGCAGAGCAGGTCGACACATTCTTTACCTCTGCCGTCCACGCCTCCGCTCCGAAGTCTGCCACGTGGCAGATCAGCGGCAATTCCGGCCTTTTCAGCTTCGATGCAGCCATATCGCTTTTCGGCACCGATCCCGACAGCGTGTCAGGGTCGATAAGCGTTACCGGCCCGGACTTCTCCAAGGCCGAACAGACCTCGCAAGGCGCTGTACCGACAGAGAGTCTCACGGAACATGGGACGATGACTATCGTGACGAGCGGGACGACAAAATACTTGCATTACATCTCGTCGGTCGCTGGCTACTATGGGAGCAGCAGCACGCCCGGCTACTACTATCCGGCAAGGCTGCACGTCTACATCCAGCTGCCTGCGTTTGTCGTTGCCAGCGAATCGCAGGGGATGTACAACGTGACAAGCGCGAACGCGAAATGGTTTACGCGGATCAACACTGCGCAAACACCAGAACCTGCCACTTCGCAGAATGGTAACGGCGTCTTGTATGGGAGCTTTGGATCGGCGTCGACTGTTGCGCAGGTGTGCGACGTGGCGTCGGTCTATTGGATGCTCAAGATGCTCGGCGGCGTGCCGTCGTTGATGGACATGTGCGCCTCGCCGAACGAAGCGTCAAGGCAAGGTCTGGAAAGCCTTGTCACCGGATCTTCGCCGTCGTGGAGCGTGTCTGTCGGCGGATATTCGTTCGCCGTGACCGTGGACGGGCGCGATGTGACGCTTTCGGAATCGGCTTCCGGGCAGAGCTGGGATTTCACGCTGTCCGAAGAACTCGCGGGAGAGGCCTATTTCGATCCAGCGGTAAATCTTCGTCTTGGAGACGAGACGGTCGAGGCATACGGCATGGCGTCCGTTGTCGGCGACTTCTCCCACGCCGTCGCCACGTTCGAGGCCGGCATGCAGCCTCCTCACGCGGAGGTGCTGGGGCGTCTCGCCCGCATGAGCCGCGCGGCGGCAGGCTCAATGCTCTACCTCCACCCCGAGAGCGGCGCGCTCGCCGACGATCTGGACGTGCTGCGTCCCGTGCCGCGCTTCTGGCGCGCGTCAACCGATCCGACGGGTCAGACGGCATGCCAGCCGGGGCTCTCGGTCTGGTATCGGCGCGCCTCCACCCCGTCTGACGCCGACCTCGGCATCGTCCAGCGCGCCGCGCCCGGAAAGGAAGGCGTCGTGAGCAATCCCGCGTTCCTCCAGCTCGTTCTCCTCGCCCTGCGCGCGCCGTCCGCTTTCGGCACGCGGCTCGTGCTGCAGAACTTCAAGCCCGACACCACCACGCCGACCACAAACGTCGCGACTGCCGTCACCAACCACTTCAAGCTCCGCTTCGTGGCGTGGCGTAGCCCCGCCGAGCAGTGGGACGGCAGCAATGCGTTTGCGATGGCGGCGATGGCGTCCATGCCGTCAATCTACAGGGCAGACGGCCCGGCGAGCGTTGCGTGGAGCGTGGACTGCACGGGGAGCCTGCTGCGATTCGGCACGCGCCACATGTCGGCCGAGCGGATTGGCGTCTCGAAGACGATAATCGGCGACATCGCCGCGTCGGCCGTGATCGAGATTCCTATCGCATCTCACGTCGGCGAAGGCGATGTCGTGCTGATTGCGCCTGAGGTTCTTGGATTCGCGGACGGCGAAGGCGGCGCGTCCAAGTGGTTCGGGCGGCCTTCCGATCCATCACTGGGCACGGCCGGCTGGGCGCGTTACGCGCACAACCTCGGCTGGTTCCCGAAGGTGACTGGCGAATAACCAACAAAGGAGACCCGATGAAAACACACGTGAAACCCCTTGCAACGGCCCTTGCAGCCACCCTGCAACTCGCCCTCCACGCCGCCGTCCCGCTCGCGTGGGACGTCCGCCCAGGCAATCCCGCCCCCGCCTCCTTCGACCGCTACCACGGCGAGGCCCTTGAATTCCGCTGCACCTTCCGCGGCTTCGGCGAGCTGCCGTTCGCGCCCGGCGCCGACATCCGCCTCTGGTACCAGACCAACGGCATGGGGGCCGCCTGGTGGAGCGCGCCGGCCACGATCCAGTCCAACGTCCTCTCCGCCACCTGGTCGCCCGCGCTCGACCCCGGCGCGGACCGCGTTTCGCTCTTCTTCGGAGCGCCATCCAACGCCTACGCCTCGGCGGTCCTTCGCCTCCGCCACTCCCCCGGCTTCGCCCCCGGCACGATGCCCGACCCCGAATCATTCCACGAGTCCGACCCGGTCTTCTCCGCCTGGCTCTCGGCATTCCAGGAATCAGACCCCGTCTTTTCATCTTGGCTCGCCACATTCGAGGTCCCAGAAACATCCCTCGAACCATCCACCAACTCCACCGACCGCGCTCTGGGTGCGTTCGCAGAGACTGGCA
>JAEEGG010013514.1_pt1 | contig 17452 bp, 15 predicted proteins | sample 9134161 | NCBI WGS metagenome assembly JAEEGG01 (sample SAMN16246543, study PRJNA631951) | gut metagenome | biome: gut microbiome; feature: rumen; material: CR-attached | host: Bos | place: Iran: Karaj | collected 2018-10 | reverse complement strand
GCTCATATTTCGTACCTGGCATACCGTAGTTAGCATACGGGTATATTGAGATACCTCCACGAGGAGTAAAGAGTCCAACAACCTCAATATACTTAGGTGACATCAGACGTACCAGGTCCTTCATTATCTTATTCACACAGTCCTCATGGAAATCACCATGATTACGGAAGGAGAATAGATAGAGTTTCAAACTCTTACTCTCCACCATACGCTCTCCTGGAATATATGAGATCTTTATCTCCGCAAAATCTGGCTGACCAGTAATGGGACAGAGCGACGTAAACTCAGGACAGTTGAACTGTACCCAGTAATCATTGTCCGGATGCTTATTCTCGAAAGTTTCAAGCACCTCGGGTGTATAGGTATTCAGATAGCCGGTCTCTCGACCAAGGGCCTTCAGATTTTCATCTTTTCTTGTTGTCATAGTCATTAATTCTTAAACATTATATAACAGCCATCCCAGATAGGCAAGGTAGACCGTAGTAAGGACGGCGCCCTCCCAACGGGCTACCGTCAGTTTAGTATAGGAGAAAAGCCACAACAGCAACATGGAAGCTACCATCATGCTCATGTCGACCATAGTAATGCCGCCAATCTGCATGGGACAAACCGTCGCCGTGAGACCCAGGATAAGCAGGATATTGAAGACATTGGAACCTATGACGTTGCCGATAGCCATGGCCGACTGTCCCTTACGGGCAGCAACGACACTGGTAGCCAGCTCAGGCAGGCTAGTGCCTCCAGCAACGATCGTCAGACCAATGACGCTCTCACTGACACCCAATGTGGCAGCTACTGCTGACGCACTGTCGACAAACAGATTTGAGCCGACGATTAAGCAGACCAGCCCCACCAGCACGTAGGCTGCATTGCGCCACAAACGGGGCCGTGCCGTTGGCACAGCAGTGGTATCCGGACGTGTCACACTGAACGTATAGTACATAAAAGCAATAAAGCCGAATAGCAGCACGAGACCGTCAAAACGGCTGATGGTGTTGCCCCATAGACTAAGACTCTGGAAATGGTCGAGTGCCAGCACCATCAGCAGCACAGAGGCGATAACAGTGAACGGCATATCCTTCACGACTGTCTGACGGGCAATAGCAATAGGTGTGACCATAGCCGTGACACCGACAATGACCAGCGTGTTCATAATGTTGGAACCTACCACATTACCGACAGCGAGGTCTGGTGTGCTCTTTAGCGCCGACACCAAACTGACAAACAACTCAGGTGCGGAAGTACCGGCAGCAACAATGGTCAGGCCGATGACCATCTCGGAGATGTTCATTCGACGAGCCAGCGCCGAAGCGCCCTCAGTCAGGCGGTCGGCTCCCCACAATACGAGGGTAATGCCAACAACGATTAACAGGATATTCAATACCATAGTTATTCTATTTCATTACTCTTCGTCATCGAAGAACCACTCTGCCTCGAGAGCCGGTGCCACAAAGGCATCCATGGCGCGACGATCCTTCTTCGTTGGACGACCCGTACCACGCTGACGGTCAACGAAACCACTGATACGGTTCATCTCCAACAGTTCATACTGGTCAGGTGTCGTGATATTTTCGTATATCTCTGGAACAAGCTTAGCTCCAACCCGCTGCTCGATAGCTTTCAGGATACGGAATGTATAAGTAACAGGGGGCTTACGCACACTAATCTTGTCGCCAACCTTCACCATGCGCGACGGTTTGACGTTGACGTCGTTGACCATCACGCGTCCGTTTTTGCAGGCGTCGGCGGCAATGGTGCGCGTCTTGAAGATGCGCGAGGCCCACAACCACTTGTCTATTCTTGCTTCGTCTGACATTTCTTTCCCAGCTTATTAAACTGATTCATCGTAATGTCGATACCGGCCAGCACGAAACTCTTAATTATCTCAACAGACGTATCAATAGCAGGCTGCAGTTCCTTGACTTCCTCGTCGGAATAGCGTCCAAGTACCCAGTCTATCTGTCCGCCCTGGGGATAGTCGTTGCCGATACCCATACGCAAACGGGCATAGTTCTGGCCTATCAGTTGCTGAATATGTCCCAATCCGTTGTGGCCGCCATTGGAACCGCTTGCCTTCAGGCGAAACTGTCCCAGAGGCAACGCCACGTCATCGCTGATAACGAGCAGCCGGCTTTGATCGATGTTCTCCTTATTGAGCCAATAGCGCACAGCATTGCCACTGAGGTTCATGAAGGTAGTGGGTTTCAGTAGCAGGACCTTACGGCCCTTTAACGATGTCTCGGCCACAAAGCCGTAACGCTTGTCCTCAAAAACAGTATTGGACGCCTTAGCAAAAGCGTCCAACACCATGAATCCTGTATTGTGGCGGGTCATCGCGTACTCATCGCCCGGATTCCCCAATCCTACAATCAAATACTTGTCCATTCTTCTTCACTTACTCTGCATTCTCAGCAGCAGCGGCAGCAGAACGAGAAGCACGGGTAGCCTTGACAGAGCAGACAACAACCTCAGGAGAGGTGGCAATCTTCAGACCCTCGAACTGCAGGGCGCCAACCTTGATGGCCTTGCCCAACTGGAGCTCAGTCACGTCGATGTCGAGCTTCTCAGGAATATTCTTATAAGGAGCTGTCACGTCAATCTTACGGATTGAGAGGTTCAGACGACCGCCGTCACGAACACCCTGGGCGTGACCAATCAGGTTCACAGGGATACCGACAGTTATATCCTTCGTCTCGTTCACCTCGAAGAAGTCGACATGCAGCAGAGCGTCGGTCGTAGGATGGAACTGCAGTTCCTTCATGATAGCTTTGTGCTCCTTGCCGTCAATATTCAGATTGACGACGTAGACGTGAGGCGTATAGACTGCCTTGCGCAGTTCTGAGAACGAAGCCGTAAAGGCCAGAGCCTCGGGCAGACCATTCTCACCCTTTTTCTCACCATAGAGGTTACAGGGCACAAGACCCTCCTTGCGCAGCTCCTTGCTGGCTTTCTTTCCAGTAGCGGTACGAACCTGACCGCTGACATTGATTTCTTTCATAACTTTTTGTGTTACTCTAAATTAATACTTTTGTTGTTAATTCACCATCACACGGTGTGCTTTTTGGGAAAAGCGGGTGCAAAGGTACGAAGAAAAATTGAAAAATTGAAAAATTGAAAGATTAAATTTTAAAAAAGACGTATTTTTCTTGCATAATCGGTCAGAAATGAGTATTTTTGCAAACGAAAAACAAGAAAGACGACAAAACAACACGAAATTCAATGATAAACCGAGAGATTATACGCATTAAAATTGTTCAGTTAACCTACGCATACTATCAAAACGGTAACAAGAACATTGACGCAGCCGAGAAAGAGCTTTTCTTCAGTCTGTCGAAGGCATACGACCTATATAACTACTTGCTGGCACTCATGGTGGCCGTCACCAAGGAGGCGCGCCGGCGTCTGGAGGTGCTCCAGAACAGGGCAGAGCGCGAAGGTACGGAAATGCCTTCAACGAAGTTCGCTTACAACAGATTCGCCATACAGCTTGAGGAGAACAAGCAACTGGCAGAGTTCACCGATTCGCAGAAAAAAACGTGGAATGACCACCCCGAGTTCGTGGGAAGACTGCTGGAGCAGATTCAGGACAGTCAGGTCTATAAGGACTACATGGCTGACAATGAGGACGGCTATGCCGCCGACCGCGAACTGTGGCGTAAGCTCTACCGCACCCTGATACAGGAGAACGAAGACCTTGACCAGCTGCTTGAGGAGCAAAGTATCTACTGGAATGACGACAAGGAAATCGTTGACACATTCGTTCTGAAAACCATCAAACGCTTCGAGGAGCAGAATGGCAAGAATCAGGAGTTGCTGCCCGAGTACGACAGCGAGGAGGACAAGGACTTCGCACGCAAACTCTTCCGGGCAACCATCATGAATGCCGACGAGTACCAGCGCTACATGTCAGAAGCATCACGTAACTGGGACTTCTCGCGACTAGCCTATATGGATGTTGTCATCATGCAGATAGCCATTGCCGAGATGCTCAGCTTCCCCAGCATACCCGTCAGTGTCACCATCAACGAATATGTTGAGGTGGCCAAGCTCTACTCTACCTCGAAGAGTGGCGGCTACATCAACGGAATGCTCGACAACATAGCACGACACCTCATCAACACTGGTCGACTCATGAAATACATGGAGGACAGAAAGAAAGAAGACAAAGAATGAAAAGACAAATAACAAAACCATAATTATCAAGCAATGACAAACTTTATCTTAGCTGCACAGGCAGCACAAGGCGGAGGAGGCATGTCGATGATCATCATGATGGTTGCCATTTTCGCCATCATGTGGTTCTTCATGATTCGTCCACAGCAGAAAAAACAGAAGGAAATCCAGAAGTTCCAAAACCAACTTACAGAAGGCACTCAGGTCATCACCGGCGGCGGCATCTACGGCACCGTCAAAAGTATCGACCTGACCAAGAACACCGTCGATGTCAAGATAGCCAGAGACGTCGTCATCACCGTCGACAAGAGCTACGTCTTCAAAGACACGGCCAACACCCCGATGCAGAAGTAAAGACTGACGTTGGGAATGAGCCATCTACGTGCAGGCATACGTCTTATCAGGAGCTTCCTGTTCAGTAAAGTGAACAAGGAGTTCCTGGTTTTCATGTTCTTTCTGGCCATCTCGGGAGCCTTCTGGCTGATTATGACCCTGAACGAGACCTACGAGAAGGAAGTGGCATTCCCAGTACATATCACTGGTGTGCCTAAGGACATTATGCTTACCAGCGATGAGGTCGACACCATACGTGTCACCATCCGCGACAAGGGCACCCTGCTGTTCGGCTACCTCTACGACGAGAACATCCGTCACCTGAAAGTCAATTTCAAAAACTATGACCGTGGCAACGGCACTGGCGTCGTCCCGGCATCCGACCTGCAGAAACTCGTACAACAACGTCTGTCGCAGTCGGGCAAGATTGTCGCCATGAAGACCGAACGGCTCAACATCTTCTACAACACTGGAGCCAGCAAGCGTGTCCCCGTACGTTGGAGTGGACGCGTCATCCCTGAGCATATGTACTTCATCTCACATGTCGGCTATTCCGTCGACAGCGTCACCATCTATGCCTCAGAACAGATGCTCGACAGTATTAAGACCGTATACACTGAACCGCTCAACTACGCTGGTTTCCGCGACACGCTCAACGTCAGTTGCCGTCTGCAGAAGACCGAAGGCGTCAAAGTTGTACCCGACAGGGTCAGTGTCACATTCTTCACCGATGTTCTCACGGAAGTCAGCATGGACAACATCCCCGTTAAGGGCATCAATCTGCCCGAAGGTAAAGTGTTGCGTACCTTCCCTTCACATGTTAGTGTCAGCTTCGTCACTGGCGTCAATAATTTCAAGAACATTAGCGCTGACGACTTTACCGTTGTGGCTGACTACAACGAAGTCAACCGACACCCGGCAGAAAAGTGTAACCTCTACCTGAAGCATACACCGTCAGGCATCTCACGCGCCATGTTGCTGACAACACAGGCCGACTATCTCATTGAAGAGAACGCCGCACCATGAAGATTGGCATCACAGGAGGCATAGGGAGCGGCAAGAGCTACGTTGCTCGGCTGCTGGCCAAGCGAGGCATCGACGTCTACGACTGTGACGCCGCCGCTAAACGACTGATGCGCACATCGCCGGAACTGCGCCGACAGCTTACGGCACTCATCGGCCCCGACTGCTACCTCATGCCGGAATATCCGGATTTTCCTGACTCTTCGGAACAGCAGCCCCGCCTTAACAAAGCCGTCGTGGCCCAGTTTCTGTTGGCCTCAGAGGAGAATGCCCACGCCATCGATGCCATCGTCCACCCAGCCGTCATACGCGACTTCGTAGACAGTGGGTATGAGTGGATGGAAAGTGCCATCCTCTACGAGTCTGGAGCCTACAAGGTCGTCGACCGCGTCATTGTAGTCACAGCCCCTGAGGAGACACGCCTACAGCGTATCATGGCACGCGACGGCATCAGCCGCGAGAAAGCTCTCGAATGGATTGCACGCCAATGGCCACAGGAGGAAGTACGCCGCCGCGCAGACTATGAAATCGTGAACGACGGCACAACAGATATCGAACAACAATTAAACAAATTCATACAACAATGCAAGACACCATTTTAGCTATTGCCGGTAAGCCCGGCCTTTACAAATTAGTTTCACGCGGTAAAAACAACCTCATCGTTGAGGCCCTTGACCAGACGCACCGCCGTCAGCCTGCCTTCGCCTCCGACCGCATCACATCGCTCAATGACATCGCCATGTATACCGAAACCGATGACATCGCACTGACGAAGGTCCTTGACAATATGAAGACGCTCGAAAACGGCAAAAAATCGTCCATCGACTTCAAAAAAGCCTCGGGCGACGAATTGCGTGAATACTTCTCCAAGGTTCTTCCGGAGTTCGATCGCGACCGTGTACAGAACAGCCACATCAAGAAACTCATTCAGTGGTATAACATCCTCATCGAGGCCGGCGTCACCGATTTTGCCGATGCCGAGGAAAAAGAAGAAAAAGCAGAGGAGAGCGCTGAATAACGCTCTCCCCTACTCTTTCTACTCTTCCTTATTCTTTACTCACTTACGAAAACAAAGTCTTCGAGAGTGCATAGCGACTTCTCTTTCACCGACGAGGTGAACTTGAAGAAGAGAGCATGAAGGCCGGCAAGCCCCGAAGGACTATCTATGGCAGCGGTCAGCTCCGTGGAAGTCTTGGGCATGTCGGCCTTCAGCTCGATAGTGCCAAGGAGCTTTCCACCTTGTGACGTCCAGGGTCGGTCGCTCATAATCTCAATCGTACCATCTATACCCTCCGGAACAAGGCGCAAGTACAGTTGTAGCTTGCCCGTCATGCGGGAAGCATCAAAGTTAAAATACTTATAGCCAACAATAGAACCGTCCGTATTGTTGACAACAGGGTTTGTATTGTTGCGGAGGTCATAGGGAGCGGCAAACTTGTCCTCGCTACCATAGGCCGATGCCACATAAGAGCCGAAGAACGTATTGTTAGGCCACTCATGGACAGCCGTTTTCGGACCAGTATACCAGCAAGCGATACCAGCTGAGTGGCGCTCAAAAGGATTCAAACCGTCCAAAGCAAAGCCATTAGAGTTGTATTCACCCTCCGTAATTTCCACCTTGCCGCCAGCACCTTCTTCCACGGTTACACTGATGGGAGCGACCATGGCCTGTCGGGCATACTCGTCGGTTCCCGTCTGACGGTGATAGAAGACATACCACTGGCCGTTAATTTCACAGATGCTGCCGTGCGTATTGCCGTCAACAGTGGCAGAAGCTATCGGATTGCCCTGTTCGTCCTTTTCGCGGGCTCGGCCGTCAATAATCGTACCGCCATAGGTGAACGGTCCCAACGGACTGTCGCTATAGGCATAAGCCAAGTTATAGTTGGACGAAGGCAGACCAAACTCCCCTTCTTCAGTGAAACGGCTATAAATGAATACGTACTTATCCTTGATTTTTCGGATTGACGATGCCTCAAAGAAGCGGAACCGTCCCTCCTGATAACGACCCGATATCATATCCTCTACAATCGACGTGCCCGGCTTGACAGTAGCCATCGTGGCAGAATCGAGCTCAGCAGCATACGAACGCTCAAATCCCCAATAGCCATAGATACGTCCATCGTCATCGACAAACACGGCAGGGTCAAAACGCAGGATGCCGTCTGTCTCGTTGGGATGCTCCTGACTCCAGTTACACACTTCGAAGGGACCGTCAGGACGTGAGCTCTTGCACACCATTCCATTGCGACCACCTTCCTGGTTATTGGGATAGAGATAATAGGTCTTCGTGCCATCGGGAGCAGTGACAAGCGTCACATCAGGTGCATACAGCACATCACCCTTGCCTTCGGCATTGAGCAGTTCGCCATTGGCATTCTTATTGACACTGAATATCTCGCCATCATAACGCCATTGCCCCAGACTGTCAACAGCGGCCGACCAGACCACTTGCTCGCGGCCGCAATAGCCCGACACCATACTGTCGTGCGAACCATAGATATAGACACGATACTTACCTGGCTGGTCAGGGTCTTCGAACACATAGGGTTCGCCGTCAGGGATATGCTCCCACAAAGGCAGATAAGGATTACCCTGGGTGACAAGCGGCTGCTCATCAGCGTTCATCGTCTTTACACATGAGGTTGTCAGCACCGTACAGCACACAGCCGCGGTTATTGCGCCCCATAACTTAACATTTTTCTTCATAGCTATATTCAAGATCTTACATCATACGTCCGCCGCCAAAACCGCCGCCGAAGCCACCGCCACCAAAGCCGCCACGGTTACCGCCACGGTTACCGCCACGGTTATTGCCGCCACCAATAGGCATTCCGCCGCCGAAGCCGCCAGGACCCATACCCATGCCCATGCCGTTACGCATACCGCGACGAGCTTCACGAGTACCGAAGAGGTTGACACGATAGATGAGATGGAGCATGGCATACGAGTTGATGGCGTTGTACTCATTATCAGTACGCGACATAGCGCTGATAGTGCGTGAGAAGTTCGACTGCTTCTGCAGGATGTCATAGAACTGCAGCGAGAGCGTCAGCGGTTTACCCTGGAGGAAACTGTGCGAGATCTGTGCGTTCCAGATGAGTTCGTTGGTGTTCATGGTGGCATCACTGAAGCCACGACGGCTGTTCATGGCTATGTCAGTAGCGAGCTGTGTGCCCCAGGGCATGGTCAGCGTCGTGTTAAAGCCATAGGAATATGTCCAGGTGTCGAGGTTCGACTGCTTCTGCAGTTTATTGTCCGAATGGTTATAGTTCACCGAGCCGTTAAGCTCCATTTCCAGCCATTCGTTACGGTAGCTGAGCCCCAGACGAGCGCCGATGATGTTCTGCTTCGTAATGTTCCTTACGCTCTCATTGTTCTGGAAGAGATAACTCACGCGATTGTTGAAGTTATCGTTCAGCGACACATTATAGCTGAAGTATCCCAGTGAGTCGATGGCCGAGTTCCACATGATGTTACCGCCGGCATTCCAGTTTCCGTTGACGTTCTCCGGACGCGACTCCGTTCCACCGGTTTCCTCATTGTATCTCACGATGTTGGTGATGCTGTTGCTGGTCGTCGAGAAATTGGCATTGGCATTGATGAAACGCTGATGGTCCGTAATGTAGTTGTTGAAGCGCAGGTTGAAACTCTGCGTGAACGAGGGTTTCAGGTTGGGGTTACCCGTTGTCTTGTTCAAGGGGTTCGTATCGTCGTTGATGACAAGCAGCTGGTCGATAGAGGGCTGGCTGGTGCTACCGCGGTACTCGAAGCGCAACTGTCCCTGCTGACTGAAACGCCAGCGGAAGTTGGCCGTCGGGCTCCAGTTGGTAACTGTACGATTGACCACTGTGTCAACACCCAGATAGCGCTGGGTGTACTCAGAACTCTGCGGCACAAACTGCACACCGACATTGAAGTCGTAGGTGTTACGAATGAAGCGCAGTTGAATCTCACCCGTATGGATATAGTTCTTGTAGGCAGAATAGCGGCTCTGGTCCTTGCTGCAATACTGGTCATCCTTCACAGGAGAATAGGTGCCGTTTTCATTAACCACACGCCAATAATTTCTCCACTGGCGGAATGAGGGTGACACGCCACTGAAGTCGAATCCCATGGAAGGATCAGAGAGCAGGGGGTTCGAATAGTCAAACGTCTGACGGTCGTTCTCATTGTAGCGGTACTGGAAGGTATAGCTGAACTGCAGGAACGTGGCATAGGCGACGGGCTCGCTGTAAGTAGCGCGGGCACTATAGTCCCATGACTTGGTGGGCGACAGGTTGTAACGGTTGGTCTGGTATTCGGAGAGGCCGCTGACACCATTGAACGTCGTGGTCGACTGGAAGAGCTTCGTCTGGTTGTTCGACAGCTGCTGACTCTCGTTGTCGCTGTAGTTTCCTGTCAACTGCAGAGTGAGATTGCGGCCCTTGCCATTGAGCAGGCGGTTCACCATCAACGTACCACCCAGTCGTTTGTTCTCACCGTAAGAGAGTGAATTATTTTTGCTACCATTAACGAGGATGCTGTCCAGGTCAACACCGTCGTATTTACTATTCAACATGATTTCCTGAAGAACGGCTGCAGTGAGCTGAGTGGTCAGGTAGTCGTAGGGATCCTGATTGAACGTAGCCGATATATTCGAACTGCGGCTATCATTGGTAGAGTAGCTAAGATTGGGACGGAAGCTGACGGTCCACAGCGTGTCAGGCGTCCACTCCAAACGACCACTGACACTCCAGCTATTCGAGCGCGAGAAGCTCTGGTTCACGGAGTTCTGGAACGACGAGGTGCTACCAACGAAGTTCTCACTGGAGCGACGCGACCATGAGTCGCCGTCGCGATGGTTCCAGTTCACGCTGGCCTGCGCAATGAGCTTGTCGGTCTTCTCGAAGTTGTAGTTCAGCATACCCGACTTGGCGGCGTTCAGTCCGCCACCGCCCATACCACGGCCACCGCCGAAGCCACGACCGCCACCGCCGCCGAAGCCCATATCGTTGGTATTGTTGGCATTGACCATACCCATCAGACGGTGGTCACCACGCATCAGCATACCGAACAGGCGAGCCGAGTAGCGGTCTTTTGTGCCAAGTCCCAGGTCGGCATTAGCTATTGCGCCACGGTTCATACCAGCACGCAGGCCCAAGTCGATGACCGTCTGCTCGTTACCGTCGTCAATACCCGTGATACGTGCCAGGTCGCTCTTCTCGTCATAGGCACGGATGCGCTCCACAATGTTCGTAGGAAGGTTCTTCAGCGCTGTCTTGGTATCGCCAAACTCCTTGCCATCAACCTTGATTTTCGATACGGACTTGCCGTTGATCTTGATATTGCCGTCGTCGTCGACCTCAGCACCCGGCAGACGCTTCACCAGTTCCTCGACGACCGAACCCTCGGGCGTACGGAAGGCGTCTGCATTATATATTAAGGTGTCACCCTTCGACTGAACCTTAGCCAGGTGCGCCGTCACGGTAGCCCCCTTCAGCATGATGGCATCGGGAGCAATTTCAATGGTTCCCATAGCGACAGGCTTTCCCTGACTGACGGTGATGCGCTTCGTAAAGGTCTTGAAGCCCACGTAGGTTATACGTACGATGTAGGAGGCATCAGAAGGAGCCGTCAACGAAAAGTGGCCAGAGGCATTGGTCACAGCGTTGGTGACAAGTGTGGAATCGGCCTTCAGCAGGCTGACCGTTGCCTGAATAACGGACTCTCGGGTATCTTTCTCAAACACGGTTCCCGATACTGTGCGCTGTGCAAAAAGTGAAACGGCTGTCAACAGGACAACCACGATAAGTAGCAAACGTCTCATAAAGGAATTTTGTTTTTTACTGCTTTTTTGACGTCTCGAAAGCGGAAACGTTTAATCGTTTTTATAAAAAAATTGTAATTTCGACAATTTATTCAATTTTTATTAGGAAATTCAAATTTTTTCTTTAACTTTGCACCCGAAACCATAAACAATGAACAAACAAAAGGTCATTTTCTCCAACAAACTGGATAAAACGTTAGCTACAGTTGTGTCTGCCTGCGAACGAGACCGCCTGTTTATTCTTGTTGACACGAACACCCATCGATGGTGCCTGCCACTGATTAGCAATTTCGATTGTATGCAGGGAGCACAGGTGATTACCATCGGAGCCACTGACGAGAACAAGACGCTCGACACGCTGGCTGAGGTGTGGTCGGCACTACAGCGCGGCGGCGCTACTCGCCATTCACTCATGGTGAACCTCGGCGGGGGTATGGTGACCGACTTGGGCGGCTTCGCTGCCTCCACTTTCAAGCGCGGGTTGAATTACATCAACATCCCGACAACGCTGCTCTCCATGGTCGACGCTTCTGTCGGCGGTAAGACTGGCGTCAACTTCGGGGGACTGAAGAATGAGATAGGTGTCTTCTCAAACGCTGATACCGTCATCATCGACACGACGTTCCTCAAGACACTCGACAAAGAGAATCTGCTGTCGGGCTATGCCGAGATGCTGAAGCACGGCCTCATCTCGTCGCCAACCATGCTGCGCCAGCTGCTCAGCTTCGACATCGAGCAGCCCCATCTGCCACTATTGGGACAAATGGTGGGCGAGAGCGTGGCCGTGAAGCAGCGCATCGTGAGCGAAGACCCGCTGGAGCAAGGGCTGCGCAAAGCGCTGAACCTGGGACACACCGTGGGGCACGCCTTCGAGGCCCTGGCCCTCGCCAACCAGCGTCCCGTGCTCCATGGCTATGCCGTAGCGGCTGGACTGGCATGCGAACTCTACTTGTGCTGCATCAAGACGGGATTCCCCACCGACATCATGCGCCAAGTGGTGCATTTCATCACCGACCACTATGGTCGCATGGCCATCAGCTGCGACGACTACCCCACCCTGCTGCAGCTGATGACGCACGACAAAAAGAACACAGCAGGGCAAATCAACTTCACCCTGCTGAGCGATGTAGGCCAGTTGGAACTGAACCAGACGGCCACGAAAGCTGAAATAGAAGAGGCCCTCGATTTCTATCGCGAAGGCTTGTAAGTGAGGGCGCGCATGGCATTGAGCACCGCCAACACGGTGACACCCACGTCGGCAAAGACGGCCATCCACATGGTGGCCACGCCCAGCGCGGCCAGCAGCAGCACCAGCACCTTCACGCCAATGGCAAAGGCAACATTCTGACGGGCGATGGCCAGGGTTCTGCGGGCGATGGCGATGGCGGTGGCCATCTTCGAGGGGTGGTCGTCCATCAGCACCACGTCGGCAGCCTCTATGGCGGCATCGCTGCCCAAGCCCCCCATGGCAATGCCCACATCGGCACGGGCCAGCACGGGCGCATCGTTGATGCCGTCGCCCACAAAGGCTACGGGCGTCTCGCGCTCCTCTGCCACAAAGCGCACCTTGTCGGCAGGCATCAGCTCGGCATGATATTCGTCAAGTGCCAGCTGCTCGGCCACACGGGCTGCCACATCGTTGCGGTCGCCCGTCAGCATCACCGTTTTCTTCACGCCCATCATCCTCAGCTGAGCCACCGCCTCGGCGCTGTCGGCCTTTGTACTGTCGCTGATGATGATGTGGCCCGCATAGTCGCCATCGATGGCCACATGGATCACCGTGCCCTCATCGTTGGCACAATGATGCCACCTGATGCCCTCGGCATCCATCATCTTGGTGTTGCCCACACATACCAGCTGATTGCCCACACGAGCCTTGATGCCCTTTCCGGCCACCTCCACCACGTCGCCGACGGGGCATCCATCGGTGGCTTCGGCTGGGAATGCGTCGCGCAGCGCGTTGCCAATGGGGTGCGTGCTGAAGTGCTCCACATGGGCTGCCAGATGCAGCAGATGCTGCTCGTCGCAGGCATCGGGATGCACGGCGCTCACGGCAAAACGGCCCTCGGTGAGCGTGCCCGTCTTGTCGAACACCACGGTACGCACCTTTGCCAGCACGTCGAGGTAATTGGCGCCCTTCACCAGGATGCCACGACGCGAGGCGCCCCCAATGCCTCCGAAGAACGTGAGCGGCACGCTGATGACGAGCGCACAAGGACAGCTCACCACCAAGAACATCAGGGCACGATAAATCCACTGGACATTGAACGCCGCGCCCTGCACTGCATTCCACAGCGTAGGAACGATGGCCATGGCCAGCGCCAGCACCACCACTACGGGGGTGTAGATGCGTGCAAAGCGGGTGATGAAGGCTTCGCTCTTCGACTTGTGCTCGCTGGCACTCTCCACCAAATGAATCATCTTCGATACGGTGCTCTCGCCAAATACTTTCGTCGTACGCAGGTGGAGCACACCACTCAAGTTGACGCATCCCGCCGCCACCTCGTCGCCCTCACCCACCTGTCGTGGCATCGACTCGCCCGTCAGCGCCACCGTGTTCAAGGCCGAACTTCCTTCCATCACGATGCCATCGAGTGGTATCTTCTCGCCAGGCTTCACCACGATGGGCGTTCCCACCTGCACCGTGTCGGCATCCACGGTCACCTCCTGCACCGCAGCACCCTCCGCAGTCACCTCCATCGTGGCCGTGTCGGGGCGTATGTCCATCAGATGGGCAATGCTCTTGCGACTCCTCCCCTCGGCATAACCCTCGAAGAGCTCGCCTACCTGGAAGAACAGCATCACGAAGACGGCCTCGGGAAACTGTGTCTCGGCACCTGGCAGGAAGCCGATGGCCAACGCACCGATGGTGGCCACGGTCATCAGGAAATGCTCGTTGAACATGTCGCCCTCGCAGATGCCTTCCCACGCCTCGTGTAGCGTCTCATGGCCCGCCATCAGATAAGGGACGAGATAAACCAGCAGCAGCTGCCAGGTGGTCAGGCTGGCATATCTCTCCGTCAGCACCGCCGCAGCCAGCAGCAGTGCCGATGCGCCTATCACCATCAGCTGATGGCGCATACCGCCCTCCTCGTGGTGATGTTCGTGGTGTTCATCATGATGATGGTTGTGTTCCTTTGTCATAGCTTTTTCTCCTTTTGTTTCTTAATCGGGTGCAAAGTTACGACATATCTTTTGCAACTCGGTTGCAAACTTCAGCATCATCTCATTCTTCTGCGTTCAGCGCTTTTTTGTTCTTTCCGTAGCAAGAGTGACAAGAGCTGAGCGTTTCATCCTAAATCTTTCCCTTATTTCTTCATACAAGGCCGCAGGGAGCGGAATCGTGGAGCAACTCTCGAAAAATACGACCTGTGAGGTTGAAAAGACTTAACAACAACGCAAAAAACTGCACTACTTACACCTGACCATTCGTTACCAGCCCCAAAAAGCAGCACCAGCATGCACCATGAGGGACAACTACCCATTCATCGTTTTGAATAAATATACACTTTTGAAAGTTGCCAGTTCAGCGGAAAAAGTGGCCGCAGGGTGGAGATTGCATGCATATACATTTTAAACTGCATATTGAAGAGTGATGAGTGAAGAATTTGCTACCGCGTAGAAGAACGTCACAGAGCATGATCAACTTGCAGGTCTATATTCTCCCCGCCATATATAGGGAGAGGCAGAGAGAGGGTCATCCGACCGAGCAGGAGACAGATGCAAATAGGACAAGTAGCTTAGCATTTTAAAGAAGGATGGTCCAGTGTTCATTTTGGTTGCACCTGTGTTAGTTTAGACTGCCCCCGGACTGTTTTTCTTTTGGCGATTATACTCCGACCCACCACCGGTTTAGAAGAGCAGGTAAGGAAATAAATAAGTCCAATCCGAAATAAGCATTAAAAACTTAAAATCTTGGTGCCAAGATGCCATTGACTTACATTTAAACAACTGTTCTGACGAAACACCACTCTTGGTGCCTAAATTTATTAAATAATGTGTATTTTAAAGGACGTATTAGCATAATCTCAGAAAAAAGAATTAATTTTGCAGCCAAAGAAATGAGATTTTTAATATGTGTACGATACATAAGACATATATAGGTGATGCCCGATTGATGAAATGTACAGAGGACAGCTCGGTGGATATAGTAGTGACATCTCCGCCATATCCTATGATAGAAATGTGGGATAAGTGTTTTTCCGAACAAGACGCATCCATCGGAGAGGCTATTGAGAAAACGCCCGATGCGGCATTTGAACTGATGCATCAACAATTGGACAGAGTTTGGCGTAGATGCTATGATGTATTAAAAGGCGGTGGCTTCCTTTGCATAAACATTGGGGATGCCACACGAACCATTAACGGCAAGTTCAAACTATATAATAACCATACGCGCATTTCCGACTTTTGCAATTCTATAGGCTTCACGACATTGCCCAATATCATTTGGCGTAAACAAACCAATGCCCCTAATAAGTTTATGGGTAGCGGAATGCTGCCCTGTGGTGCATACGTGACACTTGAACATGAATGGATTTTGCTATTCAGAAAGGGTGACAAGCGGCAGTATAAAACACAGAGTCAGAAGCAAGAGCGCATGGAGAGTTCTTTCTTTTGGGAAGAGCGCAACGTGTGGTTTTCGGATGTGTGGGACGTGAAAGGCACAAAGCAAAAGATGGAGCGCTCGGGCAGTCGTGAACGGAGTGCTGCCTATCCGTTTGAAATACCATATAGACTAATAAATATGTTTTCACAGAAAGGTGATGTAGTGCTTGACCCGTTCCTCGGAACTGGAACAACGATGCAGGCAGCTCTGATGTGTGGACGTAATTCTGAAGGTTATGAAATTGACTCCTCGTTAAAGGAACTTATAGAACATGGCATTGCTACCATGGATGTTGACATGTGTAATCATTACATTAAGCAGCGCTTCGACCGGCATGTCAGATACATAGAAGACCGCAAGACCCAGGGAAAGGATGTTAAGCACTTCAATGTCAAACTAAACGTACCTGTGATGACGGGGCAGGAAGAACAGATAACTTTCAACTACATCACTTTGATACACAAGAATCAAGATGGCTTTTATGAAGCAGATTATGAAGATTCATCAGATATGAGCAATATCCCTTTTCAATTAATCAAGCAAATCATTTGAAGATATGGAAAAGTATTCAATGGAATTCGGCAAAAAGGAGCATGTTCTGAATTATGCTTGTCAGCTATATCAACTGTCACGTCCAACGAAAGTCGGAGCCGTAATGGCCTTGATACGTGAGTGCCAACCTTCATCATACGAAGAATGGAAAGATTGGTATTTTGCTAACGCTTATACAGCCACCAAGACTCCCGTTAAATTGTCGTTGGAAAGTCTGACGGAACTTGGCGAACGTCTTTATGAGAAGATACAGACCTTCGTCATCCCCGACTGGCAGGAAGCTTTCAGCCAGTTGACCCTACAGGATTGCATTGACTACATCTATAATCTTACCATCAATCGTACGTATGATGGATATATCCGTGAGAAGTCAGTCATAAACGACGGCTTAGCAAAGAAGTTCCCAAATGTAAAGTTCGAGGAAAGCGACCCAGAACTTGACCATGCAGGTGACATTGACTACGTGGCTAAGGTTGGCAACTATCAGTTCGGCATTCAAGTGAAGCCCGTGACAGCCAATGCCAACTTTGGCGGCTACTCCCTGAGCGAGCGCATGAAGGCCAGTTTTAACGATTTCACAGAGAAATATGGCGGTAAGGTTTTCGTAGTTTATAGCCAGAAGGGAGAAATCGCAAATACAGATGTTATTTATAACATTCGAAAGGAAATCGAACGCCTTCAAAGCCTTAGGTAATGCCAACCCGTCATGTTCTGATTAATGGTGACAGCCGTAGCATGACTCAGATTCAGGATGAATCTGTGGATTTGATTGTGACCTCACCTCCTTATTGGCAACTGAAGGATTATGGTTCTGATTTCCAGATTGGTTTCAATCAGAGCTACGAAGACTACATTAACCACCTGAACTTGGTGTGGAGTGAATGCTTCCGCATTTTACATCTTGGCTGCACACTGTGCATAAACATTGGAGATCAGTTTGCCAGAACTGCCTA
>JAEEGG010013511.1_pt1 | contig 17456 bp, 14 predicted proteins | sample 9134161 | NCBI WGS metagenome assembly JAEEGG01 (sample SAMN16246543, study PRJNA631951) | gut metagenome | biome: gut microbiome; feature: rumen; material: CR-attached | host: Bos | place: Iran: Karaj | collected 2018-10 | reverse complement strand
AGTGAGGAATATGTCGTGGTCGCTGCCAAGAACCCGGAGGACATCGGCAAACCGATCACCGAAGGTGCTAAAGGGTGCATTCGCGATAACGCTTTATATACGGGAGAGACCCGTAAATCCTGGACGATCTCCATGCCGCTGCTGGATCAGAACGGCGAGCCGATGGGAGCGGTCACGGTCGTGCTGAAACGATTCCGGACCCAGACCAAGAAAAACGCGATCAACCGTGGCCGCGCGGTGATGGAACGGATCCAAAGGCGTGTGACGACCGCCGAAGAGCTGATAAAAAAATAGCTTCTTCCCCGGGATAATCTATCTTTTTGATTGTCTTTGGGAAAAGCCTGTCTTAAAACAGTGCCGGGGGACAGATTCCCCCCTCAGAAAAATAGTTAAGCGATTATAATGTTTAAAGTCATAGCAAATACACAGTTGAGTCCCAATGTGTGGCGTTTGGATGTAATGGCGCCCCGCATTGCGCAGGTACGCCGCGCGGGACAGTTTGTCATCGTATGCAGAGATGAGAACAGCGAACGCATCCCGTTGACGGTGGCGGATGCGAGCCCCACTGAAGGATGGATCACGCTGGTGATCCAGGCCATTGGCAAGTCCACACGTCAGTTGGTGGAGCTGAAACCCGGTGAGTTCATCCGGGATATCTCCGGTCCGCTGGGCAGACCGACCGAGCTGGCCGAAGCCGGTGCCAAGGCAGTTTGCGTGGGCGGCGGTGTAGGTACCGGTGTGGTGCATCCGATCGCGCAGGCGCTTCATGCCAAGGGAGTCAACGTGGTTTCTGTCATTGGCGGCCGCTCCAAGCCGTGGGTCTTCTTCGAGGCGGAGCTGAAACGCTACGGACAGGTGGTCGTCTGCACCGATGACGGCAGCTATGGAAGAAAAGGTTTTGTGACAGATGCGGTGAAGGAACAACTGGAAGCCGGCGGCGTCAATGTGGTTTACGCGGTAGGCCCGGTGCCGATGATGCGCGCGATGGCCAATCTGACCAAGCCGTATGGAGTCCATACGGTCGTATCACTGAACCCGATCATGGTGGACGGGACCGGTATGTGCGGCGGCTGCCGTGTGACGGTCGGCGATCAGGTGAAGTTCGCCTGTGTGGACGGTCCGGAGTTTGACGGTCATCAGGTGGATTTTGACAACCTGTGGGATCGTCTGGGAATGTATAAACCCGAAGAAAAGAACGCGCTGGAACTGTTCCAGCACAAATGTCAGTGCAACCAATAACCCATTTGTCGAAGGAGATTTTATAATATGAGCATAACAAAACCGGCTGTAAAGGATCGCATGGCTATCGAACGCTGCGTCATGGTCGAACAGGATCCGCTGGAACGTGCCAAGAATTTTAATGAAGTCAACAAGGGACTGGCTCTGGAAACCGCTCTGAGAGAGTCCCAGCGCTGTCTGGAATGTAAAAAGCCCTCCTGCATGGAAGGCTGTCCTGTCAGTGTCAATATCCCCCGTTTTATCGGTCATGTGATGGAAGGGGATTTCGCGGCGGCGGCGGAATCGCTGGCGCTGGATAATGCCCTGCCGGCGGTGACCGGCCGTGTCTGTCCGCAGGAGACCCAGTGCGAATGCCACTGCATCCGCGGCAAGAAGGGCAAACCGGTCGCGATCGGTTATCTGGAACGCTTTGTGGCGGACTGGTCACGCGAGAACCTGAAGAAGGATATGGAAAAAGCCCCGGCCACCGGCAAGAGTGTTGCTGTGGTGGGCGCCGGTCCCGCCGGATTGACAGCCGCGGGCGAGCTGGCCCGCAAAGGCTATGATGTGACCGTGTTCGAGGCTTTGCAGAAAGCCGGCGGTGTGCTGGTGTACGGTATTCCCGAATTCCGTCTGCCCAAGAAGATCGTGCAGGCGGAGGTCGATCGCCTGACCCGTGCCGGTGTCAAGATCGAGACGGACTCCATCGTGGGCCGTACCTGGACACTGGATGAACTGCGCCAGAAGTTTAACGCGGTCTTTATTTCCAATGGCGCCGGACTGCCGGTCTTTATGAACGTGCCGGGCGAGAGCCTGAAGGGCGTTTATTCAGCCAATGAATATCTGACCCGTGTGAACCTCATGGGCGCGTACAAGTTCCCGGAATGCGACACCCCGATCATCAAGGGCAAGCGCGTATGCGTCGTGGGCGGCGGCAATGTCGCTATGGACGCGGTGCGCACGGCCAAACGCCTGGGCGCGGAAGAAGCGATCATCATTTATCGCCGCGGCAAGGCGGAGATGCCGGCCCGTGTAGAGGAAGTCCATCACGCCGAGGCGGAAGGGATCCGTTTTGAAATGCTGACAGCCCCGCTGGAAGTCGTGGGCGATGAAAACAACTGGGTGCGCGGTCTCAAGTGCCAGAAGATGGAACTGGGTGAGCCGGATGCTTCCGGCCGTCGTCGTCCTGTGCCGGTAGCGGGTTCGGAGTATGTCATTGACTGCGACGTGATCGTGGTGGCCATCGGTACCCGCGCCAATCCGCTGCTGACGGCGACCTGCCCGGAAATGAAGCTCAATCCCAAGGGCAATATCATTGTGGATGAGAACGGCATGACCAGTATCCCCGGTGTGTTCGCTGGCGGCGATATCGTGCGCGGAGCAGCCACAGTCATCCTGGCAATGGGTGACGGCAAACGCGCGGCAACGGCTATTGATAATTATTTGAAAAAATAGCTTAAAAGAGTTGCAAATGCCGGCGGCAAACCGTAGCTTAGGACAAGTGTCCGGTGCGCATCCGCCGGCTGACAAACAACATAAATAGAAAGATAACATTTTATGGCAGAAGGTATTGTAGAATTAACAAACGCGAATTTCGACAGTGTCACCTCCGCTCAGGGAGTCGTCCTGGTGGATTTCTGGGCTCCGTGGTGCGGTCCCTGCAAGATGCTGGGTCCCGTCCTGGTCAAAGTGGCCGCCGCTGTTGGTGCGAAAGCTACTATCGCCAAGGTCAATGTGGATGATAATCCCGATCTGGCGGCGAAGTTCCAGGTGACCAGCATCCCCGCGATGTTCATTTTCAAGAACGGTGTCGTGGTGAAACAGATGATGGGGCTGAAAAGCGAAAAGGTCATCACGGACGCGATCGAAGAAGCCTTGGTTTAAGAGTTTGATTGACAAAGAGACGCAAGCGATTGCGTCTCTTGTTTTTTAGAGGGAGCCTCCATCATGAGAAAACTATTTTATATTTTAACAGCATGTATCGCAATGGGATATTGCAGCCTGGGCTATTCCGCTTCCGCGAAAAAGGCTCAGCTGGAGGATTCCGCGGTCAAGCTGGAGGCCAAGGTGCCCAAAGATCATGAGACCAGTCCGTACATGCTCAATCTGCTGCTGCTGGAGGTGAGCGATGATATGGACGAGATACCTAATGAAAGCACGGTCATCTCGCTGAAGAAGAAGTATGAGATCAAGAAGCACAAGTTCAGCAATCTGATCCCCCGTGTGAAGAATGAAGGTTTCTATCAAGTTTCCCTGAAGGATGATGAACGCGGAAATCTGCCTCTGGATATGGCAGGTCTGGGTCCGTTTTATCTGGTCAAGAAAAACAAGGAGTATTATCTGATCACTCCCAAAAACTATGCCACACTGTTCGGCGGCATCCGCAATACGGAGGAGGCGCTGAACTATTTGGCCACTTATGAGAATCTTTTTGTCAGCCCGGTCGTGTGCGTAGCGATTGACAGCAATGAAAAGGCGCTGAAAAAGGCCAAGAGGAATCCGCCCCGGCTGAGTGGCGCCATCCAGACGGCGCAGGGGTTCGAGGCTACTCTGATCGTTTACTCCATCATTCAGGTGGAGGGCTTTTTTGAGAAGAAAGTGCGGTTGACTCCCGAAGGAGAGGTGACCGTGATCGAGGAGCCGAAATTGATCCAGAAGATCGGGGACGGGATCACTTATTAAGCCTATTGATCGGGTTTTGCTTATGTCAACGATGGTATTCGATATCGAAACGACGGCTCAGCCTGTGGAGAATTTCGACGAAGTCCAGCAGGAATACCTGTTTCGTGAGGCGGAGTCGCAGCCGGATGAGGTTTCCCGTGAGCGGAAACGCGCCGAGATATCCAATCTGTTCAGCCTTTGGGCGCTGACGGGTCAGGTGGTCAGCATCGGGATGATGAATCCGCACACACTTCGCGGCAAGTCGCTCTATCTGGCGGATGATTTCGAGGAGACACCTCCCGGCAGCGATGTGGAGTTCATTCCCTGCCCGGACGAGGCGGAGCTGCTGGCCAGTTTCTGGGAGGCCGCCGCCAAGTTCGACACGGTGGTGACTTTCAACGGGCGCTCGTTTGATGTGCCGTTCCTGTATTTGCGTTCAGCGGCGCTGAATGTGCCCATCAGCCGCAAAGACTGGCTGGGCTACCGGTATCAGGAATCGCCGCACTGCGACCTGCTGGATCAGCTGACTTTCTACAATGTGAGCGGACGTACCGGCGCGGCCCGCACTTTCAATCTGGATTTCTACTGCAAGGTTTTCGGGATCGTTTCACCCAAGGCGCAGGGTGTGACCGGTCACGATGTTCCCCGGATGATGGAAGAGGGGCGCTACCGCGAGATTGCCGAATACTGTATGCGCGACGTGCGGGCCACGGTGGAGCTTTACCGTGTGTGGAACGATCGCCTTCGCGATCTAAGTTCCAAGTATTCAAAGCACTAAAACTTTCCAGACGTTTTATTTGTTTTTTTAAATTTTACTATTAGATTTAGTTATAATGATATATTAATATATTATTTGACTTTTTCTTTAAAAGTGGTAAATTCCCAGCAGCTATTGAAAATTATTTTCAAAAAGGCAAGAGTTAGATTATGAAGTGTTTTGCAATGTTGAAGATCGGCGAAGTCGGCTGGATCGAGAAAGAGGTTCCCGCGTGCGGACCTATGGACGCGATTTGCAAGCCTCTGGCTATCGCTATTTGCACCTCTGATGTGCATACAGTTTGGGAAGGCGCTGTCGGCGACCGCCATAATATGGTTCTGGGCCATGAAGGCTGTGCCGAGGTCGTTCAAGTGGGTTCGATGGTCAAGGATTTCAAACCCGGCGACAAGGTGCTGGTTCCCGCTATCACACCTGACTGGAATTCTCTGGAAGCCCAGGCGGGCTATTCCATGCACTCCGGCGGTATGCTGGCCGGATGGAAGTTCTCCAATTTCAAAGATGGTGTCTTTTCCGAGTTCTTCCATGTGAATGACGCTGACGGCAATCTGGCGCTGCTGCCGCCCAATATCAACTATGTGGACGCGTGTATGCTCTCGGATATGGTTCCCACCGGCTTCCACGGTGTGGAGCTGGCGGACGTTCAGTTTGGCGACACGGTGCTGGTGATCGGCATCGGCCCGGTGGGTCTGATGTCTGTGGCGGGCGCGAATCTGCGCGGCGCTTCCCGAATCATCGCTGTGGGTACCCGTCCGGTCTGTGTGGCGGCTGCCAAGAAATACGGCGCGACCGATTTCATCAGCTACAAACAGGGCAAGATCGAAGATCAGGTGATGGCCATGACCAACGGCAAAGGTGTGGACAAGGTCGTCATCGCCGGCGGTACCGTGGCGACATTTGAATCCGCGGTCAAATCTCTCAAGCCGGGCGGCAATATCGGCAGTGTGAACTATCTGGGCAGCGGCGATTATATCAATATCCCGCGTGTGGAATGGGGCGTTGGCATGGGCCACAAGACGATCAACGGCGGTCTGATGCCGGGCGGTCGTCTGCGCATGGAGAAGCTGGGTTCCCTGGTTTCCAGCGGACGTCTGGATGTGAGCCCGCTCAGCACACACGTCTTTGAAGGCTGGGAGCATATCCCCGAAGCTCTGCAGCTGATGAAAGACAAACCGGCGGATCTGATCAAGCCGGTTGTGAAGCTTGCTTAATCTGTAAGGAATTTATTCAGGTTTCGGGCGGTGCTGAACTGCCCGGAACCTTTTTTTGTGAGCGAAAGCAAATGAAAATACTCATCGTTTCCGGATTCCTGGGCGCGGGCAAGACGACCTTCATCCGTCAACTGATCCGGCGCACCGGACGGGAACTGGTCGTGCTGGAGAATGAATACGGTCAGACCAGCCTGGACAGCCGCGAGATCTCCGCGGAAAAGAATGTCAACGTCTGGGAAATGCTGGAGGGCTGTGTCTGCTGCACGATGAAGGAGAATTTTTCGGCTTCGATCCTCACTATCTCTTCCACACTGGATCCGGAATATCTGGTCGTAGAGCCGACGGGCGCGGCCCGGTTGGGTAGTCTGCTGGAGAATATCGGCAAGATCAGTTACGAAAAAATCTCACTGCTCCGTCCGGTCGTGATCGTGCCTCCGCGGGGATTCCACGCGAATCTGAATCAGTATGGCGAGATCTATCAGGATCAGATCCGGAATGCTGGGACGGTCGTGCTTTCCAAGATCGAGAATGAGGAGGAGGCGGTGATCCGCGAGGTCTGCCAACGGATCCGGGAGCTGAATCCCGCGGCGGAGATCGTGGAGCGTCCGTACAAGCAAATGGATGATGATTGGTGGCACGGTCTGCTGCTGAGCGAAGGGGAAGTCCGGCTGAAAGCAGTCGCGCCGGAACATGGAGGTCATTCTCCGCACCTGCACTCTTTCACTCTGAAAAATGTAAGTCTGAAAAACCCGGCTCAGCTGGTGATCCTGCTGCAGGATCTGCTCAACGGGGAAATGGGTGCTGTCTGCCGCGCCAAGGGAACGCTGAAGATCGGCGGCGAGTGGGTGCGCTTCGACATGGCGGACGGTCTCTTTGCCGTCAAAGGCGGGGAAGAAGGAGCTGACCCGAAAACGGAGCTGGTCTTCATCGGAGACGACATCGAAAAAGCCAAAATCATCTCCCGGTTCAACACGGTTTTATAAAGAACTACGGATGGTATTAAAGAACCACAGATGAACACGGATACACACAGATAATTTGTTTAATAACAATATGTTCTGTAGATACGAGCAACCCGTTCGTCTCAGCCCCGAAGCCAGGGTGCTCGTTCTGAATTTATGCGTTTGAACGATTTCACAGTGAGTGAAACCTTCATTTGACGCACTAACCGCTTCTGCAATTAATGTTTTAGTTATTTTCATACAAGATCTCCATTATGGGGTAAAGTGATTATAGAGGTTGTTGTTGAAGATATCCATCATCAAAAATCCCGAAAACGTGGAGACACGAGAATCTTATGTATCTACAGAACATTTTTATTATAAATAACTTATTAGTGTTTATCTGCGTGCATCTGTGGTTCTTTATGTCCTGAGGGGACGACAAACGATTTTTTTGTGTTCATTGGGGACACAGGCAACCACGTGACGCAAGAAAAAAAGAATTTTTATTTGCAAAAGAGAGTCTTATGAGATACATTGAAGACGTGCAGGGTGCTGATACACCCCGCACGTGTTGCGCGGATTATTTAATCCGTTTCATTATCAGTATGATACTGATAACAATGGTGATTATTGTTAGGGCTGTAAAATCTTCAATAATCATCTTTTTTTATCACCACCTTTCCTACATTTACTCATTTTCCCCTTTCATTTTTGAAAGTATCAAATGAAATTCATAGGCAAGGAAGTGTGATGAAAACAAAAGACCTCAACCCAGAGCTTTCACCCACAACGAGTTGATATTATATCATTTGTTGGGGTGCATCAAATTTTTTTTGTGTTCATTGGAGGGGAAAAGAGATATACTCTGACCTGTTATGAAACGAGTCTTGAAACCGACAAGTCGGCGCAACTTTCTCAAAGAAATGCTGCTAGGTGGTACCGCATGCGCGGTGCTTCCATCCTATGTACTGGGTCTGCATGGGGAGACCAGCCCCAACAGCAAGCTGGCGATCGCCTTTGTGGGGATCGGCGGCCGCGGCGGACATAATTTGAACGGTCTGTGCGGGGAAAAGGTAGTCGCCCTGTGCGATGTGGATGAAGCCCGCAGCGCGGATCAGAGGAAACGGTTTGAAAAGGTGCCGTTCTATCAGGATTACCGGGTGATGCTGGACAAGCATGAAAAGGAGATAGACGCGGTGGCAGTCTCGACCCCGGATCATACGCACGCGATCATCCTGAAAAACGCGATGCAGCGGGGCAAGCATGTGTTCAGCGAGAAGCCGCTGGCGCATTCCATCCATGAGGTGCGCGCACTGGATCGTCTGGCTCGCGAGAGCAAGGTCGTGACCCAGGCAGGCAATCAGGGACGCTCTTATGACAGCATCCGTGTCTTCAGGGAATGGCTGGAGGACGGAGTGATCGGTCAGGTGAAGGAAGCCCATCTAATGTGCAACAGCAGCTACTCCTTTATCTCCCGGCTGGGTGAGCTGAAAGAGAAGCATGAAGTGCCCAAGACCCTGAACTGGGATCTCTGGCTGGGCGGCGCGGCTGCCCGCGATTATCATCCGCTGTACGTTCCGGGCGTGTGGAGATTCTGGCGCGATTTCGGCTCAGGTGTTCTGGGTGACTGGATCTGCCATATCGCCGATCCGCTGTTCTACGCACTGGCTTTGGATTATCCCAGCACGATCACGGCGCATCCGGTGGATTATGACCCGAAGAAGTACGCGCAGGTCTTCCCGGTCTCCAGCGAGATCGAATTTGAGTTCAAGGTCGGCGGCCGCGAGAAGCCGCTCAAGGTGACCTGGTACGAAGGCAAGTGCCGTCCTCCGCGTCCGGCAGGATTCGAGGATCCCGACAAGAAGTTCCCCGGCATCGGACCGGAATTCTTTGAGATGGGCGGCCACATCATTGGCGACAAAGGCGATATTCTTTACGGTTCCCATGGTGCGACCGGGGTGAAGGTACTGGATGAAGAGAAGATGAAGAGTCTCTCCCAGGAACCGACCCGTATCCCGAAATCTCCCGGCTATCACCAGGAGTGGATCAAGGCGTGCAAAGGCGAAGGTGTTGCCGAGTCTCCCTTCAGCTACTGCGGCAAGCTCACTGAAGTGGGACTGCTGGGCTGCATAGCGATGCTCTTCCCCGACGAGAAACTGGAATGGGACGGCAGAATGGGCAAATTCACTAATAATGAAAAAGCCAACGAATATCTGAATCCGCCTGCCCGCAAAGGTTGGGAAGTGTAAAACTCTATTAAAATATTTCCGAAAAACCTCACACGACAACAGTGTGAGGTTTTTATGAGGTCAGATATGAAACAGGACAGGATGATCATGGGCATACGAAAGAGTATGCTTGCGTTAGCGGTGTTTTTCTGCTGGATGACGACCGCAGCTTACTCTTTTACCGTGACAGAAAAGCCGTGGACTTACTGGTGGTGGATGGGCAGTTCCGTCAAGGAAGCGGACATCACCGAACAGCTGGAGGGAATGAGTCGCGCCGGTCTGGGCGGCGTGCATATCATCCCGATCTATGGCGAGAAGGGGGACGAAGCCAACTACATCCCGTACCTGTCCGAACGCTGGATGGAAGTCCTGAGCCATACGATCCGGGAAGCCGACCGTCTGGGAATGGGTGTGGATATGACGATGGGAACGGGCTGGCCTTTTGGCGGTCCCGATATCCCGGAGGAATTCCGCGCGCAGCGGTTCAGGGTCGAGCAAGGTGAGTTCAAGATCACGCCCACCGGTCAGAAGGTCAAACGTGCGGCACCCGGCGGTGAGGGTTTTGTGCTGGATCCGTTCAGCCGACCCGCGATCGAGTTTTACGCCAAACGGTTCAGTGACGCGTTCGCGCCTTTGGAACAGAGACCCCGCGCTTTTTATGATGATTCCTACGAGGTCTATGGAGCCAACTGTACACGGGATCTGCCGGAGCAGTTCCGCGCGCTTCGGGGTTACGATCTCATGGACTATTTGGACTGTCTGGATCCGAAATCATCAAATCCGCTGGCTTCGCGTGTGGTGTGTGATTACTGCGAAACGGTTTCGGATCTGATCCGGGATCAGTTCGCCGCGCCTTGGGTAGAGCTGTGCCACAAGATGGGTGTTACCACGGTGCGCTATGAAGCTCACGGCTCGCCGGGGAATCTGCTGGACTTGTACGCGCTGGCCGATATCCCTGAGACGGAATCTTTCGGCGACAGCGGTTTCAAAATACCAGGTCTGCGCCATGACCCGAAGTATGAACCGGCGCGTTTTGGGCATCCGGATCCGCTGACGATGAAGTTTGCCTCGTCCGCGGCGCATATCACGGGCAAGCCGCTGGTTTCCAGCGAATCCACAACCTGGCTGGGGGATCATTTTTCCGTGTCGCTTTCCCAGATCAAGCCGCAGATAGACGAGCTTTTCACCGCAGGCATCAATCACATCTTTTTTCACGGGACGGCCTACTCGCCCTACTGGAAAGATTTTCCCGGACGGCTTTTTTACGCCTCCACGCATTACGGCCACACTTCGCATTTCTTTGAGGAGCTGCCGGCGCTGACGGCCTACATTGCCGAATGTCAGCATATCCTCCAGCATGCGGAGCCCGACAATGAAATTCTGATCTATTTCCCCATTTATGACATCTGGTCGCAGACCGGCCGCGCGGAAGTGATCAGGATGCTGGATGTGCATTACCTGACGCAGGGACTTTATACCATTCCGTTCGGAACGCTGGCGCGGTCGCTTTGGACGCGCGGCTATACGTTCGACTACATTTCCGACCAGATGCTGAAGGAACGCGCGCCGCGTCCGGGTCAGGTCGTTCTGGTGCCGCCGATGGTCCACATCCCGCACCAAACGATGGAAGTGCTGCTGGCGCTGGCACAGAAGGGGACACCCGTCATTTTCATGGATGATCTGCCGGGTGACGTTCCGGGATTGTTCCGGCACAAGGAACGCCGCCAGCGCTTGTTCCAGATCGAGGAAACCCTGCGCCCCATGAGTTACAGTTGCGGCGGTTCTTTGGAAACACTGGCTTACACACTGGAACGGCTGGGGATCTGTTCGGAACCGTTCAAGGCCGTAGGGATCGACTTCATCCGCAAAAAACAAGACGGCAAAACGATTTACTTCCTGGCAAACCTCTCGAATCGCTCCGACGACTGCTGGGTGCCGTGCCGGTCGAAAAAGATCACTTTGTTCGATCCATCAGCACGGAAAAAGGGCAGAGCTCTGACACGCCACGTCAACGGTCAGACGGAATTTTACTTGCAGCTGGCTCCCGGCCAAAGTCTCTTTGTCTTTTGCGGCGTGGATTCGGAAACGGATTATCCTGTCTATCAAACCCAAACTGATGCCGCTGTCACACTGGACGGCGACTGGCGGTTGAGCTGGAAAAGCGGTGTCCCGAAGATCGAGGAAGAACACCTTTTCCAGACTGGCAAGAGCTGGACGGAACTGGGAGAGCCTTACGATATCTTCAGCGGCAAGCTGACCTATTCGCGGAAGTTCTCACTCACATCGGAACAGCTCCGGGAACATTGGCGGCTGGACTTGGGCGATGTTCGTGAAACGGCCCGTGTGACCCTGAACGGGACCGCTCTGCCTCTGATGTGGCATATCCCGTTTGCTGTCACGCTGCCTGAGGGACTGCTCCGCGCGGAGAACACACTGGAGATCGAAGTGGGCAATCTTTCCTACAACCGGATCATTGACATGGACCGCCGGAAGGTGCCTTGGAAGAATTTCCACGAAATCAATTTTGTTAATATCCAGTACAAGGATTTTGACGCTTCGGGCGATAAGCCGCTGGATTCAGGTCTGCTTTCCGTGCCCAAACTGATCCCCATCCGGCTCGAAAGCAGCCGGTAAAGTCAAAAAATATCAAGAGGATGTTTATTCCCCTTTTAGCGCAGCAGGACTGCGCGAATAGAGGTGGGTGGATTATTTTTTCATCAAACCCGCTCCGGCGTTCCAGGCTTTTCCAACCTTTTCACCCGAAACATAGTATCCATGCTGGAACTGATCAAAGATGAGGGCATTTAGTTTCGAGGGATCGATCTTGCCGTTCTCTGAGAGAACACTTTCCTCCGCACAAGTGTTGACGATTTTGCCAACGATGCAGTAGAAGCTTTCCGTTTCAGAGACTTCCGCCAGCTCACATTCCATTACGACCGGAAATTCATCAATGATTGGCGCGTTGACAAAAGCACTTTTGACCGCGTGATAGCCGGTGCGTTCAAATTTGTCAGGCATTTTATTGCCGGAAGCGATACCAAAGAAATCTGCGACATCGATATGGGCTTTGTCCGCCAGTGCGACTGTGAAAGCCTTTGTTTTAAGAATGTTCTGTGTGGTTTTATGATCTTCGTCAATGAACAGGGCGATCCTGTCGTTGTTGCAGATCATTCCCCAGGCCGCGTTCATGGCATTGACTTTGTTATTCTGGTCATACGCCGCCACGATCAGAACAGGCATGGGATAAACCGCTTGTATAACACCTAAATTCTTTTTCATCTGTGATCTCCTACTTCTTTACGGATTTCCACATCATAGTGGAAATAAAGCAAATACTTTAAAATACATTTTTGGAAAAGTCAATCACGCTGGAAAATCACACCGGAGCCATGTCATTGAAAAAAATCTGAGTAAAATGTTTTTTTTTAGTTCCAAAGAGGGTACACTTACGGGCGGATGAGCAGCAGTGGCAACTCAGTTAAATTGACCCCCATGATGACGCAGTATCGGAGAATCAAATCCGAACTGCCAAAGGACGCTTTACTGATGTTCCGGCTGGGGGATTTTTATGAGATGTTTTTTGAGGACGCGCTGGAGGCTTCTCAGATCCTCAATATCGCCCTGACTAAGAGGGGAAATTATCCCATGTGCGGCATCCCGTACCACGCGGCGGAAGGGTATCTTTCCAAACTGCTGGAGGCCGGCCGCAAGGTGGCTATCTGCGACCAGATGGAAGATCCCAAACCGGGACACCTGGTCAAGCGGGAGGTCACGCAGATCCTCAGCCCCGGCACCCATTTTGATGAACGGGTCCTCAGCGCGGAGCGGAACAATTTTTTGGCTGCCATCTATCCCTGCAAGCAGTGTTTCGGTCTGGCGCTGGCTGACCTGACCACAGGCGATTTTTTTGTCACGGAAGTGCCGTCCATGCCCGTCCTGATGGCCGAGCTGGAGCGTCAGCGTCCCGCGGAGATCGTCATCCCCTCCGAAGAGGATGAACTGCGCCGTGCGTTGGTCCCGGCTTTTCCGCATCTGGCCTTGTATGAGGACTGGGTGTTCGCGCCCGAAACTAGTTTCTATACCCTGAAAGATCATTTCCATGTGGCTTCCCTGGATGGCTTCGGTCTGCGTGACCGTGTCGCCGCCACGGGTGCCGCCGGCGCGGTGATCCATTATCTGGAACAGCATCTACGCCGCAATGTGGGACAGCTCTCGCGCATCTGCTTTTACGAGCGGACCGACTATCTGGCGCTGGATGCCAATACGCTGAGGAATCTGGAGATCCTGGAGCCGCTGAACCGCAACACGCCGATGATCCATTCCCTGTTCGGTGTGATGAACAAGACCTGCACGCCGATGGGAGCCCGCAAACTGCGCGGATGGCTGTCGCAGCCGCTGGCCGATGTGGCATCCATTACGGAACGCCAGCAGGCAGTCCGCTGCTGGCTGGATCATACGGACGTGCTGGCGATGTTCCGTACCAAGCTGGCTGTGGTGCGGGATCTGGAACGTGTGCTGACCCGGCTGACAACTGTCTCCGGCAATGCCCGCGATATGCTGGCGCTGAGTCAGGCGCTGGAGCAGCTGCCGGCGATCAAAGAGATCATCACGGGATTAAAAGACGATTCTGCTTTATTCAGCAAACTTGCGGAAAAAATCGTGCTTCTGCCGGAACTGGTCCATTTGATCCAGAGTCAGATCGTGGATGAACCGCCCATCTCCACCAAAGAAGGCGGCATCATCCGTCCGGGCGCGGACGCGCAGCTGGATGAACTGCGGGAGATCATGCACGGCGGCAAGAACTGGATCGCGCGGATGCAGCAGGAAGAGATCGAGCGCACCGGCATCCCCAGCCTGAAAGTCCGCTTCAATTCTGTTTTCGGCTACTACATAGAGGTGACGAAAACGCATCTGGATAAAGTGCCCGACACTTATATCCGCAAACAGACCATCGTCAACGGCGAGCGCTTCATCACTCCGGAACTGAAAGAGTGGGAGAGCAAGATTCTGGGCGCGGAGGAACGGGTCAAGCGCATCGAGTACGACCTGTTTGTAAAACTCCGCGAGCAGGTGACGGCACAGCTGACAGTCATCCAGCAGAACGCGCAGGCACTGGCCGAGCTGGACGTTCTGGCCTGTTTCGCGCAGCTGGCCCAGCTTTACGGCTACATCTGCCCGGTGGTCAAAGATGAAGGTATCCTTTTCATCAAGGACGGCCGTCATCCGGTGCTGGAACAGACACTCCCGGCCGGCCGGTTCGTTTCCAACGATACCGACCTGGATCCCGCGCGGAAACAGATCGGAATCATCACCGGTCCGAACATGGCCGGCAAAAGCACCTACATCCGCCAGACAGCCCTGCTCACACTGATGGCGCAAACGGGCTCATTCATCCCGGCAAAAGAGGCCCGTGTGGATATCGTGGACCGCATCTTCACCCGTATCGGCGCCAGTGACGATATCGCCCGCGGACAGTCCACCTTTATGGTAGAGATGAGCGAAACGGCATCTATTCTGAACAACGCCACTTCCCGCAGTCTGGTCATACTGGACGAGATCGGGCGTGGCACCAGCACCTTTGACGGATTGAGTCTGGCCTGGAGCATCGCGGAATATCTCCATAATCAATGCGGTGCCAAAACACTTTTCGCGACACATTATCATGAACTGACGGAACTCGCTTCACGGCTGGAGCGGGTCTATAATCTGAATGTAAGCGTTCGGGAATGGAACGATCAGATCGTTTTTATCCACAAGATCATTGCCGGCGCGGCGGATAAAAGCTACGGCATCCATGTCGCGCGCCTGGCCGGGATACCGGCATCTGTTTTGAACCGTGCGATGGAAGTGCTGAGCAATCTGGAGGAAACGGAACTGGATCCTCTGGGCGCGGAAGGAGCTTCCGGTGAAGGGGGAGATATTCCGGCTTCGACCGAAAAACAGGTGCGCACGACAGCCAAGCGACAGAAACTCCGCAATCTGCCCGATCCGAATCAGTTAGATCTTTTCTCCCAGCTGGGGCTTTAGGGAAAACTTTCGCAACTTTTTTCTCTTTTACGGTGTTTAATACTTTGGATTACGAAAATGTAGTCCTGCGTATTTTGATAATAGTTATCAGGGCTGAGCCCTGATAACCTTTTGAGAGCGTATTTAAATATAACTGATATGAGAGGTGTTTATGAAGATATTTGATTTAAAATATCTGTATATCGTGGTAATAATGGGGATGCTGGCTTACAGCATATCCGCCGCAGATGATACATTTGAACAGTCCATCAGTATTTATTTTGATGGAACAGACGAACCCGTTGTGGATTCCAGCGCGAGCGACGCAACTGTGGAACAGAAAGACGGTTATGTGAGTATCACTCCTAAAACCAGAGGAGTGGAAGTGGTTCTCAGCGGCAGCAGTACTGCCGGCGGAGTCAAGGTCGGCGGTGATTATCCGGTAAAGTTTGTCCTGAACGGCTTGGATCTCAGCTGCGCGGATTCCGCGATCCTGCGTTCCACTTCAACCAACGCGTGTTATATCGTTTTATCGAAAGGAATGACCAACACACTGACAGAAGGATCCAAGAATTCTAATAAAGGCGTTCTGATGTGTAAAGGTCCTATCATTATCAGCGGCACAGGAACCTTAAAACTGGTGGGTGTTGCGGATAAGCACGCGATCTACAGCACCAATGGCGGTGTTACCATCCGGGAGGGAGAAGTGATCGTAGAAAACGCCGGCGGCGACGCGATCCACGCGGAAACGGATTTTCAAATGGATAACGGAACGCTGTCCATCCTCAAGCCTGCGAGTGATGGTGTAGATTGTGCGGGGAACATTACTGTAAATGGTGGATCGATCACTTATGAAAATTACGAAGCAGATACCAAAGGCTTGAAGTGCGACGGGAACATCGAATTCAATGGCGGTCTCCTCAACATGTCGATCCCCACAGCACAAACCAAAGGCATCAAATGCGCAGATCTGACGATGAATGGTGGAGCGATGCTGTTTGATTTGTCGGGCGCGGTCTATTTGGAACAGGTCGCTGTATTAAAAACCAATTCCACGACCGGAACGGTAACGACCAACAACACCTATATCTCACCGTCCTACTGCACGGCGATCAAATGCTCCGGCGATGCGAAGGTGAATGCCGGCAAAATAACGATCACACACAGCGGCATGGCTGGCAAAGGCATCTCAGTGGATGGTGATTTTACCATGAACGACGGCACACTGGATATTTATGTATCGGGCAGTTGTTCCTCGACCTATAAAAACAGTTCCAGTCAAACAGATATTGCCGCGGCGGATTGTCTTACAGCTGGCGGTGATATGACACTGACGGGTGGCAAGATCACAGCCATAGCCACCGGCAACGCGGGCGACGCGATCAGCTGTGATGGTGTGATGACGGTGGGTGTAAGCGGCGGTGACAGTGCTGTTCCGGTGATCCAGGCATCTACTAGAGGTCAGAAAGTGGCCTTGTCCGGTTCCGGCATGAACGCGAACTACGCGAATCCAAAAGCAATCAAATCCGGTGGCAATATGGATATCTATGGTGGTCAGTTTACGGTCAGCACTCTTTATGACGGCGGCGAGGGGGTCGAATCCAAAGGGACTCTGACCATCTATGACGGCACGCTGGAGATCGAGGCTTATGACGACTGCATCAACGCGGCCAAGAGTCTTGTCATCAGGGGCGGCCGTATTTACTGCTACAGTTCCGGTAATGACGGCATTGATTCCAACGGGACTATTGAGATCAGCGGTGGACTGATCGTTTCTTCGGGTTCGACTGCACCGGAAGAAGGGTTGGATTGCGATCAGAACACTTTCAAGATCACGGGCGGAACCATTATTGGGGTAGGTGGTGCCACCAGTACGCCGACCAGCTCGCAGTGTACCCAACGTTCCATCATCTATACCGGTACGGGAGCGCACAATACTATTTTTCAGATCACGGATGCTTCCGGCAACAATGTCCTGCTCTATAAGATCCCACGTTCTTATTCAGGAAATTCCGGGTGGATGCCGTTCAGTATAACAGCCAATGGTCCGGGCGGTGGCGGCAGCAGCAGTATGACCATGCTGGTCAGCCTGCCTGAATTCAGCAGCAATATGACCTATACGGTCATCACCGGTGGAACATTGAGCGGCGGTACGGAGTTTCATGGATACTATACCGGGGCGACTGTTTCCGGCGGAACGACTATCACCACTTTTAAACCATCATCTATGGTGACAACAGTAAAAGGAAAATAGGAGGACAAACGATGAAGAAACTTTATTATTTAAATATCTGCCTCTGTGCGATAATGGCTGTCAGCGTGACTGCTGCGACAGAAAATGAAGATGTCGCCTCTAATTACAATGGCGTTTGGAGTAATGGATCCAATCAAGGTGGCGGTTTCGCTGCATGGT
>JAEEGG010013509.1_pt1 | contig 17457 bp, 11 predicted proteins | sample 9134161 | NCBI WGS metagenome assembly JAEEGG01 (sample SAMN16246543, study PRJNA631951) | gut metagenome | biome: gut microbiome; feature: rumen; material: CR-attached | host: Bos | place: Iran: Karaj | collected 2018-10 | reverse complement strand
AAGCCGCCTATGAATACTGTAACCTGCACGGCCTTTGGAAAAAGGACGTATAAGTAAAGGAGGAGCATTATGGCAAACAAATACGCCGGTACCAAAACCGAACAGAACCTGCTGGCCGCCTTCGCGGGCGAAAGCCAGGCCCGCAACAAATACACCTATTTCGCGTCCAAGGCGAAGAAGGAGGGCTTTGAGCAGATCGCCGCGCTGTTTTTGAAAACGGCCGACAACGAAAAGGAACACGCCAAGCTCTGGTTCAAGGAGCTCGGGGGCATCGGCACCACCGCCGAAAACCTGGCTGCCGCCGCCGACGGCGAAAACTTTGAATGGACCGACATGTACGAGGGCTTTGCAAAGACCGCCGAAGAAGAGGGCTTCCCGGAGCTTGCCGAAAAATTCCGCGGCGTGGCCGCCATTGAAAAGCACCACGAGGAACGCTACCGCGCGCTGCTGCACAACGTGGAGACCGCCGCCGTCTTCCAGAAGAGCGAGGTCAAGGTCTGGGAGTGCCGCAACTGCGGCCATATCGTGGTCGGCACCAAGGCGCCGGACGTCTGCCCGGTCTGCAATCATCCGCAGGCGTATTTTGAAGTGCACACGGAGAATTATTGATCTGTCAGCAGTCAACAGTCATCAGTCAACAGTCAACAGCAAAGCCGCCCGGCAGGGCGGCTTTTTTACTAACAACTAACAACTAACGACTAACGACTGTCGACTAACGACTGTCGACTGACGACTGTCAACCGGTCGGCCATGGGCCGACCGCTACAAGCGCACTTCTAACCACTAGCCACTCACCACTCAAGAAGCGCCCTGACCCCTTCAGTCTTTGCGCTACGCACAATGACAGCTCCCCCAAGGGCGGCGCAAATAAGGGATCATATAGCCGCAGCGGCGCGCTTATTTGTGAAATACTGCGTTGCAGGGGACGGATATCCGCCAGGATGATCCGCCCCCCGCGCCTTGTCTTTCGCAAAAATCACATCCGCTGCGGTGCAAAGCAGTTTTTTGCCTGATATTTTTTGTCCGAACAATCTGAACGGCACAGGGTAATCCTGACGGATACCCTGTGCCGTTTGGGCAGTTCGGGCGGAAAAGAGCGGCAAAAAACCTGTATGCTCCCTTATTTGCACCGCCCAAAAGGGGAGCCTTGTTTTTGTGGCGCCTGCGGCGCATTTCAATGGGGCGCTTCTTTGCTGTTTACTCCCTCAAAACCGCGATTCACACCCGGACGATTGACAAACGACTTAGCATTATGCTATGCTGAAATACAAGAAAAGAGATTTCTTATGATCATACCGTTGCTTGGGAGGCATTAAAATGAAAAAAAGCATCGCGGTTCTTTTGTGTCTGGTCATGCTGCTTTCGTTCGTGTTCTTTGCGGCGGCAAGCGACGTGATCTATCTGTATCCGTCTGAAACGCTGCCGGAGGATACCCTGCATATCACGGCGCACCGGGGGCTTTCCGCGCTTGCGCCCGAAAACACGCTGCCCGCCTACCGCTTGGCCGGAGAATACGGCTTCTGGGGCGCGGAATGCGATATCTCGCAGACGGCCGACGGCGTCTGGGTGCTGATGCACGACAAAACCGTCGATCGTATGACCGACGGCGAGGGGCTCGTTTCCAATTTTACCTATGAAGAACTCTCCGCGCTCACCGTGGACGCGGGCAACAACATCGAACAGTTCCCCGGCACGAAGGTGCCCACCCTTGTGGAGTATCTTGACGTGTGCAGGGAATACGGTCTGCATCCCGTCATCGAGATCAAGGAAGTTGTGGACGTGAACAATCTGCCCGATCTTGCCGCAATTTTGAACGCCCGGGAAGAAAAGGACCGCTTCGTGATCATCAGCTTTGGCAGGGAGTTGATTGCCGGAATCAAGACGCTGTTGCCCGAAACGCCCGCCTATCTGATTGCCAGTCCTGCGACGGCTGACGACGTGTCATTCTGCCTGGAAAACAATATCGACGGACTGGACGCCGCTTACAATGTGTCGGAAAGCGTGATCCGCCAGGCGCAGGACGCCGGGCTGCAGCTGATGGCCTGGACGGTGGACAGCGTCACCTGGGTGGAGCACATGGCGGCTTACGGCATTCTGGACATTACGTCTAACTGCCTTGTGCCGGGCAGAGCGCCAACCACAGAACCATCTACAGAACCAACGACTGAGCCAACGACCCAACCGACAACGCAGCCGACCACCCAGCCTGCGCCCCAGCCGTCCGGCGGCTCCGGCAATACGTCTTCGTTCGGCAGCTTCTTCCAGTGGATCGCGGACTGGTTCCGGCAACTGTTTGCCACGATTGCGGGTTGGTTCAAACGGTGACGAATCCAAAAAGAAGCCGGACGCCGACCGGCGCTTCGCAACACGCAGCACACAAAACGCAAAACGAAAAAAGCCGCCCAGCCGGGCGGCTTTTTTTCTGTCGACTAACGACTGTCAACTGTCGACTTCTTTTTTTTATACACGCTCATCCCGACCGCGGCAAGGATTGCGAACACCAGCGCCGGCAGGGCGTAGAGGAACGACAGCGGGTTCGAAAGGTCGCCCTTAAAGCCCACGAGCGTCCACAGGCAGTTGAGCAGCAGCAGCCCGAGATTCGACGCGAGGAAATACGAGCCGAACGGGATGTCCATCGCGCCGAAGAGCAGACTGCTCAGGTCCGACGGCAAAAAGCCGCCCGCCTTGAACACCAGCACCACGGCGAAGTCGTTTTCGCCGGTGAAGTCGTCGAGCTTCCGGATCGCCTTGAACCGCCCCGACAGCGACTGCACCATGTCTTTGCCGGTGAATCTGCCGAGGAAATAGGGGAGCACAAGGCTCAGCGCGGTGGCGGCCGCGTTGACCAGCACCGCTTTCCAGTATGAATCAAACACGAGCCCCGACAGCACGAACAGCACCGCCGGCGGAAAGACCAGCGCGAACGACTTGACCACGGAAAAGCCGATCAGGATCAGCGCGATCGTGACTTCGCCGCCCGTCAGATACTGCGTGAGCTGATCCGCCGTTTTCACCGAGATGTGGTTCTTCGCGAGGAACCAGACGCACAGGGCCAGCATCACGAGCATGAACGCGAACGACAAAAGCTGCAGTGCCCTGATGAGCCTGCCGTAGCGCCCCTCGTTTTCGTTCTGCATGGCTTACTGCGGCACGGCCAGCTGCAGCGCGGCGGGTACGATCTCCACGGTGAAGTGGGATTCATAGATGATTTCGCCGTCGAGCGAATAGGCGAAGCCCGCGGGGGCGTCCACCTCCACCTTCTTGCAGCGGCGGTAGACGACGATGTCCTTCATGTCCTCGCGGTCGAGGTGCTCGCCGTTGGTGTAGGGGGTGAGGATCTTGACGAAGCGCAGGCGCGAGATCGGCTTGACCAGGCAGACGTCGATCATGCCGTCGTCGGTCTTCGCCTTCGGCGCGCAGCGGAACGAGCCGCCCACGTACTGGCCGTTGGCCACGGTGCAAAGCAGAGCCTTGCCGGCGGGGTTCAGCACCTCGCCGTCTGCGGTGACGGTGAAGTCGTTCTTCATGGCGGTGAGCAGCGCCTTGACCACGCCCTTGGTATAGGCGTTCTTGTTGCCGTGGCCGGTCTTTTCGCGCTCCGCGTTGATCGTGATAGCCACCGTGGTATCAAAGCCGAAGTTGACCACGTTGTTGGCCCAGCGGTCGCCGACCTTCAAAAGATCGAGCGGCTGCGTTTCGGCGCGCAAAAGGGCGGGGATGTCCTTGAACTTTTCGGCGCCGCCGAAGACCTTGACAAAGTCGTTGCCGCTGCCGCAGGGGTAGCAGCTGACGCTGACGTTCGGCTGCTCCGCCGCGCCGGAAAAGACCTCGTTGGTCGTGCCGTCGCCGCCGCAGGCGATGAAGCGGACGGCTTCGCCCGGATGGTCGGCGCACCAGCTGCGCACAAAGGCCGTGGCGTCCTGCGGCGCCTTGGTCACATAGATTTCGCAGTCGTCCTTTTCGGGCAGGGACGCGATGGCGTTTCGGATGACGGCGGCGTTGTCGGTTTCGCCGGCGCGCGGGTTGACGATAAAGATGTACTTCATGGGTTTTCTCCTTCCTGTTCTCCTTGCCGCGCGGCGCGCGGCTTTGTTGGTTTCATTGTAACACAGCGCTTGCGTTTTCGCAAGGGGGAAGCAAAGAAAAAGGCCGCCTTGTGACAAACACAAAGCGGCAAAGGTTTCGTTTATTTCTTGAGCGTGCCAAAGATGCCCCGGATCAGCTGTCTGCCCACCTCGCGGCCGATGGTATTCATCGCGGAGGAGGCGACCTTGTTCATCATCGTGCTGGTCGTGCTGCGCGAGGTGCTGCTTCTGGCGGTGCGCGACGCGGCGCGCTCGGCGGCGGCCGCGCGTTTTTCTTCCGCGGCAATGCGGCGCTCCTCGGCGGCGCGGGCCTTTTCTTCGGCGGCGCGCTGCTTTTCGGCCATCAGGCGCTCTTTTTCCTCTTCCTTCTGGCGGGCCAGCTCTTCGGCCTCGCGCGCGGCCTGCTCCGCCTTGCTGGTGAGAATCTCATAGGCGGACTCGCGGTCGAGCACCTCGGTATACTTGTTCAGCAGCGGCGAGGTGGCCAGCACGGTGCCGATCACGGCCGGCGCCACGGCTTCCATGGAGCTCTTCGGCGGCAGAATGTTGGCGCGCTGCACGATGCCCGGAATGCCCTTTTCGTCGAGCACGGAGACCAGCGCTTCGCCGGTGGCAAGCTCCTGCAGCACGGTTTCGGTGTCGAACGCGTCGTTCACGCGGAACGAACGGGCGGCGGCGCGGATGGCCTTCTGCTCGTTGGGCGTATAGGCGCGCAATGCGTGCTGCACGCGGTTGCCGATCTGGGCGAGCACGGATTCGGGGATGTCCATCGGGTTCTGGGTGATGAACCAGACCGAAACGCCCTTGGAGCGGATCAGGCGCACGACCTGTTCCACTTTTTCGAGCAGGGCCTTCGGCGCGTCCTTGAACAACAGGTGCGCTTCGTCAAAGAAGAAGGCGATCTTCGGCTTGTCGAGGTCGCCCGCCTCGGGCAGCAGCCCATAGGGCTCGGTGAGCATCCACACCAGGAAGGTGCTGTACAGCAGCGGGTGCTGGAACAGCTCGGCGCATTCCAGAATGTTCATCACGCCGCGGCCGTCGGGGCCCCAGTCGAACCAGTCGCCGATATCCAGCGCGGGCTCGCCGAAGAAGATGTTGCCGCCCTCGTCCTCCAGCGTCAGCAGCGCGCGCTGAATGGAGCCGATCGACTGTGAAGAGACGTTGCCGTAGCGGATTTTGTATTCGTTGGCGTTGTCGGCCACGAACTGCAGCATGGCGCGCAGATCCTTGAGGTCCAGAAGCAAAAGGCCGTTGTCGTCGGCGATGCGGAACACAATGCGCAGCACGCCGCTCTGGATCTCGTTGAGGTCCAGCAGACGGGCCAGCAGCTCCGGCCCCATGTCGGAGATCGTGGTGCGCACGGGGTGGCCCAGCTTGCCGTAGACGTCGAAGAAATGGACCGGGAAGGCGGTATAGTTGAAGTTTTCAATGCCCATCGTGTCGATGGAGCGGCGGATATGCTTGTTTTCGCAGCCGGGCAGGCACATGCCGGACACGTCGCCCTTGATGTCGGCGATGAACACGGGCACGCCCATTTCGCTGAACGATTCCGCAATGACCTTGAGCGTGACGGTTTTGCCCGTGCCGGTGGCGCCGGCGATCAGGCCGTGGCGGTTGGCCATGGAGGGATTCAGATAGACGCGTTCGCTGCCGGTGGCCAGCCAGATTTTGCCGTTTTCTTCTGTAAACATAAGCCTTTTTCTCCTTTGCTGTTTGCATGGTTTCATTATACCGAGCGCGGGGGAGAATGTCAAGAAAAAGTCGACAGGGGACAGGGGACAGGGGACAGGGGACAGGGGACAGGGAACAGGGAACAGGGAACAGGGGACAGGGAACAGTAGCGCCGCGCTCCGCGCGGCCGGGTCCCGATTCGCTGCAGCAAGTCGCGCGGAGCGCGACGCTACGCCAACGTGCGGCTTGGCTCCCCCGCCTTTTGATTCCAATTCGGAAATATGGCAACTTTTCACACCCAAAAACACGCTGTTCACTCCAAAAAGGTTCCAAACGGCAAAAACTGTGTTATAATGAAAAAGGAAAAAAGATTTCCGGTTTTTGCAAAGGAGATGTGCGAACATGAAGAAAACAATATCCGTTCTGCTCGCCCTTTTGCTGCTGCTCGGCGCGGTGCCGTTCGTGCCGTTTGCCGCGGCAGAAGAGAGCGCTTTTGCCGCGGGCGACATTCTGGAATACGGCACCTATCCGCAGTCGCTCGTGACGGACGAAGCGCTGCTTGCGGCGCTGCCGCAGCTTCCCGGCGAGCAAAAGACATTTCGCTATTACGGCAACGAGATCGGCACCGGCGCGGACGTCGGGGTTTGCCTGCCCTTTGACGGCATGAGCTATATTGACGTTGTGTTTCAAAACGTCAAATACAGAGGCGTCACCATTGACGAAAGCCGGCCCAACACCACGCCGGACGGGCAGGAAAGCGGGTATCAGGCGCAAAACGGCTATCCGGCGGGGAACACCTACTGGTTTCGTTTTGAGCCCCTGCGCTGGTGCGTGATCGACCCCGACAGCGGCCTTGTTGTGTGCACCGCCCTGATCGACAGTCAGCCGTTTGCCGTTTACCGGAACGCGCTTGCGTCTTCGTTCTATACGGGCGAATACGGCAGCATTACCGACAGCAACCATTCCGGCGGCTGGTGGGAAACCATCAGCGTGTGGCTCAACGAGCATTTTTTGACAACTGCCTTCAGCGCGGCGCAGCAGGAAAACATTCTGGCGGAACCGCTTACGAACGATTACTGGTATGTCGGCAGCGGGGCCGGCGGAAACGGTGCGCACCGGTATGACGCGCCCGCGACCGCAGACAAAATCTTTTTGCCCGCCTGGGATGATCTTTGCAGCGCAGACGCCGGCTTCAACACGAACGGCAGAAGCGCCGACGCCGCAAGAGCGCTGGCCGGCACGGATTACGCAAAGGCGCAGGGCCTTGGCGGTTCCGGCGCAGAGACCGCCGCGTGGTGGACCCGCACCGTGAGCAAATATTTTAATATGAACTACGACTGCGCAGTCAACCAAAGCGGCGCCATGAGCTCCGCCCCCGCCAATCTCAAAGACACCAACGCTTACTACGGCGTTTGCCCGGCCATGCGGCTGGAAACGCTCAGAAACGACGCCGGCGGCGATGCGCTGCTGCATGTCGGCGATCTTGTCCATTTCGGAAGCTATCCGCAAAGCAAAGAGACGGACGAAGCCGTGATCGCCGCGCTGAACGAACGGCTGCCCCTTGCGCCGCAGCGCAACCTGACAATCAGTGAATACCGCTGGAACTTTGATGCGGATTATTACACGGATTATGCGGATCTGATCCAAAACGGTCAAAAATACAGAGCAAAGATTGAATACACCGTTATGATCCGGGAGGACACAAGCACCTCCGTGAATGCGCCGAAGCCGAAGGTCTATGCCGGCTATGATTACAGCTTCACCGACGGAGCGCTTGTGAAATATGTCTGGTATTATAAGTTTGAGCCTTTGACCTGGCGCATTCTGGACCCCGAAAACGGGCTGCTGATGTGCAACGAGATCATGGAATCTCTTGTTTATCAGCGCGGCAACTATTATGATGATTATTGGGACAATGACGGCTGGGCGGACGAGGCGCGGACCCATTACGCCACCGATTACACGGTCAGCCACATCCGCGACTTTTTGATCAACGATTTTTGGAATACCGCCTTCAACGACGCGCAGCGGGCAAAGATCAGGACGACCGAGCAGGACAACCGGGGCATGATGACCCTGCGCGGCACAGCCGGGTATGAGCGATATGACTGGGAGACCACCGACGATCCGGTGTTCTTGCTTTCGTCGGCGCAGGCGCTGAACGCCGGCTACGGCTTTGACGCCGAAACAAGAAAGCTGCAATTCACTCCCTATGCTTTGGAAAACCGCAGTGCTTCGGACAACTATTGGGTGCTGCGCAATGCCGCCGACAACTTTTTCGGCAGACGCCCCTGCGGGGTCTTCCCCGGCGGCGCTGTGGGCTTCACGTCGGCCTGGTCCAACGATATGCACGGCGTGGTCCCCGCCGTTTATGTGACGGAAATTGAAAACGAGGTTTCGGGCGGCTCCGCGGTCTGCAGCACGCACGAAGCGACCGTTGTGCCCGTTGTTCCGGCCACCTGCACCGCGCCCGGCAGCGGCAAAGCGGTCTGCGCCCTGTGCGGCGAGGTGCTGAATGAAAGCGTTGTAATTCCGGCCCTCGGGCACGACAAGGTGCAGCACGAAGGCCGGGCGCCCACCTGCGGCGAAAGCGGCTGGGCGGCGTATGAGACCTGCACGCGCTGCGATTACACGACCTACGCGGCGCTGGCGCCGACCGGCGCGCACAGCTGGGTGTGGATCACCGACACGGCGCCCACCTGCAGCGCGGCGGGCGCGGGGCACGAAGCGTGCTCCGTCTGCGGCGCGGTGCGCGGCCAGAACACAACGATCGACCCGACCGGCGTTCACGTCTATACGGCCGCAGCGGTGAAAGAGGCGGCGCTGAAATCTGCTGCTGCCTGCGCAAAGAATGCGGTCTACTATTATTCCTGCAAAGACTGCGGCGCTGTGGAAGGGAACGACAGCCATACCTTTGAAGCAGAAGGCACCGCGCTGCGCCACGTTTCCTCCGGCTGGATCACCGACACACCGGCCACCTGCAAGCGCGCCGGCAGCAAGCATACCGAGTGTACCGTTTGCGGGGCCGTGCTTGAAACGGCGGAGATCGGGCGTTTGCCCCACATGCCGAAAACCGTGCCCGGCAAAGCGGCCACCTGCACGCAGACCGGCCTGACCGACGGCAGCGTGTGTGATGCTTGCGGCGAAGTCCTGAAAGCCCAGACGGTCATTCCCAAGGCGGAGCACAGCTGGAACGCCGGCGTTGTGACCACGCAGCCGACCTGCACGGCGGCGGGCGTGAAGACCTTCACCTGCGTCAACTGCCCCGCAACCAGAACCGAGCAGGTGCCGGCCAAAGGCCACGCCTGGGGCGGCTGGGTTGTCACCAAGCAGCCCACCTGCACCGCCGAAGGGCAGCAGACCCGCACCTGCACCCGCGACGGCAGCCACAAGGAGACGCAGAGCGTTGCAAAGAAACCCCACACCGACAACGGCAGCGGCTATTGCCGCGACTGCGGCGCCGACCTCAAAGCTTCGCAGCGCTGCAAATACTGCGGCGAGATCCACACCGGCCCGTTCGCGTGGCTGATCAGGTTCTTCCACAACATCCTTGCGATTTTCAAGCGCTGACACGGTTGAACCGTGCACCCGCTCTCTTCCGGGAGCGGGTGCCGCTTTTTCTCAACGGCTAAATCGAACATTTGTTCGATAACATCATACGCCCTCCGCGGCCGTTTGTCAAGAGGAAAAAACAGGAAAGTCAGCCGCCTTGCGCTAAGGCCGAAAAAACGGACAGGCAAACAAACCACCCGCAAAAAGAGAACCGGGCGTCGCGTTTGCCGCGATACCCGGTCGGTTTTGTTTTTCGGTTGTTTATACCAGCTTGCACAGATAGTCGAAATTGTCCACCCAGTTGTGCATGTAATAGTTCCGGCAGCGGAAGAGCACCGCGCTTTCACTGATCTCCATGAAGAAGCCCAGCCCGTTGACCGCGTAATCCACCGGCCAGTTCGGCATCAGATAGGACGGCAGATTCAGGTAATGCACGCCGTTGACGCAGGTATAGGTCGGCGTGTCGATCTTGTTGGAAAGCCCCTTGTGCAGATGGCCGCTCAGGCAGAACACGTTTTTGTGCGCTTCCAGCGCAGTCTGAATCCGGCTGCTCCAGGGCTCCTCCGTGCCGCCGTCGGGATAGAAGTTCTCTTCGCCGTGAACGCCCGCAAGCGGCACGTGCAGCAGCACGAACACCGGCTTGCCGCTGCCGTCATATTTTGTCAGCTCGTCCTCCAGAAAGCGCAGCGCGTCGTCGCTGTATTCCGGGCGGTCCCAGTTGTCGGCGCTCTCGTCGTTGAGGCAGATGAACGGGTAACCGTTCACTTCAATCGTGTAATAGGGATGCTCAAGGCCGTAATCCAGATAGCGGTTGCAGCAGTCCACAAAGTCCGCCAGCGCCTCGGGGTTCATCCGTTCGCCGTCGGCCTCCTTCGCGTGGCCGATGTCGTGGTTGCCGGCAATGACGACCGTGCCGACGTCCGCCGGGATCGTATCCCGCGTGATTTCAAAGAACCGTTCCAGCGTCGCCTTGTCGCCGTAGTTGGTCAGGTCGCCGAGCACGGCGATGCCGTCGGGCGAAAGCGAAAGCATGTCCTTGTAGCAGTTTTGCAGCGCCAGCTGGCCGGCCGGCAGACGGCGGTCGATATGCACGTCGGACACGATGGCCACCTTGCAGACCGCGTCGCCCGGATCCTTGGGCTTTTTGCCGTTCGCGAACGGCAGAAACGCCAGAAAGAACGCCAGCACCGCCGAAACGAACCGCTGCAGCAGAATTTTGACATTATTCATGAGTCATGTTCCTTTCTTTGGAAAGATCGCCTTTTATGATACAACGAAACGTACGGCTTGTCAATCTTCGGCGCGGGACTTTTTACTGCGCCGTGCAGGCCGCCAGCGTGATGTTGCTGCCGCACAGCAGACGGCAGGTGACCTCCAGCTCGCTGCTGCCGTCGGCTTCGATTGTCACTTCGCGGTAGTAGTTGCCGTCCGTGTTGCCGAAGGAAACGGTCTGCACGTTGCCGCTGCGGTCGCGCACGGTCAGCGCGCTCAGGCTCCGGAACCCGCCGACGTAAAGCCGGAACGTTTCCCTGCCGCTCGCGTGCAGCGTCAGCGTGAAGCTGCGGTTCGAAACCAGGCCGCAAGTCGTGCTGCCGCGGTTCTGCGTGTCGCCGCCGGTCCAGCCGATGGAATAGTTGTCGTCAAAGAGGTTCTTTTCTCCGCCGACGGTCGCTTCGCCCACGGATCCGTCGCCGTTCCGCTTGCGCACCGCGGTGAAATCGCGGTCGGCGGCAAACACGGCAAAGTCGCGGCAGCCGTCATCGATCGTGAAGGCGGCGCTTTGCTTTTCCAGCCTGCGCACCGAGAGCGACAACTCCGCCCGGCTGCGGTCATAGTCCTTGTTCGTGCCGTCCCGCGGCGCCTGTTCAAACGTGAACGCGAGCGTCTGCGCCTCGCCGACCGGCGCGGTGAAGGTCAGCTCATACACCGTGCCGTCGCGCGCGCCGCCGGTGACGGCCAGCGGGTCGGCGTCCTTGTCTTGCGCAACCGTTTTCCATGCGGCCGGCTTGCCGTTCCGCGTTGCGGAAAGCAGCTTGCCCCAGCCGGCGCGGCCGTGGACGCGCACCGTCCAGCTGCGGTCGGAAAAGGCCCGGCTGCCCTTGAAGTGGCCTTCGGCGGGCGCGATCGTCAGCGTCTGGGTCTTGCCGCCGGAAAGGGAGATCTCCGTGGTGCGGAACGCGCCGTCCTTGTAGGCGACGGTGGTCACGTCGTCTTCATAGAGCGTGGTCTTGCCGCCGCGGTCGGCGCCCGGATAAACGTCGAGCGTCAGGCGGCGCCAGTCTTTTTCGCTCGTGTTTTTCATGTTGTCCGCCAGAACCAGCACGCCGCCCATGCGCACGAAGAGGGGAGAGGTCGCAAGCCCGTGGCGGACGGTGACCGTTTTCGGGCCGACAAAGGTTTCGCCCGTCCAGACGTCCATCCACGCGCCGTCGGGCAAAAAGACGTCGCGCGAGACGTCGCCGGTGGTGAACAGCGACACGAACACGTGGGCGTGGTTGTTGCCGTCGCGGAATTCGATCTTGATCGAATGGCGGCTGTTCGCGGGAATGTAATCGGTGGTGAACAGGGTGTTGAAGGTATCCCAGCCGTCAACGATCTTTTCGCCGTCCAGCCAGATGCGGATGCCGTCGTCGGCATAGGCGGTCAGGCGCACGGGCTTTGCACCCACGGCCAGCTCGCCCGTCCAGCGCACCGAGAAGTAATCGGAGACCGAAAGGCCCTGCGGCGCGCTGTAGCCCCAGTCGAAATACACGGTTTTGTCCTGGCGCACCACCTCCGGCTCGCCGGAGAAGGTGTCGTTGGCAAAGTATTCGCCTTTGAGGCCCTCCTTGCCGCCGCAGGTGAAGCTGTAATCCTCGGCAAGCGGCTCGCTTTCGCTCAGCGGGGCCACCAGCAGACTGTCGCCGAGCAGATATTCGTCGTTGCGGTCGGCTTCCGCATACTGCGGATAGGCCGTGTCCAGCCGCCGCAGCAGCGGCAGACCGGTTTCATAGTTTTCGTGCGCCAGCGCGTAATAGAGCGGCAGCAGCCGGTAGCGGAGATCCGTGTAGGTGTGCGTCACGCGCTCGGCGGTTTCGCCGAACAGCCACGGCATCCGCGAATAGGGCTTGGTGCAGTGCACGCGCATGATCGGCGAGAGCGCGCCGTACTGGATCCAGCGGATATACATTTCGGGCGTCACGTCGGACGTGTGGCCGCCGAGGTCGGAGCTGGTGTAGGGCAGGGCGAGTTCGTTGCCCAGCAGGACCATGTTTTCGATCTCCTGCGCCAGCGACCGGTTGTCGGTGCCGATGTCGCCCGTCCACTGCAGCGCGTAGCGGTGGGCGGCCAGTTCGCTCGGGTATTCCAGCGTGCCGTTGCCCACGCCGTCCACGTTGGCCATGATGATCGGCCGGCGGGCGCTTTCGCCCTTGCACGCGGCGCGGTCGTAATAGTCCTTTGTGATCCAGTGGTAGGCGTACATGCCCGTGGTGTAGATGGAAAGGTCGTCGTGAACGGGCTTCAGGCTGGTCCACCAGTTGCGGTCGTACCACCAGTAGTCGAGCCCTTTTTTGAGGATCTTCTGCAGGTTCGTCGTGCGGTAGAACATCTCGTATTTATCCAGCAGATTCTCGCAGCCGCGGGTCGGCTCCGGGTGGTCGTTGAACACGAGCGACACGCCCTGCCTGTGCGTTTCGCGGGCAAACTGCTCGAACGCGGGGAACAACAGACGGTTGATGTTGTAGCCCGTGCCGCCGGCGGAAATGCGCCAGTCGGTGTCGATCACCAGAACGTCCAGCGGATAGCCCTTGTCATAGTAGTCGCGGATCTGCTGCCGGGCGGTTTTCTGGTTGTATTCATAGTAGCGCGAATCCCAGTAGCCGAACAGGTTCAGCGGCAGCAGCTCGGTCTTGCCGCACAGGTCGGTGAAATCCTGCAGGAAGGTCTTGTAGCTGCCGCCGGGCAAAAAGACGAACACGTCCTGCGCGTCGTTCCTGAGATCCCAGCCGTTGTTTTCATAAAAGTTTTTTGCCACGCTGTAGCCGTCGGACGAGGGGATCACGCGCGGCGTGTCGGTGAACGACCAGCTTTGCAGCGCGTCGGAGGCGGAGGGCAGGAAGACGTTGCTGTCGGTGTCGCTTTCAAACTGCCAAAGGCGCTTCCCCTGCGGGTCGGTGATGAAGCAGCCCGCCGCCGACTGCGCGCCCAGCGGCACGTGGACCGTGTAATGCGCGGTTTCGATCAGCCGATAGCCGTTTTCGCTTTTCTCGGTGAAGGCGACGTCGTTCCAGCCGGTCCGCTTTTCCACGGTGAACGAGGGCCGGTTTTCAAACCCGCGCGGGCCTTTTGTTTCCAGACGCACCAGACTGTCGCGCAGCAGCTCCACGCGGAGGCTGCCCTCCGTCACAGACTGCGGCTGTCCGGCGGCGTAATCGGCGGGGTCATAGGGCGCCGGGCCCGGCTTGCCGAACGCGAAGACCAGCAGGGTCAGCACGGTCCAGAACAGCGCGAGAATCTTGATCATAACACGCATCTCCCTTCCTTATGCTTGTAGTTTACATCAATCCGCGGGACTTGTCAATGCATACAAAAACGCGGCGGATTTCGGCGCCTTCTTTGGCCGTTTTTCCCCCAACAAAAAATGAACAAGATTTATTCACAAAGAGTTCACCGGAAATGTTCTTATTTTTCTGAAATAGAAAAATAAAAGCGAAAAACTGTATTATCATTGGGTATACTATGACTTGAAGCAGATTGTTTTCTGCGTTCTCCTGCCATAGACCGGAAGTTCAAATCACTTGGAAGGTGTTACCAGTATGATGGGATACGGACGTTATACCCGCGGCGGCCCGCCCGCCACGGAGAAGTTCGACATGACCAAACCCGCCACGGCGCAGGACGCCTTTGTGCAGCCGCTGATCTACGGCTTTTCCACCATCCGCCGCAAGATCCATAACGGCAAGATCACAAAGATCGGCATGGAGGGCGTCAAGCCGCCGTATATCCTGCTTTGCAACCACAACGCTTTTTATGATTTTTACGTGATGATGTCGGCCATCTATCCCGACCGGGGCGTGTTCCCCGCGGCGGTGGACGACTATATCGGCCGCGAGTTCTTTTTGCGTCGCTTCGGCGGCGTGCCCAAGCGCAAATACACCGCCGACGTCGGCCTGCTGCGGACCTGCCGCAAGGCGATCAAGGACGGGCTGGTGTTCGGCATCTATGCCGAAGCGCGCTATTCGCTGTGCGGCGTGACGGAAGTGATTCCCGACGCGATCGGCCAGCTTTGCAAGCACATGAAGGTGCCCGTGGTCACGTTCGTTTGCCGCGGCCACCACATCTACGACCCGTTCTGGGGCGACCATTCCATCGCGCGCAAGCTGCAGGTGCGGCCTGTGGAAGCCGAGCTGCGGCTGGCCTTCACGCCCGAGCAGCTGGAAAGCGCCTCGGTGGACGAGATCAACGAAAAGGTCCGCACCCTGCTGCAGAACGACGACTGGCGCTGGCAGAGCGAGCGTCACATCCGCGTCAGCTATCCGAAGCGCGCGGAGGGGCTCAACAAGGTCCTTTACCAGTGCCCGCACTGCATGACGGAATACAAGATGCGCTCGAAGGGCGACAAGATCTACTGCGAAAACTGCGGCAAGAGCTGGACGCTGACGGAATACGGCGAGCTGCAGGCCAACAGCGGCGAGACCGAGTTCCGCTTCCCCGGCGACTGGTATCTCTGGGAGCGCGAGCAGGTCAAAAAAGAAGTGCAGAACAACGAATACCGCTTTGAAAGCCGGGTCGACGTCAACGATCTGCCGAATTCCAAGGGCTTTGTCCACATGGGTCACGGCACATTGGTGCACGACATGGGCGGTTTCCATCTGCAGGGCGTGCGCGATTACGACGGCAAGCCGTTTTCAATGGAGATCCCCGCCGCCGGCCAATATGCCGCGCACGTGGAATATCACTACCGCTTCGGCAAGAAGCGCGACTGTCTGGATCTGAACACGCTGGACGACACGTGGTACGTGTTCCCCGAATGCAGCGACTTTTCCGTGACAAAAATTTCGCTCGCCGTGGAAGAAATCTATAACGAAATCTGGCGCAGACGCCGGGAAGAGAAAGAAAAATCGAAGGAGTAAGAGCATGGACATTCAAAAAAAACTGCTGGAGATTTTAAGCGATTACACCGACGGCCGCATCACCACGGCCAAGGCGGACGACGTGCTGACCTCCGATTTCGGTCTGAACTCGTTTGAGCTGTTCGACCTGGTCTGTATCGTGGAAGAAACCTTCGACATCTCGATCCCCGACCGGATGCTGCCGCAGCTGCTCACCGTGGGCGACTTTGTGCACTATCTGGATCAGGAAGTCAATCATTAAAAAAACGCCCTGCGGGGCGTTTTTCAGTTTGCAGTGTGCAGTTTGCAGTGACGCGGGGGAAAGGACAAAAAAGGCAAAGCATCTTCCGCAAAGTAAGCTGCGTTTAGGATCGGACGGATTTCTCCATAATAACAAAAGCAGGCGTCGATGCCTGCTTCTTTTTTCGGTTGCATCCATAACTGTTGACTGACGACTGTCGACTGTCAACTGTCGACGGATTCCACCGGCACCGACACGTCGAAGTCGCGCGACCAGTTGGAAAGGAAGAAGTTGCGGCCCTTGAACTGCACGTGGTCGTCAAAAACGTACATCACGAGCCCATGGCCGAAGACGCTGGTGCCGCCCTCCAGAAAGGTGCCGTAGCCGTAGCAGGGGAGGTTGACGCTCGTGATATGCTGCCCCACGCGCTCCACCGTGACGAAGCCGACGTCGTTGTCCGCCGCGTCAAGCGACAGCGGATAGTGCTGGTGGCCGGAGATATAGATCACGTTCGGACACCGGTCGAGGATCGCCTGCAGGCGGTCGCTCGTCTGCTGCGAATCAAAGCCGTTGCCGCCTTCGTCCGCGCCCACCGCGTGGGTGAAGTTCATCGGCTGGTGGTTGATGACGAACACGGGCTTGCCGTCCGCTTTTTCTGCGGCCGCGGCAAGCGTTGCTTCCAGCCAGCTCAGCTGGCGGTCGGTCATGACGCAGTCGGTGGAAGCGGCCTCGGAGCCGAGCACGAGAAAGCTGTAGCCGCCGATCTCGCGCAGGAAAAAGACGTCGTCCGGCGTTTCGCCCATGATGGCGCCGCCGTATTGCAGAAAGTTCGCTTTTGCTTCGTCATAGACCTTTTCGCCGTCATAGCTCGTCCAGCAGTCATGGTTGCCCACCGCAAGGATCGTGTTCGGAACGTCCGCGTTCTTTTGAAACAGGGTTTGCAGCGTCGTCCAGTTCGCCTCGTTGCCGTTGTCGGTGCAGTCGCCGGCCAGAACCAGCACGTCGGGCTTCACCCGGCGCGAAATGTCGCGCAGGCCCGGCGGCAGCGAGAGCTGGCGATAGAACGCGTCGCCCACGTGCGTGTCGGAAATCAGCGCCGCCGTCAGCCGGACGTCGGGCGCTTTTTTGATGAACAGGTTGTTGCCCACGCTCAGCGTGGTCAGCGCGAGAAAGATGGCCGTCAAAAACGGGCCCGCTTTTTTGAGTAAGGCTTTCAGGGTGTCCATGGTTTGCCGCCTCCTGTTTTGAATGGTCGGTTTCATTATAGCAAGTTGAAACGAAAAAAACAAGAGGGAACAGGGGACAGGGGACAGGGGACAGGGACGCGGGGAAGGCTGTATCAAAAGGCGAAAGACTGCCCGCGAAGAATGGAGAATGGCACAACGGTGCAGCTTCAGCGAACGCCAGCGCGTGAACAGCCGCCGCCGTCCGCCGGCAGCCAAACCCTTCCGCCCACTTTACCTGCTCCCTGCTCCCTGTTCCCTGCTCCCTGTTCCCTGTCCCCTCGTTTTCTATTATTTTCTTTTCATAAACCCTTTACATCCCTTTTGATTCATGATACAATAATAAAGTTGATAATCGGTCAATCCGGCCTGTTGTCAGCGTGCAATTTGTTTCACATTTGCAATCACATAAAGGAGGATATCCAAATGGCAAGAAAAATGAAAACCATGGACGGCAACAACGCTGCCGCGTACGTATCCTATGCGTTCACGGAAGTGGCGGGCATTTACCCGATTACCCCGTCCAGCACGATGGCCGACTATGTGGACCAGTGGTCGGCGCAGGGCATGAAGAACATCTTCGGCACGACCGT
>JAEEGG010013508.1_pt1 | contig 17458 bp, 14 predicted proteins | sample 9134161 | NCBI WGS metagenome assembly JAEEGG01 (sample SAMN16246543, study PRJNA631951) | gut metagenome | biome: gut microbiome; feature: rumen; material: CR-attached | host: Bos | place: Iran: Karaj | collected 2018-10 | reverse complement strand
GAAGCCTTCCGCACCGCCAAATACATCCGCTCGCAGACCGACATCCAGCGCGGACATATCTCCGTGGCCAACGTGGCCGTGGAGCTGGCAGGAAAGATTTTTGACGATCTGGATCATTGCCATGTCCTGGTCATCGGTGCCGGCGACACCTCCGAAAAAACCGCCAAGGCCATCCTCTCCCGCGGTGCCAAACAGCTCACCATTGCCAACCGCACCCTGGAGCGCTCACAGGCTCTGGCCGAACGGCTGGGCGGCCACGCGGTGGAGTTTGAAAACTGGACCGCGACGATCCCGGACGCGGACATCATCATTTCCAGCACATCCGCGCCGGGCTATGTGATCACCTTCCCCATGATCCGGGAATATATGCGCGGCCGCGCCCAGCAGCCTCTGCTGCTGATAGATATCGCCGTGCCTCGTGACATCGATCCGGACATCGACCGGCTGGACAGCGTCTATCTGTACAACATTGATGATCTGGAAACGATCGCCGGTGAATCCCGCCGCCAGCGCGAGACTCAGGTCCAGCTTTGCCAAAACCTGATCGACCGGCGTGTGAGTGAATTTTTTGATGCGATGCAGAAAGACCGCGAATACCGTAACAAAATGCACCTTCCTTCTTCGGGGACACAGCCATGCTGAAAGCCGACACCACCCCCAAACGCAAGATCGTCCTGGCCACACGCGGCAGTCCGCTGGCGCTGGCTCAGACTCACCGGGTGCTGAACACCTGCGCACACGCTTTTCCCCATCTGCGCTTTGAGATCCGCGTCATCAAGACCACCGGCGACAAGCTGCAAACGGCTTCGCTGGCTCACACGGATCAGGACTCTTTACCCTCTCCCACGGCCAAAGGACTTTTTACCAAAGAACTTGAGAACGCCCTGATGGAGAAATCGGCTGATATGGCCGTTCACTCCCTTAAAGATCTGCCCACGGAGCTGCCCGAAGATCTCATTCTGGGCGGCGTGCTAAGACGAGCTGACGCTCATGACCTGCTGATCTACCGCTCTCAAGCTCTGGCCGAAAAACTCCAGAGCGCCGTCACCGACTGGGCTCCCGGCATCAAAAGCTATCGCGGCTTCAAGCGCGGTCTGAGGATCAAAGACCTGCCCCAAGGCGCGACGATCGCCTCCAGCAGTACCCGGCGGCAGGTGCAGATCCAGCATCTGCGCCCCGACATCCGGGTCATCCCCATCCGCGGCAATGTGGGCACTCGCATCCGCAAACTGAAGGAACATCCGGAGATCGATGCCACGCTCCTGGCCGCCGCCGGACTGGAACGGCTGGAATATCATCTGTTCCCCGACGGGCATTTTACCGCTCCGAAAACCGGCAGCGATCCCGCCGCGGCTCAGGCGGAACTGGACGGCATCCTCGGCTCCGTTCTGGAAATGGAAGAGATGCTCCCCTGTGTCGGTCAGGCCGCCATTGGCATCGAGATCCGCGCCGACGATCCACTGGTCAATGAGATATGCCGCGCCGTCAGTCATCCCAACACGGCGATCTGCGTGGCCGCTGAACGTGAATTCCTGCGCGCTCAGGGCGGCGGCTGTCAAAGCCCCGTGGCCGCGTATGCCAAAATCATCGGTCACCGTCTGCAAATGCGGGCCGTCTCCTTCCGGATCACTCCGCCCCGCTGGATCACCGTGGAAGGGAAGCTCACCGAAGCCGAACAACTCGGACGCGAAGCCGCCCGCCAGCTTGAAAAATCATAAAACCCTTTAACCCAAAATCGCCATTAGCAAATAAAAAATTCTGAAATCACACATCTGGATTTTTTATTGATGAACTCTGTCACCTCTTTTCAAAAAAATTAAAAATTTTTTACATTCAAAACTTATTTATCATCAACATATTATAAATATCTATAAAAAATATTTAAAAAAAATTTAAAAAAATGTTGCATTCATTCCTGAAAATGATACACTTTTTCCCAGATTGAGAGCCGCACGGCTAACAATCAGTCAGCAGTCCAATATGCTGATTGATGTGCGGATGTTCTTTTATAATTTCCCTGGGTCGGGGCACACAACGGTCCGGGGGGTTCCCATCGGAGATCTACAAGAGTGTGTTTAATTCGTAAATTCCCCGGGCTTCTGGGTCATCCTCTGATCTAAGGAGCCCGGTTTTTTTGTCTCCATCTCTCATCTGCTACCTCTGCTTTTTCGGTTCGCTCCCATTTTTTTCGCCCGGTCTGTACATTTGTGTCAAAGTGTTATACACTTGAGGCGCACGCCGTTTCCACAGGCGTGACTACAAAAAACTTTTCTTCAGACCGGGTCGTTTATTGTCATGGGAATTGAAATCATCAACACAGGCAGCGAGCTTATGATCGGACGGGTATTGAATACCCATTCACAATGGCTTTGCGCGCAGCTGGATTCTCTGGGTTATACCGTTTCACGTCAGGTGACTGTCAATGATGACGGCACCTCGATCGTCAACGCCGTCAAGGAAGCTCTGAGCCGTTCGGAAATGGTACTTGTGACCGGCGGTCTGGGACCGACTACTGACGACCTGACCCGTCCATTGATCGCCCGGCTGTTCGGCCGCCGACTCCTGACAGATGGCTCCACCCTGGAGCGCATCCGGGGATTTTTCGCTAAACGCGGCACGTCTGTCCCCTTCCACTGCGAGATCCAGGCCCAGTACCCGGAAGGCGCGCTGATCATCCCCAATGACTACGGCACCGCACCGGGACTGCTGATCGAACTGGAACAGAACCCCTTCCGCTCAAAGATCGGAAAAGCCGTCCTGATCCTGCTGCCGGGACCGCCGCGGGAACTGCGCCCCATGTTCACGGAACGGGTGATCCCGCTGCTGCGTGAGAAAATGCCTCCGGCTGAAAATTATGTCAGTCTGACCCTGAAGACCGCCTGCACCGGCGAGTCCACCATCGAACGGCAGGTGGCTCCCGCGCTGGAAGAACTGGTCCGCCAGGGGCTGGAGATCGGCTACTGCGCCCGTGTAGGCGAGGTGGAACTGAGGCTGAGCGCACACGGCAGTCAGGCCCAACAGATCGTGGATCAGGCCGAAACCATCTCACGCGCTGCTTTGGGAGAGATCATCTTCGGCACCGGCAGCGACAAACTGGAACAAACCGTCGTGCACCTCTTGAGCGAACGGCATCAAACCCTGAGTACCGCGGAGAGCTGCACCGGGGGCTTCATCGCGCACCGGATCACAAATGTTCCCGGAGCGTCTGAAATCTTTATGGGCAGCTGTGTGACTTATTCCAACGAAGCGAAAATAAACCTGCTGGGTGTCCGGCCCGAAACGCTGAACCAGTACGGAGCCGTCAGCGAGCAGACCGCCTGTGAGATGGCTGAGGGACTGCGCCGCCGGATGAACACGGATTACGCGGTCTCGGCCACAGGCATCGCCGGTCCCGGCGGAGGAACTCCCGAAAAACCGGTGGGCACGGTCTATATCGGGCTGTCCACCTCACAAAAGACCGAAGCCCGGAAGCAGGTTTACAACTATGACCGGGAAGCCTTTAAAACGGCCGTCTCGCAATTTGCGCTGGACTGGATCAGACGCACCATTCTGACCCTGCCACAATAACACTTTCAAACAATATGGATCCTAAAAAACTTTTCAACAACCGTCTTTCCACCTATCTGCAGGCCGGCATCAACAGTCTTCCCGAAGAAAGCCTGGACGAGATCCGCCGCTTCATCACCAAGTCCCTGCACCGCTACGGCGGCTTCTACGGTCACGGCAGCAGCGCGGATCTGTACTACACCACCTTTGGTCTGTATTGCGCCATTGCCTTGAATATCACCGCAGATTGGGAGCCGACACGCGACTTTCTGGCCCGCTATGAAGAAGGTGAAGAACTGGATCTGGTGCATCTGCTCTGTCTGGTGCGCTGCTGGAAAATGCTGGAATTCGTTACAGGCGGCACGGTGAAAGACCCCTTCCCCGGTCCCGTGCTGGAAAAAATACTGGAACCCTTTCTGGCAGAGGAAGGCGGATTCAATAAGGGCATCGGCCGCCAGCGCGGCACTATCTTTGAAACCTTTCTGGCCGTGATGGCATTGGATGAACACGGATGCAAACTGCCCCCTCAAGAAGATGTCACTTTCATCATTCAGGAAATGAAGACCCGCTGGGGCGGTTACGCCAACCATCGGGGACTGCGGATCGGTGTCACCTCCGTGACCGCGGCAGTCATCACCCTGCTTCACCGCTACGGACTGAACAGCCAGGCTCAGGAGGCCGGTCAGTGGATACTCAAACAAATGCACGAAAAAGGCGGTCTGAAAGTCAACGAGCTTTCCGTGATACCGGATCTGACCTCCACCGCGACCGCGCTGATGGCGATGGATCTGCTGGGACTGGACTACAGCGAAGAATGGCGGCAGAATACGCTGGACTTCATCGGCTCACTCTGGAGCGGAGACGGCGGTTTCTGCGGACATATCGTAGATAAACGCTCAGATCTGGAGTACACTTTTTACGCGCTGATCGTTCTGGGGATCCTCCAGGGGAATTCCCGGCAATCCTCTCTTCTGACTCCGGCAGAACGCTAGATCCCTTTGGCCAGAACGGCCGCGCCGGTAATGCCGGCATTGTCGCCCAGTTTGGTGGCGATCACCTTGAATGTCGGCGGTATCCCCGGAAAAGCGTATTCATGGGCCACTTTGTCGATGACGGGCATCATCCGGTCTTCCAAAGCATCAATGACACCACCGCCCAGAACAACGACATCCGGATTGAGCAGATTGACCACATTGGCCACGGCGATCCCGGTATAATGAGCCGCTTCGTCAACGAGCCTCGCCACGCATTTATCCCCGCGGCGGATAGCCTTTTCCAAATCACCGCTGCGCAGATTTTCCAGATCCTTGTCCGCCAGCTGAGTTTCCTCGCCGTTTTGGATGGCGATACCGAGCTTGCGGAAGATGGAGCTTCGGCTGGCAAACAGCTCAAAACAGCCGCGGTTACCGCAGTTGCACAGTTCTCCGTTCACATCCAGCACCGTATGGCCGATCTCCCCGGCGATCAGGTTCGTTCCGCGATAAAGCTGACGATTCAGGATCAGCCCGGCACCAACTCCCGTTCCCAGGAAAATGCCGACCATGTTTACCGGTTTGGCCTTTAATTCACGATGATAGATGCCCCAGGCAGCCACATTGCAGTCATTTTCCACAGCCACAGGGATCTGCATGACCTTTTCAAGCTGTTTTTTGAGAGGAACGTCTTTCCAGCCCAGATTCCCGGCAAAAATGACATTGCCATTGGAACCAATCGAGCCCGGAGTCCCGATCCCCAGACTGGCAATGGCCTCTTTCTTGATGTCGAAGTCATCCACCAGATCCATGGCGCAACGGGCGATCCTCTCGACCACCGAAGTAAAACCGCGTTCAGGCTTGGTGCGCATTTTATTGCGTCCGATCAGGTTCAGTTCCTCATCGAACAGTCCGGCCAGTATCTTGGAGCCTCCCAGATCGATCCCTATGTAATACTTCTGCATAGTTAAGAATGGGTTGTCTTTCTGTTGGAGAGCAGTTTCTGGACCTCTTTCTTGAGAATGGCGTGAACCACATCCACACTGTGGTTCGCGTCCACGATGGTGAAGTGATAAGTCTTTTGCAGCTCACGGTACTTCTCCATCATCAGCTGCTGGAACTTGGAAAAACTGTCGAACCAGTCCTGGCTGAGACCCAGATCCATGCCGCTTTCCCAGTAGTCCAGCGAGTGACTTTTGAGGAAATTGCGCTCGATCAGCTTTTCAGTGGATACATTCAAATAAAAAACAGCATCGGGTTCCAGGGCGATCCCGTAGAGGTTCTTGACCCATTCAGGATTCATCCCGCGAACCAGATCGCGCGCCATCAAAGTGTAAATATAACGATCGGCCAGGACCATACGGCCCGCGCGCAAAGCCGGCAGGATGACATTCTCCAGCTGGTCGGCAAAATCAGTCGCGTAGAAGAGGCTCATCGTTCTGTGGCTGAGCCGGTTGCTATTCTTGGCCAGCTGCAGTTCCTCACTGACCAGCGTGGAGCGCTTCAGACCCACCTGCACCGTCGCGTGACCGCTGCCTTCCAGCCAGTCCACCAGCTTGGCGATCTGAGTGGAACGCCCGGAACCATCGGCACCTTCCACAACGATCAACTTACCTTTCAAAGAGTTCAGATCCACACCGGGGATGCCGGCTCCGTAGAATTTCCGTTCCGTTTCCGTCAGCAGCTGGATATTGGTGTAAGAGGCATATCTTTCACGATCTCCGGAAAGTCTTTTTCCCATGACCTTGCGGGTCAGACTCCGTTTGACGGCTAATTTCTTCACTGTTTTCTTCCGTGTTTTCATCTCCGAATCTCCTATTTAGGCAATGCATACCGGCTCAGATCCAACTGACTGGCAACCAGTTTCCGAACCTCTGACTGTTGTTTTTCGATAGAACCGTTCGCATCTATCACGGTGAAACCGAACTCGTCCTTCATCTCGACATACTTCTCCAGCATCCTGCCCTGGAAGATTTTAAAGCTCTCCTCACGGGTCGGCGCCAGATGCAGATCCATCCCGGCCTCGAAGAACTTCAGTTCCGGCCGTCCGGAAAGGATGCGTCCCAGAGAAACCTCCAGATCCGCCTTGAACAGGAACGTCAGATCCGGTTTGACGGCAAAGCTGTACAGCTCATGCACCCAGTCCGGGTCGCAGCCGCGGACAGTGTCTCTCACGTAAGCGGTAAACACATATCTGTCGCACAGAACAATATAACCGGCCTTGAGCATGGGAGCCAGCTGGCGGTCATAGCGGTCGGCAAAGTCCGTCGCGTGGATCAGACTGAAAGTCGTGGGAGTGAGCAGCTCCTTCTTTTTACCTTTGGAAGTGGCGCTCTTGACCAGCTCCGAAGAGTTCCATTGACTGAAAAAGACCTTCAGTCTCTGGGACTCCAGCCAACGGCGCAAAAGCTGGATCTGGGTACTCTTACCGGAACCGTCCACGCCTTCCACCGCGATTAATTTTCCTTTAAATTCTGTTTTAGCCACAATAACCTCAACAACTGCCTCCAAGGTACACTCAAAACAGACGGAAGTAAATACAAAATCGCCCGTACAAAACTCATTTTCTGAAGTCTTTGAACTTGTTCAGGGGACTTGTTTCAAGTAGGATTGAGGCACTGTTGAAATCAGGAACAGTGCCTGACCATTCAAAAACAATGAGCAGTAAAATAAATACAATCAACAATAACTTCATCGCCCTGGGGATCGAAGGGGGCGGAACCCATACTGTCGCTGTGTGGGTGGATCCCAGCGGACGGGAAATACAACGTAAAGAATTTGGATGCGGTAACGTCCGGCTGCTCAATCAAGAAGAACTGAATGATCTGCTGACTCAGATCAGTGATTCGGGTCAAAACCTCCCTGTCCGCGGCATCTGCGCCGGGATGGCCGGAGCGGTCAACAAGGATGATAAAGAGCGTGTAAAAGACGCGATCCTCACTGTTTTCGGCAATGTTCCCATTGAAGTCTGCAGCGACTTGCAGACACCCCTCTACGCGGCGGAGATCCCCGAAGGAAGTTTCCCCGTCCTTGTACTGAGCGGCACGGGAAGCTGCTGCTATACGGAATCCGCTGACGGACTCCGTACCTATAAATCCGGCGGATGGGGTCATCTGCTGGGCGACCGCGGCAGCGCCTACCAGGTCGGGATCCGTGCTCTGCGGACTTGCCTGACTCTGCTGGATACGACAGGTGAACTCCCTCTGCTGGGACAAAAAATCCTCTCTTTCCAACTGCTGAACACGCCCGAAGACTGGATCAACTGGTCACTGAAAGCTTCCAAAAGCGACATTGCCCAGTTGTCCAAGGTCGTCAGCGAATGCGCCGGAAACGGCTGCCCGGTTTCTCTCCAGATCTTAAAAGGATGCGCCGCCGAACTGGCCGCGGACGCTCTCGCCTGCTGCCGGAACTATCGCCGGGAAAACAAGGATGCCACTCCGGTCTTTCTCCTTTCGGGCGGACTGATGAAAAAAAGCACCGTTTATCAGAAGCTCGTCTCTGAAGAGATCACCCGCGAGATTCCTCAGGCCAGGATCATTCCTCTTCAAACCGAAAGCGTCCACGGCGCTGTGAAAAGAGTACTGACTTTGCTGGGACAGCCGCTCCCGCCGGAAGAAACTTTATCCGTGGATAAACACATCATCCAGCCTTCCCCGGCCGCCAGCTCGGTTACGGAACAACGCAATCCGCGCTCCATGAAGCTGAGTGAGCTGAGCGTGCCGGATGCCGTACAGCTGATGATAGACGAGGAACAATATATCACCCAGGCTGTACAGACCCAGAAGGAGACGATCGTCCGTCTGGTGGAAGTCGTCTCGAACGCTTTCAAGAACGGAGGCCGTCTGTTCTACGCCGGAGCCGGCACCAGCGGCCGTCTGGGTGTGCTGGATGCCAGCGAGTGTCCTCCCACCTTCGGGGTCAGTCCGGAAATGGTGCAGGGCATCATCGCCGGCGGCTACGAAGCGCTGTGGCGCGCCAGTGAAGGCGCTGAAGACAGCCCTCTGAACGGTGAAGAAGCTGCCATCAGCCGCGGCATTACTCAAAAGGACGTGGTCATCGGCATCGCTGCCAGCGGTACGACACCTTTTGTGCAGGGAGTCCTTTCGCAAGCCAAACGCATAGGCGCGTTCACGACTCTGCTCTGTTTCAATCCCAACCGCAAACCTTATCCCCAAAATGAACCGGATATAGTGCTGGCGGTCCCGACCGGGCCGGAGATCCTCACCGGCTCCACACGCCTCAAATCCGGCACAGCCACCAAGGTGATCCTCAATATGATCACCACGCTGAGCATGGTCCAGATCGGCAAGGTCATGAGCAACCTGATGATAGATGTCCGCGCGACGAACGTGAAACTGCGCGACCGCGCCATCCGCATCTTCTGCCAGCTGGCTGAGTGCTCACGCGAGGAGGCTCAGACGGCTCTGGAGGCGAACGACTGGGACATCCGCCGCGGCATCCGGTCGCTGAAAAAAGTCAACTGATGATCTGCCGTCTTTTCCTCATCCTGACCTTTGCGCTCTGTGTCGGCATCACCCAGGCCGACTCACACCGCGCGGAGCTTTCCCCGGAAAATCTGCCCTCGGATACGTATGCTTACTTGTCTGTGGACAGTGTGGAGGATGCCTTGAGCGTTTTCAAGACGACCCCCTGGGGAAAGATGATCGAGTCTGAGGAATTTGCTCCGTTCTGGCGGGATAGTCTGGCTAAGTTCGACCGCAAGATCATCGCCCCGCTGCAAAAGGAGCTTCGTGTGCAGTTCGCGGACTATGCCGCTCTTTTTGACGGACCGATGATCACCGCGCTGATCCCCTCCGACAATCCCAATGTCATCCTCAATGATTCCTGTCTGATCCTGGCCGAGACTCGGCAGGACGCTCAAAAGCTGGAAGATTTTCTCCGGACCATGACCATCGCCTGGGAAAAAGACGGACTGGAAGTGCCCCGCACCAACATGGCTCAGGTAGATTTCCGCCGTTTTCGTGTCACACGCGAAACGCTGAACGCCTTCCTTCAGCAGCTGGGCGCGCCGGAGGAAAGCATGTTCGCCCCCAAAGAAACTCTCCCCACGCTGGATCTCTGGATGGGCATCCGGAACCGGATCCTGATCATTTCGCTGGGCGATCTTTCCGTGGCGCAAAAGACTCTCCTCTCTCTGGATGGAAAAGCCGAACGCCTTAAATCTCTGCCGGTTTATGTGGAACAGCGCTCTCATTTCAAAAAGAGCGGCCGCGATTCCCATCCCATCGGACATATCTGGATCCAGCCGCCGCCCATCGTCCACGCTCTTCTGGATGTGCTGGATCGTTCTATGACGATCCTGGAGGATCAGACGCAGGCCGAAGGCAAAAAGCTCAATCCGTTTTTTCCCAACCCGGCCCAGCTGCTCCGGGCGCTGGCTCTGGACAGTATCACTTCCATCGGCATCATCACGGAGACGGCTTCCGGCGGTCTGAGCACACGCGTCCACATCAGCTGCCCGGCCTCCAAACGCGCCGGGATCACACAACTGCTGAACGCCGCCCGGACAGATGACTGCCGCACTCCCGCGTGGATGCCCGGCGATGCCCTTTCCTGCGCACGGCTGAGACTCGATTTGCCAAAAGCGGTCAATATCCTGGACGCTGTCAGCGATGATGCTTATCCGCTCAAGAAACTCATTTTCCTGGGATTCGAGCAGGGCTTCCGCAAAACCAATCCCGATGTCAATTTCTCCACTAATGTCGTCAGCCGCCTGGGAGACGATCTGCTGTTCTGTGAATTTCCTTCCGAAAATAAACAGGATCCCACACAATGGGCTTACCTCATCTCCGCCGGGAACGCGCCGACTCTGCTGGAAACGCTTGCGGCTTTGAACGCGAACAGCTTCAAGGCGATCGGCTTCACTCTGCCTTTCCGCTTCCCGAATGACGAAAAAACAGAAACCGCCACGAATGCTCCTTCCTACTTCGTCAACGCCAATCCTCAATATCTGGTCGCCGCAACAGACACCGCTCTCTCCCAAAAGATCGCGCGGCTGGAGGTGACCGAACCTGCCCAAAAAACAGAAGCTCCTCTCGTCTTTTTCCGTGAGGAAAACACTCTGGAAAAGACCCGGCTCCTCTGGGACCGTCTGACAAGCGAGACCGGCGGCAACATGCTGCTGCCTTTCCCGCTGAACCGTCTGAATTATGATTCACTGCCGCCTTTCGCGCAGTGTTCCAAATTCATCTGTCCCTCTACGCTTTGGGTGATAAAGGTCACTCCGCAGGGACTGGACAGTACTTTTTTGAAAGTCTTTCCTGAATAGATCTGTCCTATCAAAAAGTCTTCGTCAACCGAGCGCGTCCGCAAGATCGTCCATTTGGACGCGGATGCCTTTTTTGCCTCCGTGGAACAGGCGATGAATCCCGAATTGCGCGGTAAAGCTATCGCGGTCGGCGGACGACAGCGCGGGATCATTGCCTCGGCCTCGTACCCGGCACGCCAGCGGGGAGTTTATACTCCCATGCCCACGGCTCAGGCCCGGAAGGTCTGCCCGGAACTGATACTGGTCCCGGGACGCTATTCCCTCTATGAGCGTTTTTCCAACAAGATGTTCGACATCATCCGTCAATACACGCCGGTCGTGGAACAATGCTCCATTGATGAGGGATATTTCGACCTGACCGGCCGCCGCGAACCGATCGAGACCCTGACTAAGACCATCCGCGATGAGATCCGCTCCGCTCTCTGCATCCCCGTGAGCATCGGCATGGGCACCAGCAAACTGGTCACACAGATCGCCGCCAAGATGAACAAACCCGAAAGCTTCTGTCTGGTGCCTCCCGGTTCCGAAGCCATGTTCCTCTATCCGCTTTCCAACCGCTGGATGCCGGGCGTGGGCGAAAAAACAGGCCGTCTGCTGGACAAGCTGGGACTGTTCAAAGTATTCCACCTGCGCGACGCGTCTCTGGAACTCCTGGCCAAAGCGGTCGGCAGCTACGCGGCGGATCTGAAACGATACGCTTTCGGCATAGATGACCGCCCGGTCGTTCCCTTCTATGAGGATGCCAAATCCTACGGAAAGCAGAGAACTTTTTCCAAAGACCTGAGCGACCCCGCCGAAATCGAGATCCAGCTCAAGCAAATGCTGGATCGTCTGATGGAAAAGATACGCGCCGACGGCAAACTGGCCCGTACTGTTACCCTTCGCATCCGTTATGCCGGGATGGAAGACGTTCAGGGCTCCGAAAGCATCAGCGAACCCACCTGCGTGGAAACGGAAATCTATCCCCTGCTGCGTCCTCTGCTGGAACGCATCTGGCAGAAGACCCTGCCCATCCGCATGGCCGGGATCAAACTCTCCAATATCTACGACTCCAGCCAAGTCGCCCCCAAGCTCCCTCTTTTCTCTGAAGCTCCGGGCAGTCGTGAAGTCCGTGCGCGCCTGGCCTCTGCCGTGGATACCCTCCATCATAACCTCGGCCGCAAATCCATCGGCCCGGCCCGCGACCTCCTGGATGGAGAATAAAAAATGATTGCATTCCCTGTTAAAAAATCGTATAAGGGGAGGGGTATTGCTTCCTATTGTGATTCATGGAGTTAGCTATGAATCTTAAAAAAAGAGGAATATTTGCCCTTTTGAGATAAATAGAATTAAAACTAACGGAGCTTTTTGATTATGTTCATGGGTCCTGAAATCGTAATGTTCGCGATACCGTTTGTGCTTTATATCATTCCTATGCTGATCGGGAGTCTGATCCTGCATGCGATTTTTAAGGTAAAGACAAACCGGTATATTGTTATCAGCGGTTGTTTGCCGTTTTTAACAGGGTGCGGTTTGTTAGGAGGTGGTTCATTATCCAATTTTATAGTCAACCCAATTGCTTTGTCACTTTGTATGCTGGTAGTTCAGCTCATCTACCACATTGTGAACAAAAAGGCCGTACTAAAAGACAACACCATCAACTATGCCTTTTTAGGACTTTCTCTGGTGACTGTGGTCGCTTTTACACTTTTTATGCCGCCGCTCCCGGAATGATGTTAACCTTTTGAATAAATGAAAAACACATTACTCTTATTCATTTTTTTGGCAATAGTGATATTGCAATGCTCTTGTTCCCAGCAGAAGAAGAACATTGAGGCAGTTCGTCTCGAGAATATACGCGATTTTGAAGATAGCTATTCTTATGCTAAAACAAATATACTTGACGAAATGTGTTTAGCGAATGCAGAAAGACTTGGTAATACTTTAGAAAAACTGAAGGGTTTTAAGCTGAGTGGTTTCAAAGAAGCGATTATCACAAGTGCTATTTTATATAAGTCATTGGATCGAGATATGTATGTGCTGACTATGGATAGAATTGATCCTTACTTTCGAGTTTATGAAATAGAAATGAATAACGAGGAAAAAACATTTTTGATTGAGAATGTGAAATTCCCATTATTCGATCCTGAGCGTGAGAAGCAACTGCTAAAATATTATGATAAAGTATATCACTTTGTGAGGATAGCATATCCCAATATGCAGTTTTGGACACCAAATGATAAAGAATATACTGAAATTAAAAACTCGAATAAAAAAAATTGGAGAGTGAGATTTTTAAAATCGGGAGTTCCGGCAACAGAATGGTATCCTGTGACATTCTATGATTTTGAATCCAAAGAATATCAGGAAGCTTTGGAGGAATTAAAACAATCAATAAATACAAACCATGCAGATGTTGTTTCTGAATCTGTTAAATAAAGGACAATAGATAAAATATGAAAAAAAGTATTATTAGTTTTAAGAGAATAAAAGATTTATTCTTATTTGCTTTATTAGCAATCATGACATTACAATGTTCTTGTTCTCACGAAAAAGAAAACATTGAAGAAATTCGTCTTGACACTATACGCAGCTTTGAAAGTGCCTATAATGCTATAAAAACTAATGTGAAAAAAGATGCAGTTAAAAAGAATGGTGGTTCTCTGGTGTATGCGAATGCTTTTAGCAATACATTGGAAAAATTAAAGAGTTTTAAATTAGATGATTTTAAAGAGGCAATTATCACAAGCGCCTCTTTAATCAATGAGACTCCTGATAACGAAGGATATGAATTATATATATATAGAATCGATCCATTTTTTCAAATTTACGATCTGGAAATCAATAATGGAGAAAAGACATTTGTAGTCAAAGAAGATGATCCTGAAAGTTTTGAGGAATGTAGAAAAAAACTAAAGTATTATCATAAATTACATGATTTTTTAGAAATTGCGTTTAGAAAAAGTTATTCCTGGACTCCAGAGGATAATGAATATGCTGAGATTAAAGAATCAGATAAGCAAAATTGGAAAGTCAGGTTTTTAAAATCGGGAGTCCCTGCAACAGAATGGTATCCTGTGACATTTTATGATTTTGAATCCAAAGAATACCAGGATGCCTTAGAAAAGTTCAGAGAATTTGTAAGAGAAAATCAGACAAATACTACTTCTAGACTTCATAAATAAATTTATTCAATACTGCTTCGCCAGCCAGCGGGAGAAAAAGACGTTATAGACCTGATAGCTCGTTTTTTCCAGGCCGGTATTCTCCAGGATCAGCTCCTTATTCATCAGCGATTCGATCGCCCGGCGTGAATTGGTCGCGCTGCCGATCTTGTATTTCATCAGAAATTCCGCGGATGTGATCTTTTCCACCTCATCCTCTTTGGCCACGGCAATTAGTATCCGCCACTGCTGCTGTGTCAGCATCTCCCGGTATTGCAGGAAATTGGTCGTTTCCCTTTCCAGTATCTCCAGACAGGCGCTGTTCACCGCGGCGATATCCACCTTCCGCGGCTCCGCGGCAAAGATCTCATTGCAGAGACTCTGTGTGTAAAAAGTATGCCGCTTGGTCCAGTCCAGGATATGCCGCAGCGCCTCCTCCTCCACCGGGATCCCGGCTTTTTCAAACCGCTCCCGGATAAAATCCGCGTACACCGTGTATTCTATCTTATCCAGCGCCAAAGTCCGTGTGCTGGAGAAAAACGGCCGGTTCGCGTCCAGGAACATCTCGGCCATGATCTTCTTCTTGCTGCCGCAAAAGATGAAACGGATATTGCGCATCTGCTGCGCGTAGGTCCTCAGCAGCGCCTCGATATTTTTCTCCGGATACTCCGTGATCTGCTGGAACTCGTCAATGGCCAGCGCCACCTGCTTTTTCTGGGTATTCAGGAACGTCAAAAGGCTTTTGAGCGTATGCTCCTGCTCCGAAGTGTTCACAAAATTGAACTGCACCTGCGGCAGACTCGTGATCGGGTCATAACTCAGGATGGGACGCAACCCCCTCAGCAGCCCCATGAACTTCCTGCCAATGGAACTGCGCTCCGGGAATTTCTCCAGGATGGCCTCGGCCAGCGTCTTGACCAGATCGTCCAGTGACAGGGTCGCGAAAATATCCACATACAGCGTCTCGAACGGCAGCCGGCGGCGGGCGATCTCATCAAAAGCGTGCAGGATCAGTCCCGTTTTTCCGTACTTGCGCGGCGAGATCAAGGTCGTATCCGCGCCGTTTTGCAGATTGCTCACGATCGCGCGTGTCTCTTTATCCCGGTCGCAAAAGTACTCACCGCTTTTATATCCCCTTATCAGAAATGGATTTTCGCTCATATCAAACAGTTTCCTTTTAAATTGCCTGTAATAGGTAACCTAAAATAGATAACCTATAATAGGTAATCCAGCCCGTTTTTTACAACAACTTCTTCTTTATTTCAAACCCTTTTCTTCTTTTACGCGAAAAAAATCCCCGGCGGGGTGAACCGTCGGGGGTTTTGTTTTAGCCCAAAAAACTATGGATTCGGATCTATTGAACCGGAGCGAGAGCTACACGAAATCCGCTGCCCCAGTATTCATCAGTAGGGTAATCACCATATCGCAATCCCGACCGGCAGTCTCTTCCACTAAAGTAGTAGCAGCCTCCGCGAAACACACGTTTCGTACCTGTGGCCGGACCCATTGGATCTGTTACCGGCGTGGCTGGAAAATCTTCATACCAATCTAAACACCATTCATATACATTCCCATGCATGTCATACAGTCTCCAGTCATTTGGTTTCTTCAGCCCCACAGCATGCAGTGTTTCTTCGGAGTTAAACTCATACCAACCCACTTCATCCATATTGGAACATTTGGCTGTACTCGTCAGATTCTTCCCGCTGTTTAAAGCGGTCGTTGTCCCGGCACGGCAGGCATACTCCCACTGAGCTTCAGTAGGCAAGGTATATTTATATCCCTCCGGCAGACGGCCAGCCGCTTTCTCGTTTGCCGTCAGTTTCTCGCAGAACTTCATTGCGTCATTCCAGTCCACCCTGCTCACAGGCAAATTCGATCCTTTTATATGGGAAGGATTATTACCCATCACGGCTTCATACTGTGCCTGAGTCACTTCAAACATGCCCAGCCAGTACCCCCGTGTCAATGTCACCTGACGCTGAGTTTCATTAGAATATCTGCCCAGTTCATCTTTCGGACTGCCCATCGTAAATGTACCCGGTTCGATCCAGATCATGGGCATCTCTACCAAGGTCGACAACCGGATGGCGATGTCTTTGCTGGGAACCGGAATCGGAGCCAGCGCCACGCGGAACCCGACACTGACAATGTGTGTGGTCTCGGGATTGCCGTGGCGCCGATTCGCCGAACGGCAGTCGTGCGCGGTACGGTTCCAGCCGCCGCTGCGAAGCACGCGGTGCTGGCCTGTATCCGGCCCCGTGGGATCTTTTACAGGGTATGTCGGATAATGATCATCATACCTGTCCAGACACCATTCTTCCACATTTCCGTGCATGTCATACAAGCCCCAGGCATTCGGCTGTTTCTGCCCCACCCGATGAGTCTCATCGCAGTTGTACCAATACCAACCCACTTCATCCACTTCGGGAGATCTTAACTCATCGGATAAATTCTTTCCGCTGTTCAGGGCGGTCGTTGTCCCGGCACGGCAGGCATATTCCCACTGTGATTCGGTCGGCAGTGAGTATTCATAACCTTCCGGCAGACGGCCCGCCGCCTTTTCCTGCGCGTTCAGTTTGGCGCAGAACTCCATCGCCTCATTCCAACTGACTGAATCTACCGGCAGAACATCTTCTTTGATATCGGAAGGATTCGTCCCCATGATTGTTTCATACTGCTCCTGAGTCACTTCATACTTGCCCAGCCAGTAGCCCTGTGTCAGGGTCACCTGATGCAGCTCTTCATTAGCCAGTCTGCCCAGTTCACCTTTCGGACTGCCCATCATGAACGTGCCCGGTTCGATCCAGATCAGATCCAGATCGACTATATACGACAACGGGATGCTCATGTTTTCGTTTTTGGTACCTTTGGCGCAGAAGAAAAGTTTTTTGTCACTCAGCGCGACTTTGTAAGGGCTGGAGGCCCACGCGACCTCGGTCCAGTTCACCGCGTCACTGCTCCGGAGGAGCGTGCCGGTGTAGGTTATTATCAACTCGTTACCGCTCACCTTATAACCGAGACTGGGAGGTATGGCTTGAGCGGTCATTCCGGCCAGTGCCAGAACCGATAAAATACAGGCTGATTTATTCATTGTCCGTTAATTTTTTTCACACTTGGTGTGAATCTAAAAAAAAGATAGCACACATTTTGCCCAACCACAAGGCCGAACGCCGGCCTCGCACCGAACGTCGGCCCGTAATAAAATCACTCCATTCAAAAACACAAAAAGACGCGCGGCCGCGCGTCTCTACGGTTCATATTGTTTATCAATAACTTATCTGTGTTAATCTGTGTCCATCTGTGGTTCTTTACAGAGATCATTTCAGCTTGTGGAAAAACTTGCGGGCGGTCCGGGTCGTCAGGTCGGCGAATTCCTCCGGCTTCAGGCCCAGGATCCCGGCCACACGGCTGCCGGTGTGGACCACATAAGCCGGTTCACACAGCTGACGGAAATGCGGCTCCGGTGCCAGGAAAGGGCAATCGGTCTCCACCATCAGCTTATCCGC
>JAEEGG010013507.1_pt1 | contig 17458 bp, 11 predicted proteins | sample 9134161 | NCBI WGS metagenome assembly JAEEGG01 (sample SAMN16246543, study PRJNA631951) | gut metagenome | biome: gut microbiome; feature: rumen; material: CR-attached | host: Bos | place: Iran: Karaj | collected 2018-10 | reverse complement strand
ATTTCATCTTGATTTCACAGATTAGCTGCGCCGCATGGAGTCTGTGCCATCCAAACAGAATCGCGGCTTGGCCGCTAAAATCGAAAGAAAATCCTTTAAATCTGTTCAATCTGTGGTCGTTTTCATACTTCAGGAAGTTGAGTTACAATTTTTGTGCAAAGGTAATTAAAAGTTAGGAGTTAGGAGTTAGGCGTCAGGAGATTTTTTGCCTTAAAAAAACAAAAAAAGTTAAACGCCGGATAATTTACTCCTAAGTCCTAACTTCTAACTCCTAACTTTTAATTACCTTTGCAGCCAATTTTGAAATACCGTTGTGAACCAGATAGCGCGTACATTTATTCTTATAGGGCTTGTCGTGGCAGTCTTGCTGGCGCTGCACTTCCTGCCGAAGCTGAGTATCGGCGAGACGGAGCTGCGCCGTGTCAATCTGCTCAGCGATGTGCTGCCGGAAGTGGAAGAAGGCGATATCGACGTGATGCCTGTCATCCCTGACGTTCCGCAGCCGATGGTGGCTGTGGCAGCTCCAACAAAAGACACTTTAGTGACAGAACCCCGGCAGCAGCGGGTGCCCGCCGACAGCGCTTTGGCCCTGATGCCCATGCCGGAGGAACCGGCTGGCAACAGGGAGCAGGAGGTGGCTCCAGCCGCAGCGGGCGATACTTTGACGGAGGACATCACGCCTATTCTGGACTATTCGCAAGGCCAGCCGGGCGGCATGTACCATTTCTACCGGGCCTTGGCCAGCGCAGGAAAGCTGGGCCGCCCTGTGCGTGTGGCCTACTACGGCGACTCATTCATCGAGGGCGACATCTTCACTGCCGACCTGCGTGAGCTGCTGCAGGATGAGTTTGGCGGCAATGGCGTGGGATGGGTAGACTGTGCCAGCGAGGTGAGCGGCTTCCGCACTACTGTGAGCCATTATAGTAGTGGCATCAACGAATACGAGGTGGTGAAACATCCCTTCAGCCCCTCCAACCAGGGTATTGCCCAGCGCTATTTCACGGCTTCCGACGGTGCCCGCATCACCTACAAGGGTACGAAGGCGAAAAAGCATATTGCCCAATGGGACCAGGCCATCTTCTACCTTCGCTCCAACGGAGGACTGACGCTGCGCACCACGCTGAACGGCGACTCGACTGTGGTCGACACCATTGGCGGCTCCCAGAACTTGCAGGCTATCGTGCGGACGGCAGGCTACCAGACAGACGATTCATTGCAGCGGGCACGGCCCATGCGCAGCGTCAGCTTCCAGATGACGGGCATGGGAAGCGGCACCTTGTTCTACGGCGTGGCGCTGGAGCCTGCGGCAGGCGTGGTGGTCGACAACTTCAGCATGCGTGGCTCGGCAGGCTTTACCCTGGCGCAGATTCCGGCCGCCACGCTGGCACAGTTTGCCGTGCAGCGTCCCTACGACCTCATCGTGCTGCACTATGGCCTTAACGTGGCCAACAGCCGTCAGGGCAATTACTCCAGCTATACCAAGCAGATGGGGAAGGCCATCGCCCACCTGCGACAGGCCTATCCTCAGGCCAGCATCCTCATAGTCAGTATGCCAGACCGTGACCAGCGCTCAGACGCCGGCCTGCGCACCATGAGGGGTGTAGAGCAGCTGGTGGCCTACCAGCAGGTGATGGCCAGCGAACAGGCCGTTGGTTTCTTCAACCTTTTCCAGGCTATGGGCGGGCGCGAGAGCATGGCGTCGCTGGTAGACCGTGGGCTGGCCAACAAGGACTATACACACATCAACTTCCGTGGGGGACGCCACCTGGCACGTTTTCTTTATGATGCCCTCATGGCCGGATACCACAGCTATGGTTTTTAGGAGTTAGGAAATGATGGAGAAGATATTACAGCAGTTGACATACAACCCCGACGAGCCGCTCATTTTCTCGTCGGGTCTCTTCCTGATGCTCTTCCTGGGCTTCACATTCTGCTATATGCTGATGCAGCACACGCGGACGCTGCGGCTGATTTTCGTCACTGCCTTCAGCTACTATTTCTACTACAAGTCGAGCGGCTTCTACTTCTTCCTGCTGGCCGTGGTCACGCTGAGCGACTTTCTCATAGCCCGGAAGATAGCAGCCTTGAAGACGGGTGACAGTTCGACGGAGGAGACCGGCTGTCGTTCATGCAAGTGGCTGGTGGCGCTGAGCCTGATAATCGACCTGGGGCTGCTGGCCTATTTCAAGTACACCAACTTCTTCGCCGGCTTGTGGGCGCAGATGGTGGGAGCGAACTTCCAGCCGTGGGACATCTTCCTGCCCGTGGGCATCTCGTTCTTCACGTTCCAGTCGATGTCATACGTCATCGACGTCTACCGTGGCGACCTGAAACCGCTGCCCTCGCTGCTCGACTATGCTTTCTACGTGTCGTTCTTCCCCCAGCTGGTGGCAGGCCCCATAGTGCGTGCCCGCGACTTTGCCCCGCAGATACGCAAGCCGCTGGAGGTGACGCAGGAGATGTTTGCCCGTGGTGTCTTCTTCATCATGATTGGCCTCTTCAAGAAAGCGGTCATCAGCGACTATATCTCACTGAACTTCGTCGACCGCATCTTCGACAACCCGTCGCTCTACAGCGGCGTGGAGAATCTGCTCGGGGCCTACGGCTATGCCATGCAGATCTACTGCGACTTCTCCGGCTATAGCGACATGGCCATCGGCATTGCCCTGCTGCTGGGCTTCCGCTTCCCCATGAACTTCAACGCCCCCTATACCTCCGTGAGCATCACCGACTTCTGGCGGCGCTGGCACATCTCGCTGTCGTCGTGGATTCGTGACTATATCTATATCTCGCTGGGCGGAAACCGCAGGGGAAAGGTGCGGCAGTATGTCAACCTGATCATCACCATGCTGCTGGGCGGACTATGGCATGGAGCCAGCCTGAACTTCGTGGCCTGGGGCGGCATGCACGGCGTGGCGCTGGCCATTCACAAATGGACGCGCGAACACGTGTTCCGTCACGACAAGTACTACGTGAGCCGGGGCTGGAGGAAAGCCGTGGCCGTGGTGCTTACCTTCCATTTCGTGGTGTTCTGCTGGATATTCTTCCGCAACCACACTTTCGGTGCTTCCTGGACGATGATCAGCAAGATAGCCACCGATTTCCATCCCGAGCTCTTTGCCCAGGTGGTGACAGGCTACTGGGAGGTGTTCGCCCTGATGCTGTTCGGCTATGTCACCCACTTCATTCCCGACCGCTGGAACGAGGGATGCGTCAACGTCATCCGTCGTGGCGGGGTGGTGGTTGGCGCCCTGCTCATTGCTGCTGTTATCTACATTGTCATTCAGGTGAAGAGCAGCGAGATACAGCCATTTATCTACTTCCAGTTCTAATTAAACTCCTATCAGCCCACCCCCATCCCCTCCCCAAGGGAGGGGAGAATTTCTCCCCTTGGGAAGGTTAGGAGGGGCTCCAACTCCTATACCTGCTTTATAGACAGCGATATACGATTTCTTCGCTCGTCTATTCCTATAACCTTCACCGCGACGTGCTGGTGCAGCTTCAGCACTTCGCTGGGGTGGTTGATGCGCCGGTTGGCCATTTGTGAGATGTGTACCAGTCCGTCCTGATGGACGCCGATGTCGACAAAGGCGCCGAAGTTTGTGATGTTTGTCACGATGCCGGGCAGCACCATGCCTTCCTCCAGATCTTCTATCGTGTGGACGCGGCTGTCGAACTCAAACTCCTCCAGGTGTTCGCGGGGGTCGCGGCCGGGCTTTTCCAGCTCGTGCATGATGTCGGTCAGCGTGGGCAGGCCTACCTCCTCGTTTATATATTTATTGATGTTCACGCGTGCGCGTAGTTCCTTTTGGCTAATCAGGTCCTTCACGGTGCACCCCTGGTCTTTGGCCATCTGTTCCACCAGGGCATAGCTTTCGGGATGGACGGCACTATTGTCGAGCGGGTTCTTGGCATTGGGAATACGCAGGAAGCCGGCACATTGCTGGAAGGCGGCAGGCCCCAGGCGGGGCACCTTCTTCAGCTGGGCGCGCGAGGCAAAAGGCCCGTTCTCGCGCCGGTAGTCCACAATGTTCTTGGCCAGCGTGGGCCCTAGTCCGCTGACATACTGCAGCAGATGGCTGCTGGCGGTGTTCAGGTTCACGCCTACCAGGTTCACACAGCTCTCCACGGTCTGGTCGAGCTGGCGTTTCAGCTTCGTCTGGTCTACATCGTGCTGATATTGTCCCACGCCGATGCTCTTCGGGTCGATCTTCACCAGTTCGGCCAGCGGATCCATCAGGCGGCGGCCGATGCTGACGGCGCCGCGCACGGTGACATCCTCGTCGGGGAACTCGTCGCGAGCCACCTTCGATGCGCTGTAGACTGAGGCTCCGTCCTCACTCACTACATATATGCCGGGCTTGCCGTTTCCTTCCGTCAGGCTGTCCTCCACGAAAGCGCGTGTCTCGCGGCTGGCCGTACCGTTGCCTATGGCGATGGCTTCGATGTGGTAGTCGCTGATCATCTGCTGCACATGGACCGTGGCCTGCATACGGCGGTTCACGGGCGGGTGGGGGAATATGGCCTCGTGGTGGAGCAGGTTGCCCTGCGCGTCGAGGCACACCACCTTGCAGCCCGTGCGGAAGCCGGGGTCGATGCCCATGACGCACTTCTGTCCCAGCGGGGCACCGAGCAGCAGCTGGCGCAGGTTTTCCGCGAAGACATGGATGGCCTCCTCGTCGGCTTTCTCCTTGCTGAGGCTGGAGAATTCCGTCTCTATGGAGGGTTTCAGCAGACGCTTGTAAGAGTCTTCGGCAGCTTCGGCCACGAGTTGGCCGCAGGCATTGTTGCTGCGCACCCATTGGTGCTGCAGGCGGTCGATGCATTCCTGGTCGTCCACGGGGTCGATGCTCAGGCGCAGAAAACCTTCCGCCTCGCCGCGCCGCATGGCCAGCAGGCGGTGGCTGGAGCAGCGTTTCAGCGGCTCATGCCAGTCGAAGTAGTCGCTGTATTTCTGGGCTTCGTCGGTGTCTTGCCTGGCCTTCACCACTTTCGATGTGATGATGGCTGTCCGGCGGTAGCTGCCACGCAGCTGCTGACGTGAGCGCTCGTCTTCGCTGATGGTCTCTGCGATGATGTCCATTGCGCCGCGCAGGGCATCTTCGGTGGTGGCAACGGGCAAACCGTTGCCCACGAACCGGCGGGCGGCCTGTTCGGGGTTCTGCTCGCGCTGGAGGAGGATGAGCTGGGCCAGCGGCTCCAGCCCCTGTTCGCGGGCCACCTGTGCCCGGGTGCGGCGGCGTGGCTTGTAGGGCAGGTAGATGTCCTCCAGTTCGGTCGCATCCCAGCAGTCGCTGATGCGCTGTTCCAGCTCTTGGGTCATCTTCCCCTGGTCAGTAATGGTCTTGACGACGGTCTCCTTGCGCTTAAGGATTTCCTTCAGTCTTTCGTTCTCGTCGTTGATGGCGGCGATGGCCACTTCGTCAAGGGCGCCGGTGCGCTCTTTGCGGTAGCGCGAGATAAAAGGTATGGTGCAGCCCTCTTCCAGCAGAGTCAGCACGTTGCCTACGGCCTCCACGCTGAGGTTCAGCGCCTGGGCGATGAGCTGGGCTATGGTTTTGTTTGATGTTATCGACATGTTTATCCTATTTATTTGTTTAAGCCAATCTTCATCCCCCTAACAATTTTCTGCGCCGCTTCGATGGTGGCGTCGAAGGGGCCGGTATGTTCCATTTTCAGCGTGCACATGGCAGCTGCCAGTTGTCCGGCCTCTTCATACGAAGCCCCTTTGGCCCTGGCATAGAGGTAGCCGGCGGCGTAGGTGTCGCCACAGCCGGTGGCATCCACCACCTGACGCGGCTCATAGCTGGGAATCTCGTAGAAGCGGTCGTCGGCGTAGATCAGGCTGCCGTAGCTGCCCAGCGTGACGAGCACCTCGCGCACCCCCCAGCTGTTGATGAGCTTGGCACCGCGTTTCAGGTCGCGCTCTCCGTCGGTGAGCACGTCTATCTCGTGTTCGTTCACCTTCAGGATGTTAGTATATTTCAGCACGCGCAGCTTGTCAGTCCAGTCCACGGCATAGACGCGCTGCTGGCGCACTTCGCGCAGATAGCCCTGCACGTCGACGCACACACGTCCCTTTCCGGCCAGGTATTCCACCACTTCGGGCGAGAAGTCGTCGACGAGCAGGGTGCCCAGGTGGAACACGTCGGCTTCCGCATTCTTCAGCTGTTCTATGGTGAAAGGAGCTGCTTTCGAGAGCACCCGCTGACGGCGGTTGTTCATGTTGCGTCCGTAGCTGTTCTCGAAGAACACGCTGGTGGGGCTGCCCAGGTTGCAGATGTCGACGCCGGCCTCTTCTAGCCGGCTGATTTCAGGCTTGAGTTCGTCGCCTACGGCAGTAATGACGCCAAACGTGACATCTTGCGGCAGGTGGTGCATGGCCCAGGCCACATAGTAGGCTGTGCCGCCTGCACAATCCACGCCTTTGGGCTGTGTGGGGGTGATGATGCGGTCGTGGGTGATGTGGCCTATGCAAAGAATCTGTTTCTTCATCATTGGTGGTAGAGGTTTCTGCTGAGCAGCAGGCAGAGCTGCTCGAGGTTGCGACGGTCGGTATCGTCGAAGGCGGCGGTCTCGGTGCTGTCGATGTCGAGCACGCCCACCGGCTCGCCGTAGCTGTCGAAGATGGGGATAACTATTTCCGAGCGGGAGAGCGACGAGCATGCGATGTGTCCGGGAAACAGTTCCACGTCGGGCACCACGATGCTGCGCTTTTCGGCGAAAGCGGTGCCACAGACGCCACGTCCGTGGGCAATATGCATGCAGGCCACCGTGCCCTGAAAGGGGCCTAGCCGCAGCTCGCCCTCCCGCTCCAGGTAGAAGCCGGTCCAGAACCAGCCGAAGCATTCCTTCAGAGCGGCACTGACGTTGGCCAGCACGCTCATTTCCTCTTTCTCTCCTTCGATGAGCGCAGCCACCTGTGGCAGCAGCTCGTCGTATTTTTTCTGCTTGGTTTCCATGTATTTCGTGTTTTTTTTACTTCGTCGGAGTATGTGTGAACTTGTAGGCCACGCTGAGCATCACGTAGCGGGGTATGCAGTTTGTCCATGTTTCCGTGCGCCCTTGGGCGTTCACGCTGTACTGTTTGTTTGAGAGCTGGTGCAGCAGGTCGAAGGCTGTGAGCTTCAGCGTCAGCTTTTCCTTGAGGAGCGAGCGCGACAGCTCGGCATTCCAAACCAGGTCGTCGGTGTTCATCATCTCGCTCTGGTAGCCCCTGCGGCTGAACATGCGGATGTCGGTACCGACGTAGAGCTTGAGCCAGGGGATGGTGTAGCGGATGTGGCCGCCGTAGCTGTACTCGAAGGCCGATATGCGCTCGAAGTTCTCGCGCTTGCTGTTGGCCATTCGCCAGTAGACTTCGCCGCTGATGCCGAAGGTGAGCTTGTCCTTCTGGTACTCCAGGCCCAGGCGCTCGTGCAGGCTCCAGTTGTGCACGGTGCTTTTCTCCTGTTCCGTTTGTTGCTGTGATACAGCAACATACAGGACGGGGAAGTCGACGGAGTGGGTGTAGTCGATGTCGGCGCGCTGCTCCAGGGTGAGGCGCTTGGCGCTGTCGAGGGGCTGCTCGTAGCTGCCGTTCAGGCTCCAGTTCCAGTTGCCGTTGATGTTGTCCTGCATGAAGGTGTAGGCGCCGGTGGTGGTGTCGTAGACGGTGCGTGTGCCGATGGAGCGCTGCGTCAGCGAGGCATTGCTCCTGATGCGGGCGAAATGGCGTGTGCTGTCGTTGTTGAACTGGAAGCCTATGTTCACGCTGTGGGTGATGGTGGACTTCAGGTCGGGGTTGTTGTAGTTGGTGACAAGCGGGTTCGAGGTGTCGTCGACCGGCATCAGGCTCGCCAGCGACGGACGGCTCATGCTCATGTAGTAGCCCAGTTCGCTGAGGCCCTTCGCCTTGCCCCAGCGGTACCAGCTGATGCTGGGCCGGAACTCTACATAGCTGCGGCGGGCAATCGTGTCGAGCACATAGTCGTAGTAGTGCAGCCGTTCGTGGGGATTGACGATGGGCAGGCGCAGCGCTAAATATTCATCGTCGGTGGAGTGGTAGATATCTGCGGCGGCTTCGAAGGTGCGGTTCAGTTGCCGTTGTATGTCGCTGTTGTTGTAGTCCATGACGCTCAGCAGCGCATCGCGTGTGGAGGGCAGCCATTCCGTCTGCCGCTTGTCTGCCGCCGCGTCCTTCAGCCTGTCCAGGCGGAAGAGGCTGTTGGTGTTGCTGTTCATGTCCTGGGTAAAGTTGGCTCCGGTGTTGATGAACCATTTGTTGAGCAGCTGAAGCGTATAGCTGAACATTGCCTTGTATTTATAGCTGTTACTATGGTCGTCGGTATAGTTGTGGCGCAGTTCGGTAGAGTCGGTCTGGGCATAGTAGGTGCGTCCGATGCTCCAGTTCTCGCTAGGCTTCTGCCTGCCGTAGTTGCCTTCCAGGCCGGCGGAGAGATAGTCGCCCCAGGCAAACTTGTGGTGGAAGTACAGGCTTGCTTCCAGGTTCAGCGTGCGGTAGTTGTTTCTCCCGTCGTTCAGCGTCCGGTTGATGATGGTTTCCCGGTAGGTGCTGTCCTGGCTGTTGCTGGTGCGGTGGCCGTTGCTGTAGCTGGCGGTGAGATATCCCGACATGGTGAAGGGCTTCTTGATTTGGAAGTAGTTGTAAGCGTTGAACGTGAAGTGTTTCTGACGGCTTCGCGACTCGTTGCCGCTCAGGATGTTGCCGCCGGAGGCAAAACGCTCGCTGCTGGTGCGGCTCCAGTTGTCGGCATCGTTCCACGAGAAGGTGGCATCAAGGTTTTCTTCCCAGTTCTTGTCGGCATCCTCCGTCTCTATGTGCAGGCCAGTCTGCTTAGAGGCCTGCAAGCCCTGCGGCATGTTGCTGGGGCGCCATTCGCCCTCGCCGCCAGGACGGCGGTTCTCGTTGATGTTGTTCGTGTTGCCGAAGATGCTGACACGCGAATGGTCGTCGTAGTAGAGGCCGAACAGGCGTCCCAGGTAGCGGCGGTCGGTGCCGAGGCCTGCTTCTATGTTGCCCATGTAGCCTCTGTTGTATTCACGCTTCAGCTGCACGTCCATCACGTAGTCTTTCTTTTCCACGTCGTGGCCTATCAGTTCGCTCTGCTTCGTGCTCTTGTCGAAGACCTTCAGCTCCTTCACGGTGTAGTAGGGCAGGTTGTCGAGCATCACCTTGTTCTGGCCCTTGAAGAAGTCCTTGCCGTTCAGCGTGAGATAGTCCACTTTCTTGCCGTTGATGTAGATGTCGCCGTTGTCTTTCAGTTCGGCACCCGGCATCTGGCGTATCAGCCCGTCGAGCATCGAGCCTTCGGGCAGGTTGAAGGCCGATGCGTTGTATACCAAGGTGTCGCCTCGGTAGGCCAGCTTCACCTTCGTGCCAGTAATGACCACGCCCTCCATGCCCACCTCTTTGTAGATGTCGTCGTCGCTGCGCTGTTTCTTTTTCATCAGCAGTCGCGGCAGCTCGAAGTAGTTGTTGCGGGCAATGTGGCGCAGCTCGTAGACCATGCAGGTGTCCTGATAGCCGTCGGCGGTGGCGCGGATGATGAAGTCCTCGTTCTTGGCTGGCACCTTGAACTCGTAGTAGCTGTTGGTGCCCCACGTCCAGCAGGTCATGGTGTCGACAACGGTCGAGTCCTTGCGCATCAGCGTGATGAATGCCTTCACCTTGGCCTTGGTGAATGAGTCGTAGACCTCGCCCGAGAGTTCCACCTGTCGTTCCTTCTTCTGTTTGGTTTTCACAGAGTCAGTCTGTGCCGATGCCGTTATGATGACTAGTGTCAGGCAAAGGAGAATTAATGCTTTCTTCATAATGCCTGCAAAGGTACAAATAATATGTGTGATGATGAAGATTTTTTCGTTTAATTAACGTACTGTTTTGCTACCTTAACTTGTCAAATTGCAGGCAGTCAAGTCTTAGAGGTGTTTTTCTCTTTGATGTAAATCAATAAGTGATGTTTTTTAGTGGTAGAATATTTGGTAGTTTAACGAGAACCTTGTACCTTTGCACCCAGAAAAAAGAGTTTGATTTGTTTTAGTAGATTAGTTTTTAAGTAGTTTGTTTTTGACAACCGGCTGTCGGGATGACAGCCGGTTTATTTTGTGCCTGCAATACTGTAAATGACAGCATCAGACTATAAACCCTGCAACTCTGCACTAAGGCTGGTCAACAGCTTGGCTTGTAGCTAGTTGACGGGTGTACACTTTGTTGAAAACGCTGCATGGTGTATTCAGAAGTGTACTGCTGTGACAACAACGACCATGCCACAGAAATGTCCCAAGGCTTGGGACGAAAAAACGGCGTTCGTATTTTTCGAAACGGCGTTCGTATTTTTCGAAATGGCGTTCGTATTTTTCCAGACGGCGTTCGTATTTTCGCATGAGGAGAATGATTTCTTGATTATCTGGCTGCTATGTTCAATAAATGCCGTGCAGGGTTTGCAGCTAAGTGTACACTATGCAACTGCTTGTAAGACAGGCTTTTGAACGTCGTGAGTGCAGAGTTGCAGGGTTTTGTGTTTTTTAGTCTAAGCTGTCTGTAAATCCCCCCATTACTAGTCTTTCGCAAAGCTGGCTCCTTTTCGGGAAGGTCGTTCCTTATGTATGTGTGCAAAAAAAATACAGGGAAAAATTTGGTGCTTCGCCCGATTTTTCGTACCTTTGGCGGCACGTATGAATTGGAAATTTATTTTACGCTGGGTCATCACCTTTACGGTGTGCCTGGCCATCTACAATCTCACGGGCAGTTTCTGGATGTCTCTGGGCATCCTTATCCTGCTTATCTTGGTTGAGAACCTGATAGTTGACTGGTGGAAAAAACGAAAGGAGGGCAGCCGATGAGAGCTTTGTCACTTCTGTGCTCCGTGCTGTTCACCTCCATGTTGGGCGTGAAGGCGCAGACCGATATTGGTGCCTTGCAATCCTATAACGACGACAAGCGCGGCACCGCGCGCTGGCAGCAGTATTTCCCCCAGGACGACAACATCGTGAACGAGAACGGGCGCAACCGTTTCACCCGTGCCCTGTATGGCGGATGGACCGACTACCGCGTGGAGACCAGCGACCGCCCCATCTTTGCCGTAGTGAAGAAAGGCCACTACAAGAGTGTGCGCTTCTATATTGAGGGTGTGCCCATCGACTCTACCGACTACTGCAAGTCCTACTACCGCGACGGCATGCGCACTTATTTGCTGGGCGACCACCGCTGGGATCACATCGGCAACGGCATCGTGCGGGTGCATGTGGTGGCATTGCACGATGTGGAGGGAGCCATCTGGCAGTTCATCTGCGACGCCTTGAAGGGACAGCAGTTGGAGGTACAGGTCAGGCTCTGCGACATTGCCGACGAGAAGATGCAGCGCAACGGCGACCTGGGTGTGGACAAGCCCGGCATCTTCGAGCCGTCGCCTTCGGGCAAGGGGCTGGTAATAGGCAAGGCCACCCGCAGCAGCAACTTCGCACATCTGGTGATGCGCCGCGACTCCATCTACTTCATGCACGACGGCGACGCCTTCAAGGCATTCAACGATGCCGTAGACTACAACAGGAAGCTGGCGCGCCGCATACAGTTCAGCACCCCCGACCCCTACATCAACACCCTTGGCGGTGCGTTGGTGATGGCAGCCGACGGAGCCTGGGACGGCAAGACCTGGCTGCACGGCTGCATAGGCTGGCGCATGCCCCTGGCCGGCTGGCGCGCCGCATACATGGGCGACGTGCTGGGCTGGCCCGACCGTGCCGTGAGCCATTTCGATGCTTACGCCAAGAGCCAGGTGACCAACGTGCCTGCCACCATCGCCGCTCCCTCGCAGGACGCAGCCGAGAACATGGCTCGGGCAGAGAAGAAATGGGGCACGCAGATGTACTCCAACGGCTACATCTGCCGCAACCCTGAGCGTAACGACCAGATGCACCACTACGACATGAACCTCTGCTACATCGACGAGCTGCTCTGGCACTTCCAGTATGACGCCGACCCTGCCTACATGCGCAAGATGTGGCCAGTCATCACCAGCCATCTGGCATGGGAGAAGCGCAACTTCGATGCCGACGGCGACCACCTCTACGATGCCTACTGCTGCATCTGGGCCAGCGACGCCCTCTACTACAACGGCGGGGCCGTCACCCACTCGTCGGCCTATAACTACCGAGGTAACCTGCTGGCAGCACGCATTGCCGAGCTCATAGGCGAGAACCCCGAGCCATACCGGCAGGAGGCTGAGGCCATCAAGAAGGCCATGAACGAGCGGCTGTGGCTCTCCTCCTCTCACCCCTCACCTGCCCATTGGGCTGAATACCAGGACGGCATGGGGCTGAAACGTGTCCACGAGCGTGCTGCCGTGTGGAGCATCTACACCCCGATAGACTGCGGCGTCTGCACGCCCGAACAGGCCTACCAGTCGACGCTCTACATCGACCGCGAGATTCCCCACTTCACCGTCGACTCCATCTTCCAGACCATTGCCACCAGCAACTGGCTGCCCTACGCCTGGAGCATCAACAACGTGGCTCCGGCCGAGGTGATGCACACCGCGCTGGCCTATTTCCAGGCCGGGCGGCCTGAAGAAGGCTACCACCTGATGCGCGCCAACATTCTCGACCAGATGTATTTCGGACAGTCACCCGCCAACTTCGGCCAGCTGTCGCACTTCGACGCTGCCCGGGGGGAGTGCTACCGCGACTTCGGCGACTGCATAGGCATCTCCTCGCGCACCTTCATACAGGGTCTCTTCGGGGTCATCCCCCAGGCCCTCTACGGGCAATGCGTCATCCGTCCCGGCTTCCCGCAGGCATGGGACAGGGCAGCGCTGAAGACCCCCTATATAGAGTATGTCTACACCAAGGCCAACGGCAAGGTGCGTCTGGAAATAACGCAGAACTTCCGAAAGCCGCTGAAGATGGTGGTAAGACAGAACCTGGCCGACGGGCAGTACCGCGAAATTGAAGGTAACAGCGAGAAGCATCAAGTGATAGAGTACGACGTGCTGAACGACTACAGCGAGCCGACGGTCACTATGGCAACGCCGCTGCTGAAGGACGCAAGAAAGCTGGGGCTCTCTGAACCTTCCCTCTCGGGGAAGTTCCTGCCGCAGAACGTGGACAACGCCTTCAACGCCCAGGTGACCGACATCTTCAAGAACCGCTACCTCTCGCCACGCCCGAAGTCCACCTCGCTGGAGCTGCCGGTGCAGGGGGTAGGGGAGTGGTGCCATCCGCTCTACACGCCCACCATCGACGATGCTGGCTTCCGCTCCAAGATTCAGGGCGGAGAGGTGCTCGTCAAGGGAGTGCCCTTCCGCTCTCCGTCCAAGGGGAAAAACATCGTCTTCACCAGCCTGTGGGACAACTATCCCGACAGCATCGTCATCCCCCTGAGGGGCAACGCCTCGTCGGCCTATCTTCTCATGGCGGGCAGCACCAACCACATGCAATGCCACATCGACAACGGGCTGGTAGTGGCTACCTATCTCGACAACACTACCGACACGCTGCGCCTGCGCAACCCCGAGAACTGGTGCCCCATAGAGCAGGACTACTACATCGACGGACAGGCGTTCCAGACTATGGAGCAGCGCCCCTACCGCGTCTGCCTGAGCACGGGCGACGTCAGCCGTGACCTGGGCAAACAGCTCGGCATCAAGGGCGTCTATGGCCGGGAGATACCTGGCGGCGCAGCCCAGATGCTGCGCATGCCGCTGGACCAGAAAAAGAAACTGAAGAGCCTCACCGTGCGCACTCTTTCCAACGACGTGGTCATCGGCCTGATGGCACTCACCCTGCAATAGGCTGCGCCGGGCTTCGCGCGCGCTGCAGGTGGCTCCTGCCACCCCCTGCGCACTTCAACTATTGCCGCAGTCATCCGCTGAGACGCTGCGGCGCTGCGTTCAGAAACGAACTTGCGAAATTTTATGCAACAACTGAAAGAACTATACATTCAATGGAGTGGGGCGGCACCCGTGGTGATGGAGAAGTTGCCGGGTGCGGGCAGCAACCGTGTCTACTATCGCATGACCGACGGCGAGGGGCACAGCGTGATAGGCTGCATAGGCACCAGCCGCGACGAGAACCATGCCTTCGTCTACCTGGCCAGCCACTTCACGAAGCGCCAGCTGCCTGTGCCCCACATCCTGGCAGTAAGCAGCGACGAGCTGCGCTATCTGCAGACCGACCTGGGGTCGGTGTCGCTCTTCGATGCCATACGGGGCGGGCGAGAGGCAGGAGGACGCTACACGCTGGCGGAGCAGGAGCTGCTGAAGCAGACCATCCGCGAGCTGCCCAACATCCAGATACGGGGTGCCCGCGACCTCGACTTCCAGAACTGCTATCCGCAGCCCGCCTTCGATACCGACTCCGTGCTCTTCGACCTGAACTATTTCAAGTACTGCTTCCTGAAGGCTACAGAACTTGATTTCCATGAGCTGAAGCTCGAGGCCGACTTCCGCCTGCTGGCGAAGGACCTCACAGCCGCCGGCGACGAGCTGTGCTTCCTCTACCGCGACTTCCAGGCCAGGAACGTCATGTTAGTCAATCTTACCCCGTTTTTCATCGACTTCCAAGGCGGACGCCGAGGGCCTTACTATTACGACCTGGCCTCCTTCCTCTGGCAGGCATCGGCCAAGTATCCCCATAAGCTGCGGCGTGAGCTGGTGTACGAATACTATAACGCGCTGAAACAGTACACGGAGGTGCCCTCGCCCCATAAATTCGTGGAGCGCCTGCGGCTCTTCGTCCTCTTCCGCCAGCTGCAGGTGCTGGGCGCCTACGGCTTCCGGGGGTATTTCGAGCGCAAGCAGCACTTCATCGACTCCATCCCCCCGGCCATGCAGAACCTGCGCGAGCTGCTCGCGTCGGCCACCTTCCCCTATCCCTATCTCTCCGACCTGCTGCAACGGCTCACCATGCTGCCCCGCTTCCGGCAGGTGGAAGCCACCGCGTCGCGTGCCGACGGCTACAAGATTACCGACCGCAACCCCTACAAGCCTCATCCGCAGGATGGTCCCGCCACCTTCTCGAAGTACGACGCACAAGGGCCGCTGGTGGTCAAGGTCTACAGCTTTTCCTACCGCAAGGGCATACCCGAGGACGAGAGCGGCAATGGCGGCGGCTATGTCTTCGACTGCCGCTCCACCCACAATCCCGGCCGATACGAGCCCTACAAGCAGCTGACAGGTCTCGACGAACCCGTCATCCGCTTCCTGGAGGACGACGGCGAGATTCTCACCTTCCTCGACTCCGTCTACAAGCTGGCCGACGCCCATGTGCGCCGCTACATCCAGCGCGGCTTCACCTCGCTCATGTTCTCCTTCGGCTGCACCGGCGGACAGCATCGCAGCGTCTATAGCGCCCAGCACCTGGCCGAGCACCTGCATAGCAAGTTCGGCATCGAGGTGCGCATCTGCCACCGCGAGCAAGGAATAAACACAGTTCTAGAAAAGAGTTAGGAATTAGGAGTTAGGAATCTGGAATTAGGAGTTTGGATTTTTAGCTAGCAGCTGATGCGCCAGCCAAATTGTAAATACTCAAATAGTAAATTAATTGTAAATCGTAAATTGTCAAATAGTAAATAAATTGTAAATAGTCAAATAGTAAATAAATAGTAAATCGTAAATAGTTAAATAGTAAATTAGCAAGGTTTTGAAACAAGCAATGATATTCGCCGCTGGGCTGGGCACCCGCCTGAAGCCCCTTACCGACAGCATGCCCAAAGCATTGGTGCCTGTCGGCGGACGGCCCTTGATAGACATCGTCGTTGACCGACTGATGGCACAAGGCTACCAGCACTTCGTGGTCAACGTCCACCACTTTGCCCAGCAGATCATCGACCATGTAGAAAATAGCGACTATGCTTATTTCGTACATTTCAGCGACGAGCGCGACAAGCTGCTGGAGACGGGCGGCGGACTCAAGAAAGCTGCGCCCCTCTTTCCCGACGACAGCCCCGTCCTCATCCATAATGTCGACATACTCGACAATGTGGACTACGGGTGGTTCGCCCGGCAGCACCTGCCTGAGGAGGATGCTGTGCTGCTGGTCAGCCGCCGCAAGACGAAACGCTACCTCCTCTTCGATGCCGGCATGCGCCTCATGGGCTGGACGAACATAGAGACCGGCGAGGTGAAATCGCCCTTCCCCTGGCTCCGCAATGCGCCCCTGGATCTGTCTACTCCTCTCTCCCCCTGGAGAGTGGCCGGGGGTGAGGTTTCTCTTTACCCCTTCGCCTTCTCCGGCATCCACTCCTTCTCGCCCCGTCTCTTCCCTCTGATGGAGCGTTTTCCCGACCGCTTCCCCATCATGGACTTCTATCTCAGCATCTGCCATCGTTCCCGCATCGTAGGCTTGGTAAAAGACGACCTCCGCCTGCTCGACGTGGGCAAGCTCGACACGCTGGCCGAAGCAGAGCAATTCCTAACGACCATGTAGACTGCTAGCTAGGCGACAAATTTGTCTCAATATGAGGAAAGTGTTAGTTGTACTGTTGATGATGCTGGTTCTGGCTCCCATTTGCCATTCCCAAACCATAAGAAACAGCAACAATTCGGTTGTCGCAAGGATTGATGACGACGGAACGGTGAGGAATAGCAACAATTCGGTGATAGGCCGTTTTGGCAGCAATGGTGACATCCGCGACAGCAATAACCGTTACCTTGGTAAGATAGACCGTAATGGTGATGTGCGCGACAGCCAAAACTCGTATCTGGGGAAAGTTGAAAGCAACGGAACTGTGCGCAATCGTAACAACTCCACATTAGGGAAAGTTGAGAGCGACGGCACAGTCAGGGACAGCAATAGCCACCTTCTTGGTACTGCAAAAGGCGTTCCCATGCGGTATGCTGCAGCGTTTTTCTTCTTTGGTTTCTACTAAGCTGTAAGGTTTTGCTACGTTTTGGCGACCGTAGCTCGGGCGCTCATCCTCTGGCGGCTTGCTACCAAAGGGACGCAAGGCTGCGGCTGGCCTTGTAGGGAGAGGGGTGTCGGTTTGTTTCAGTATTTCAGTTTCAGTAACGTTTCAGAGGGTCAGTAATATCTCAAAACAGCCCTTTAAGTACTTATAACTAATTAATAATTAATAAGTTATATAAGAAAAGGGGTTGATGCCACCCCCCGAAAAACTACTGAAATAACTGAAACTGAAACAACCGACTAGTTAGTTATTTCTCTAAAAGGCTGAAAACCAACGAGGTATGACGTCTGAAGACAACAGCGTCTGCAATGTCAAACCTTGATAAAGCCCAGATAATATCCATTTTTTAGCTCTACTGGTGCCACGCGACATGCGCGAAACCCTCATTTTTGTGCTTTCTCCCGTCCTTGGCGAATATTTCAGTCGTTCAAAAAATCGTACTCCGACCTCACTTGGCAGGAGTTTTTGTGGCCGAATGGCCCATATCAGAGCCAGTTTCTGCTATAAAAAGGCTGGTTTTCGCTACTAGGCGAACACTATTTTTTCGTTGCTCAA
>JAEEGG010013506.1_pt1 | contig 17458 bp, 16 predicted proteins | sample 9134161 | NCBI WGS metagenome assembly JAEEGG01 (sample SAMN16246543, study PRJNA631951) | gut metagenome | biome: gut microbiome; feature: rumen; material: CR-attached | host: Bos | place: Iran: Karaj | collected 2018-10 | reverse complement strand
CTGACCGCAACGGCCAGAAGTTTACACAGGATTTTGTGGATCTTTTGCGCAAGGAGTTCAAGAAACTGGAGACACTTGCCCTTACGGATCAGGAGTTCAACTGGTGCCTCTCCAATATATATTTCATACCTCAGTGCTATTTTGAGTGGCTCAAGGGATTCAGGTTCAATGCCGATATAATCGACATCTCACTTGATGAGGAGGGCCACCTGCACATTGAGGCAAAAGACCTTATCTACAAGGTTACGTTATATGAGATTCCCATTCTGAGCACAGTATCGGAGGTATATTACAGGACTTTTGAGAAGACTGAGCCCGATTGGGATTTCATTGACAAGCAGTTGGAAAAGAAGGTTGCCTTATCAAATGAGAACAAGCTCAAGTTTGCCAACTTTGGTATGCGCCGCCGCTATTCCCATGAGGTTGAGGACCATGTCACCGAGTATCTGACACGTCACGCCAAGTATTTCATCGGCTCATCGACAGTATACTTTGCCATGAAATACCAGTCAATCCGTCCGGACCTTAAGCCCATCGGCACTATGGCTCATGAACTTATGATGGCCACAGCCGCATTCATGGGCCCCAAGGAGGCAAACTACTACGTGATGCGCCACTGGGCCGAGATTTTCGGCGGAAACATGGGTACCATGCTGCCTGACTGCTTTACCACCCGCGTATTCCTGCGCAACTTCTCACTGGATATGGCCAAACTCTATGACGGCGTACGTCATGACAGCGGCGATCCGTTTGAGTTCGGTGACAAGATCATAGCCAAATACGAGTCTTACCACATAGACCCCATGACCAAGTCAATAGTGTTCAGCGACGCTCTTGACTTTGACCGCGCTCTGGCTATCCAGAAGTACTTTGAGGGTAGGATAAGGGTATCGTTCGGCATCGGCACCAACCTCACCAATGATGTAGGTACCGTGGCGCCCCTGAACATCGTAATGAAACTCAAGACCTTCCAGGTGAACCCCCGCCAGCACGTCTACCGCTGCGTAAAACTGTCCGACACTCCGGGCAAGGAGCTGGGCGATCCCGATGAGGTTCATTCTTACAAAGTGATATTGGGCTTGATTTGAGCCCAATTTCACTTTTCGCCAAAGTGTCCCACAACAACCCGCGTGAGAGCGTATTCTCACCAGTGTTAGTGTGGGACACAGCCTTATCTAGGGGGTGTGTCCCACGCTCATCGGCCCCAGAAGTACTCAGGAGCCACACTGTTGTGGGACACTTTGGCGAAATTATCACGATGAAGAAAAAGTGACACTTTCGCATTTTTTTATTACCTTTGCAGCACAGAAAGATAAAGGTGATGAAAATCAGGGAGGTAATTGATGCCCTTGAGAGTTTCGCGCCTCTGCCACTGCAGGATGATTACGATAATTCAGGCTTGCAGGTTGGAACTACAGAGACCGAAGTTTCAGGGGTTTTATTGTGTCTGGACGTGACCCGTCAGGTTGTTGACGAGGCCATAAACAACGGATGCAATATGATCATTTCGCACCATCCGCTGCTGTTCCGTCCCATTAAGAAACTGACCGATGACAACATCGGAAGCATCGTGATGAGCGCCGTACGCGTGGGTATAACAGTATACGCAAGCCACACCAATCTGGACAACGCCTTCAAGGGCGTAAACATGCGTATAGCGAACGTTCTGGGACTGACCGATGTCAAGCCCCTGGATGAGCAGCCCGACGGTAACGGTGCCGGTATTATCGGCCGATTCCCTAAATCCATGACCGAGAAGCAGTTGCTAACTCTGGTTAAAGAGAAGTTCGGAGTGACATGCATCAGACACAATGGTGAACTTGGCCGCCCGATCAAGCGTATGGCAGTTTGCGGAGGATCCGGCGCGTTCCTGATAGAAAAGGCAGTGGAGCAGGGGGCCGATGCCTTCATGACCGGTGAGATTGGATATCACCGTTTCTTTGGATATGACGGCACGATCAAACTGATTGAGGCCGGACATTTTGAGAGCGAGCAGTTCACGGTTGACCTGATTGCCGACATTCTTAAGGAATCATTCCCCAAGCTGAGAGTGCTCAAGACCGCAAACAAGACGAATCCGATAAATTATTTTATATAACTATGGCAACAAAAGACATTAAGAAAGACCCGTCAGAGTACTCCGTAGAGGAGAAACTCCAGTCTCTGTTCCAGCTGCAGACAATGCTGACCGAGATAGACAAGATCAAGACATTGCGTGGTGAACTTCCTCTTGAGGTTCAGGACCTTGAGGATGAGATTGCCGGTCTGACCACACGTATCGAGAAGGCCAGTGCCGATGTCGTTGAGATGAGCAAGGGTGTTGCTGAGAACAAGAACACCATCGAGGTTTCAAAGCAGGCTGTAAACAAGTATCAGGAGCAGCAGGACCACGTCAGCAACAACCGTGAGTTTGACTCCCTTAACAAGGAGATTGAGTTCAAGAACCTGGAGATTGAGCTGGCCGAGAAGCGTATCCGTGAGTTCACAAACGCCATCAACGCCAAGAAGGAGGAGATTGAGAACAACCGCGCTCTGGTAGCCGAGAAGCAGCAGGATCTTGAGATCAAGAAGTCGGAGCTGCAGGAGATTATTGAGGAGAACCGCCAGGAGGAGGAGCGTCTGCGCGAGAAGTGCAAGAACCTGGAACTCAATATAGAGCCCCGTCTGCTCCAGTCATTCAAGCGTATCCGTAACAACACACGCAACGGTCTGGGTATCGTTTATGTACAGCGTGAGTCATGCGGCGGTTGCTTCAACAAGATTCCGCCTCAGCGTCAGCTGGATATCCGCATGCGCAAGAAAATCATTGTTTGCGAGTATTGCGGACGTATCATGATAGATCCGGAACTGGCTGGTGTAAAGGAGGAGGCCAAGAAGGTTGAGGCTCCCAAGCGCCGCACCCGCAAGGCTGCTGCCGACGACGAGTAATCCTATAAATCAGAATAGTTTGGAATATCCTGCAGGAAGGCATACTTTCCTGTGGGATATTCCATTTTTACGCAGTAGTGTTTGAGGCCGTTGGATATTATTAAATAGTCTACGTGGAGGACCAGGTTGTATCTGCTTATCTGATCGAATACTTTCTGAGTGATTGTAACCGTTGGACGCTTGTACTCCACTATGACTTTGGGCGTGCCGGCTTTGTCATAGACTACGGTGTCGCAGCGGCGGGACATTCCGTTTAGTGCTATTGCCTGCTCGTTTGCTATATGTGATGCAGGATATCCTTTGTAGTTAATAAGATACGATACGAATGCCTGACGGACATGTTCCTCGGGGGTGAGGGGTGTCCAGACCTTGCGAACGGGGTCCCAAACTGTGGTTTTACCCGCCTGTTCGGATATTTTCGGCTCAAAAGGTGGCAAATTCAAATTATCAGTCATATCTTTGTAAAACACAGCGAATTTACTAATAAGGATTTGAAATGGCAACAGCAGGAACAGCATATCGCCAGGTTCTGAAGGAACTTGAAAAAGGAAAATACAAGCCTGTATATTACCTGATGGGTGAAGAAGCGTTCTTTATTGATTCCATAGCCGACTACATCAGGGAGCATGCTCTGCCGGAGGAGGCAAGGGATTTCAATCAGTTGGTCCTGTACGGAAACGAAACCTCCATGAATGAGGTTGTACAGCGCGCCAGGGCATATCCTATGGGGGCTGACCGTCAGGTAATAATCGTAAAGGAGGCTCAGCACCTTATGAAGAAGGATTCCGATACGGGCAACAGCGCATCAGACATACTGAGCGCATACCTGCAGCAGCCGCAACCAAGCACAGTTCTGGTTTTCTGCCACAAAAACGGTTCCCTGGACAGGCGCAAGAAAATTGTAGCCGTGATAGAGAAGGTTGGAGTCCTGTTTGAATCCAAGAAGGTTAAGGATGATGATCTGCCTCAGTTTGTAGAGGAATTCCTGAATGAGCATGGACTCAAGATGTCCTCCAAGGGCATTTCCATGATGAGTGAATCTGTTGGAGCGGATCTGTGCCGTATGAACGGAGAACTCGAAAAACTGATTACTGCATTGCCTGAGGGCGTAAAAGAGATTACTCCGGAGTTCATTGAGGAGCATGTTGGCATAAGTAAGGATTACAATATATTTGAATTCCGCGACGCCATAATAAATAAGAATATCCTTAAGGCTAACAAGATAGCCGCATATTACGAGAGCAATCCCAAAACATACCCCATACAACTGGTTACAGCGGCAATATTCCCGTATTTCTCAAATCTGATGCTTGCATTTTATGCCCCTGACAAGACTGACAGCGGCATAGCCGAGCAACTGGACCTTAGAAGTACGTGGGGGGTGAGGGACTACACGACCGGCATGCGTAACTATACGGCTACGCAGACAATGCAGATCATTAACACCATACGCAGGTATGATGCAAAATCAAAAGGTGTGGATTCTACAGCCAATACAGGTGAGGGGTTGCTCAAGGAACTGTTGTATATGATACTTCACTGACATTTTCAAAATTCCGATATTTCCGGTAACTGTGCGGATTTGTTCCAAATTTTAAAATCTCACGCAACAACTGTATAAAAGGTCATCTCAATGATGGCCTTTTGCTTTTATTAACAGATATATTTGTAATCTTTGTATGATAATTTCCAATTGTAACACCGTTAATTCAGCACGCGAATAGCAGCTGGTCCATTTGGCAAAATGGTTATTCGGATACCCGCTATAATCCCCTTCAACAATTATACAAAGCGCTATACATTTTGATATGTATATCATAATTTGTTGAAAATGAGAGATATTACATCTATCAGCATAAACTTTTTGAGCAAGACAAACTGTCCTTATATGCAAATTCCCGCAAATCGGATTGTTTGAAGGGTGTATTGCGGATTATATCTTTAAATATCAGTACGTTGTATTGATTACCTAAAGTGAATTCCAAGCGCAGTATTGTGTATTGGCCTGTTATCGGCAGATCTCATCGGGGAACAGTTGACAAATGTTCGATGTTTACAAATGTTGTATACAAAAGTGTGATACAAATTAATATTGCAAATATCAAAAATGATTGATACATTTGTAACGAACACCAAAACAGACCTGATTTATTATGAGGGAGAGACTTGAAGAACTTATGCAACTGTTGAATCTGAATCCGACACAGTTTGCAAACGCCATCGGAGTTCAGCGCGCAACGCTCCAGCATATTTTAAGCGGCAGAAATGAACCTAGCCTAAAGATTATAATGGCTATTCATACCAGTTTTCCGGATGTTGAGCTGGAATGGCTCCTTAACGGAAAGGGATCGGCTATTCCTCAATTGCAGCAGAACGAGCCGACCCAAGACGATTACCCCCTTCTGCCGGGCATGGAGACTATGTTTTTTCCGGATGATGCACGGAAAACTCCCGGAAATTCAAATCTCAAGGGGGAAGAAAGCATCCCCAAACCAAGCAAAAGACGGCCCAGAAGGGATTCTGAGGCTGTTTTGGATGCTGTAAATTCATCGGAAGGAAAGAGAATAAAAGAGGTGGTAGTATTCTTTTCTGACGGTACGTATCAGAAATTTTTATCGGATTTAAAAAATTAATACGGATTTTTTGATTTTTTAGAATTTGGTGTTTATATTTGCTGATACAAGATTAAACCAATTACAGCTATGAAAAAATATCTATTTGTTTTAACTATCGCAGTGTTTGCACTGGCAGGTTGCCGTAGCAGCAAGCAGGCCGCAAAAGAAAGATCTAACAATGAGGTTTGGCAGACATTACTTGTAAAACAGCTTGATGCAACGGTAGAGGATCAAATCATTACTGTAAAATACAATAATGGTACCACCTTATGTTATAAGATTCTGGATAACTTTGGTAACGTAACCCTTACATGGGACAGAACCAACGGCAGAAAGAACTTTGATGACGGTCCCAGTTCATATAAGGGAGATATAAGCATTCCTTCATTTATCACCACCGGACAGAACGACGAGTTTACTTTCCGTGTAATGGAAATTGACCAGAATGCATTCTACGGTTGCTCCGAAGTCACGTCAATAGATATTCCTTACAGCGTTCTTCGCATTGTGGACGGCGCATTCAAGGGTTGCTCCGGCATAAAGAAATTCACTGTAAATGAGAACAATCAGTCTTACAAGGATGTAGACGGAATCCTGTTCAGCAAGGACAACAAGATGCTCATCAAGTATCCTGCACAGAAGGAGACTGCCGAGTATGTTATATCTGAGGAGGTGGCTATCATATGTACAGAGGCTTTCATGGACAATGCATTCCTCAGGAAAGTATCTGTAGGAAACTTTGTTACCGCCATCAGTGACAACTCGTTCAAGAACTGCACAGCCCTTGAGGAGGTTGAGTTGGGAGGCAATGTTAGAATAATCGGTGCAGAGTCATTCAAGAACTGCCCCAAGCTTGCTCTGGTCAACGCTCATGGAATGTGGCCGGCTCACTGCCCGAATGTGTTTGATGATGCTGCAAAGCAGAACGCCAAGCTTTACGTGCCCAGAGGCCAGATGTTCAACTACAAGAGACGTCTGGAGTGGCGCGACTTCAAGAACGTTCAGGAATACTGATCAATTGAACCTATAACTAACCTGGTGCAGCCTTTTGGGGTTGCACCTTTTTTTGTACCTTCGCAGTGCTATTTTACAACGTATGAAGAAATTCCAGACAGATATGACGGTGGCCGATAACCGCTTGGTCGGTCCATGCGCCACACTGCTTACATTGCAATATCCGGGCAACCTGCCTGATATGATTGCCGGACAGTTTGCCGAACTCCAGGTTCCGTCGGCCAAGGTGCTGCTGCGCAGACCAATCTCTATACACGCAATAGACCGTACAAACAATCTTGTTGAATTCCTTATCCAGATTGTGGGTGAGGGCACGCAGTCTCTTGCCGATGCCAAGGCCGGTGATAAGATCAACGTGCTGTTGCCGCTTGGAAACGGATTCAACTATCGCAGCACACATGTGGCCAAGCCGCTGCTTATTGGCGGCGGAGTAGGCGTGGCACCTCTGTTGTTTCTGGGACAGGAGTTCGCGGAGCACGGAATACGTCCTACATTCCTGTTTGGAGGTCGCACGGCAGACCTTATCCTGCGCAAGGAGGAGTTCCTCAAGTATGGTGACCTATTCATGACCACCGAGGACGGATCGGCCGGCGAGAAGGGTTTTGTAACCAATCACAGCCTGCTAATGGACAGCGAGGCATTTGATCGCATTTATGCCTGCGGCCCCACGCCTATGCTTAAGGCTGTAGCCCGATGGGCAAAGGAGCATGAGATGGCCTGTGAGGTGTCTCTGGAGCATAAGATGGCTTGCGGAATAGGGGCTTGCCTGTGCTGCGTTGAGGATACGGCCGATCAGGGCAACGTTTGTGTTTGTAAAGAGGGTCCGGTTTTTGAAATTGACAGACTGAAATGGTTCAACTGAATACTAAGATAGGTTCACTGGAGCTCAAGAATCCGGTGATGACGGCATCGGGCACGTTCGGATACGGCACCGAGTACGCCGATTTTATGGATATCAGCCGTCTGGGTGCCATTATTGTAAAAGGTACCACTCTCAACCCGCGTCAGGGTAATCCTTACCCGCGTATGGCGGAGACTCCTTCCGGTATGCTCAATGCCGTAGGTCTCCAAAACAAGGGCGTGGATTACTTCGTTGACCATATCTATCCTGAGGTTAGAAAAATCCAGACAAATATCATAGTTAATGTCTCCGGATCATGTATTGATGATTACGTGCAGACTGCCGGAATTATCAATACTCTAGATGACATACCGGCCATTGAGCTCAATATCTCATGCCCTAATGTAAAGCAGGGTGGTATGGCGTTCGGCGTAAAGCCTGAAAGCGCAGCCCAGGTTGTGGAGGCTGTGCGCAAGGCATATGATAAGACTCTGATTGTCAAGCTTTCACCTAACGTTACTGATATTACCGAGATTGCCCGTGCCGTAGAGGGTGCCGGCGCCGATAGCGTATCGCTCATCAATACTATGCTGGGTATGGCTATTGATGCCGAGAAGCGTAAGCCTATACTTTCAACCGTTACCGGCGGCATGAGTGGTCCGGCTGTCAAGCCTGTTGCCTTGCGTATGGTGTGGCAGACGGCTAAGGCGGTAAAAATTCCTGTCATCGGACTGGGTGGTATCTGCTCGGCTACCGATGCTGTCGAGTTCCTGCTTGCGGGTGCATCGGCCATCCAGATCGGTACAGCAAACTTTATCGACCCTTCAATCTCAGAGAAGGTTGTAGACGGCATAGAGGATTACCTCACACGCCACGGCTTCAATTCAGTTCAGGAAATCATCGGAGCCCTGGAATAAATTGAGAATTGAAAATTGAAAATTGAAAATTGAAAATTGAAAATTATAAAAATGGCTTGGAAATCTTCCAAGCCATTTTTAATGTCGCGGGTTATTACGCAGGTTTTTACGCAGGTACTGCGTATTAATTTTCAATTCTCAATTATCAATTTTCAATTATTTCAGTAAGTCTGGCCTTAGCTTTTTGGTGCGCTCCATTGATTGTTGGAATTCCCAGTCTTCTATCAGGGCTTGGTTGCCGGAGAGAAGGACTTCGGGGACTCGCCAGCCTTTGTAGTCGGCGGGACGGGTGTAGACGGGGGGTGCCAGGAGGTTGTCCTGGAAGCAGTCGGAGAGGGCGGATTGCTCATCGGACAGGACTCCGGGTATAAGGCGTACTATGCTGTCGGTCATTACTGCGGCGGCAAGTTCACCTCCGGTCAGGACGTAGTCTCCGATGCTTATCTCGCGGGTTATCAGATGCTCACGGATGCGGTAATCGATTCCTTTGTAGTGACCGCACAGGATGATTATGTTGTTTAGCAGGGATAGGCTGTTGGCGGCTTTCTGGTTGAACTGCTCTCCGTCGGGTGATGTGTATATTACCTCATCGTAGTCACGCTGTGACTTGAGGTCGGTAATGAGGCGGTCAATGGGCTCTATCTTCATTACAAGGCCGGCGCAGCCTCCAAAGGGGTAGTCATCGGTCTTGTGGTGCTTATCGGTGGTGTAGTCCCTTATGTCGTGCAGATGGATATCGGCAAGACCGGCTTTCTGGGCGCGTGCCATCATTGAGCAGTTAAAGAAACCCTCAAGCATATCGGGAAATACTGTAAGTATATCTATACGCATAAATATGTACTATAATCGCCTGCAAAATTACAAAATTATGCGTAAATTCGCGGTCTGAAAACGGTACTTTCATAGAACCCCTCAAAATGAGCGAAACCGAACGGATAATAGAGCTGCGCGAGTTGTTGCATAAATACAACAACCTGTACTATGTCCAGAACGCTCCCGTAATATCCGATATCGAGTTCGACAAGCTTATGCATGAGCTTATTGACCTGGAAGAACGTCATCCTGAACTTTACGATCCCAATTCTCCCACACAGCGTGTAGGTAGCGACCTGAGTAAGGGTTTTGAGCAGGCCGAGCACCGATATCCGATGCTCTCACTGGACAATACCTATAATGAGCAGGAGGTGCGGGATTTCTTTCAGCGCGTGAGCGGACTTCTGAATGAGCCTTTTGAGATTTGCTGTGAGCTTAAGTATGACGGTCTTTCGATATCGCTTATTTATGAGGACGGCAAGCTGGTTCAGGCAGTTACACGCGGTGACGGCGTTAAGGGCGATATTGTGACCGATAACGTTCGCACCATCAAATCCGTACCTCTGGTACTCCAGAAAGGCAATTACCCACGCAACTTTGAAATCCGCGGTGAGGTTCTGATGCCCTGGACATCGTTTGAGCGCCTTAACGCCGAGCGTGAGCAGCAGGAGGAGCCTTTGTTTGCCAACCCCCGTAATGCGGCATCGGGCACACTCAAGCTGCAGAACCCGCAGGAGGTGTCACGCCGCCAGCTTGATTCTTACCTCTATTATCTGCTGGGCGAGCAGTTGCCATGTGACGGCCATTATGAGAACATGATGGAGGCTCAGAAATGGGGTTTCAAGGTATCGGACCACATGAAGAAATGCACCACTATTGATGAGGTGCTTGATTATATAAACTATTGGGACACAGAGCGTAAGAACCTTCCGGTTGCAACCGATGGCATTGTACTCAAGGTGAACTCCTTAAGGCAGCAACGTAATCTGGGATTCAAGGCCAAGTCACCGCGCTGGGCCATTGCGTACAAGTTCCAGGCAGAGCGTCAGCTTACACGCCTTAACAGCGTATCGTATCAGGTAGGCCGAACTGGTGCCGTAACTCCGGTTGCAAACCTGGATCCCGTACAGTTGTCAGGAACCATCGTAAAGCGCGCCACACTGCATAACGCCGACATTATCAAAGGCTTGGACCTGCATATTGGCGATATGGTATATGTGGAGAAGGGCGGTGAGATTATCCCCAAGATAACAGGCGTGGATATGGATTCACGCTCACTTCTGATGGGTGATCCGGTAAAATTTGCCGATGTATGCCCCGAGTGCGGCACCAAACTGATCCGATATGAGGGTGAGGCCGCATACTATTGCCCCAATGCCATAAGCTGTCCGCCCCAGATAAAGGGCCGCATAGAGCATTTTGTGAGCCGCAAGGCCATGAATATAGACGGTCTTGGTACCGAGACCATTGACCTGTTCTACCAGGCAGGTCTGATAAAGGATATCGCAGACCTTTATACACTAAAGGCAATGGATATCTGCCGTCTGGAGGGACTGGGAGAGAAATCGGCCGTAAGCATTGTACACGGCATTGAGGATTCCAAGAAGGTTCCGTTTGAGAGGGTTCTGTTTGCCATAGGAATAAGGTTTGTAGGCGAGACCGTGGCCAAGATACTGGCACGCGCATTCAAGTCTATGGAGGCGCTTGAGAACGCCACTATGGAGCAACTCACAGCGGTAAATGAGATTGGCACCAAGATTGCGCAGAGCATTGTATCGTTCTTTGCCGATGAGCGCAGCCGTGAACTGGTTAACCGCCTCAAGGAGTTCGGCCTGCAGATGGAACTGGCACAGGAGGAGCAGGAGGGAGGATCAGACTTGCTTAAAGACAAGATTATCGTGATAAGCGGTGTGTTCAACCACCACTCACGCGATGAATACAAGGCGCTCATTGAGCGTCACGGAGGCAAAAACTCCGGCAGCATATCGGCCAAGACATCATTTGTACTGGCCGGTGACAATATGGGACCCGCCAAACGCGAAAAGGCTCAGGAGTTGGGCGTAAGGCTGGTCAGTGAGAATGAGTTTCTGGAAATGATTAATGAAAAACCTTCAATAGTAACCAATGAATTACTCTTACCCTTTTAAGGGACTTGGCGTTGCAATGGTGACGCCTTTCAAAACAGACGGCCGGATAGACTTTGAGAGTCTTGCAAGGATCGTGGAAAACCTGATTGCAGGCGGCGTTGACCACCTGTGCGTACTTGGAACAACAGCAGAGACCCCGACGCTTTCTGCAAGCGAGCGCCTTGAGGTGGTCAAGTTCGTGATAAAGCAGGTTAAGGGCCGTATTCCCATGATGGTTGGATGCAGCAGTAACTGCACCGCAGCCGTTCTGGAGCAGATCAAAGATTATCAGCTGGACGGCATCGATGCAATTCTGAGCGCTGTTCCTTTCTATAACAAGCCTTCACAGGAGGGTATATACCGCCATTTTGCCGAGATTGCCAAGGCATCGGCCAAACCTATTATACTCTATAACGTCCCTGGTCGTGCAGGTGTGAATATGACCGCACAGACCACGCTGCGCATTGCACGTGAGTTCAAGAACGTGATAGGTATCAAGGAGGCATCGGGCAATATGGAGCAGGTCAAGGAGATCATTGCAGGCGCGCCTGAGGGTTTCCACGTGATCATTGGTGATGACAGCCTGGCAATGGAGGCTATCCGCAATGGTGCATCGGGCGTTATATCAGTGATAGGCAATGCAATACCCAAGCGTTTCGGTGAGCTGGTCCATGCTACCATGCAGGGCAATTATGCTGAGGCTGAGCAGATTCAGAAGCAACTTTCACCACTGTACGGACTTCTGTTCAAGGAGGGCAGCCCCTGCGGTGTCAAGGCTCTGATGTCTGACCGCGGTATACTTGAAAATGTGATGCGTCTGCCGCTTGTTCCGGTCAGCGACGCTCTCAAGAATGAAATTCTGAACGGATTTGCAGGTATTGAGGGATGAAGAGACTTTTAGGTTTGTTCATTGTCATTTCCGCACTGTTTGTGGTATCCTGCAAGCAGAATACCGCTGTATCTGAGCCCGAGCCCGAGGCTGAATACTTTGCACCGGAGCCTGTTTACCGTTGGGGAATAAACATAGACAGTCTGGATGTGGTAGACGGTGTCATAGGCCGTAACGAACTGCTATCGACAATCCTTTACCGCTACGATGTGTCATCGCAGACCATCTACCATCTGGAAAAGGCATCGCAGGAGACCTGGAGTGTACGCAAGATGCAGTCGGGCAAGCCGTATCACATTCTGCGTGACCGTGACTCAATTGCCACTGCAAGGTACTTTGTCTATGACATAAACAAGACTGATTATGCCGTCTATTCACTCTCTGACAGCATCTACAGCTATTTAGGCTCAATCGATGTGGATACCGTGCTCAACTATATAAGCGGCAGCATAGAGACATCGTTATGGAACGCCATGATAGAGCAGGGGGCAGCCCCCGACCTGGCCGGAATGCTGGCCGATATCTACTCATGGACCATAGACTTCTTTGGAATCCAGAGGCGCGACTCATTCTCAGTCTATTATGAGGAGATGTTTGCCGACAGCGTACGTGTGGCCACAGGCAATATCCTGGCGGCCAATTTCATAACATCGGGAACAGATCACTACGCATTCCGCTATGTATATCACAATGAGCGCGGTGAGTATTTTGACGAGAACGGCACAAGTCTGAGGCGTGCATTCCTTAAAGCTCCGCTCAGTTATACCCGCATAAGCTCAAAGTTCTCAAACGCCCGCCTGCATCCCATCAAGAAGATTGTACGCGCCCATCACGGCGTTGATTACGCCGCTCCGTCGGGCACCCCTGTATATTCGGTAGGTGACGGCGTGGTTACTGCCCGTGCCTGGGACAGCAAGGGCGGCGGCAACTACATCAAGATTAAGCATAACTCCACATATACGACCGAATACATGCACCTGCGCGGTTTTGCCAAAGGCATAGCAGTAGGCACTCACGTATCGCAGGGCCAGCTGATTGGCTATGTGGGAATGACAGGAACCGCTACAGGTCCGCATCTGGACTACCGCGTATTCAAGAACGGCACCGCCATAGACCCGCTGCGCATGGATCTGCCGGCAGTTGACCCCATCGCTCCCGATGATATGCCGCAGTATCTGAGGAGCGTAAGCGGCTACATGAAAATGGTTGGCCTGACCGTTCCGGACAGCATCATGAATGATACCATAACAATCACAGCATCAAATGATTAAGAATATTATATTCGACTACGGAAACGTACTTGTTGACTGGAATCCCGCATACCTGTTCCTGCCCGTATTTAACGGTGATGATGAGAAGTGCCGGTTCTTTACAGACAATATCTGCAACCGTGAATGGTTCACCCGCATGGACCGGGGCGAGGATATGGACGTATGTGTAGCTGAACTCCAGACCTTACATCCTGAGTATGCCGATGCCGTAGCGATGTTCCGCGACCGCTGGTTTGATATGTGTCACGGCGATATTCCCGGCATGCTGGAGATTATCCAGGACCTAAAACAGAAAGGCTACGGAGTATTCGGCCTCACCAACTGGCCCGCCGCCACATTCGCCGAGGCACGCCGCCGTTTCAAGACCATAGGTAGCATAGACAACTACGTAGTCTCCAGCTCCGTCCACCTGGCCAAGCCCGAACCTGCCATCTACCAGCTGCTGCTTTCACGGTATAATCTTAATGCTTGTGAGTGCATATTTATTGATGACCGCAAGGACAATGTAGATGCAGCTATCAGTTTGGGAATGAGTGGAATAGTATATCCTGGCACGGCTGACCGATTGTCAGGATTTTTGCAAAAGGCGTTGCAACCCGACAAAAAAAAGTAGCAAAAACCTGCATTTTGTATTTTGCTTTTACATAACTTTGCAGCACAAACAGACAGAAAATGACAATGCATCTTTCATTTTGGTGGTGGCTTTACTCGGGATTCATAAAATCGTGAGGTAGAGGCCATATATCCATAAATGAACATACATACAAGGCTCTTCGGTAAACTCACGAAGAGCCTTTTTTTTGTGCAGATAATCAAAACAACATAATATGAATACTTATCAGATTGACAGCAACGGTTACTACGGAGAGTTTGGAGGTGCATACATCCCCGAGATACTCTACAAGACCGTAGAGACCCTGAAAGAGAGCTACCTGCCCATTATTGAGAGCCCGGAGTTCAAGAAAGAGTACCATGCACTGCTGCGTGACTATGTAGGCCGTCCAAGCCCGCTGTATTACGCATCACGTATGAGCCAGAAGTACGGATGCAAACTGTACCTGAAGCGTGAGGACCTGAATCACACCGGCGCCCACAAGATAAACAACTCAATAGGGCAGATCCTGCTGGCCAAGCGTATGGGCAAGACCCGCATCATTGCCGAGACCGGTGCCGGACAGCACGGTGTAGCCACAGCAACTGTATGCGCGCTTATGAATATGCCCTGCAGGGTTTACATGGGTGCCCTTGATGTGGAGCGCCAGGCAGTGAACGTGGAGCGCATGCGTATGCTGGGGGCCGAAGTGATGCCCGTCTATAGCGGCAACAAGACCCTCAAGGACGCCACAAACGAGGCTATCCGCGACTGGTGCTGTCATCCCGCCGACACATTCTATATCATTGGCAGTACCGTAGGTCCGCATCCTTATCCCGATATGGTGGCCCGTCTGCAGAGTGTGATATCGGCCGAAATCAAGGAGCAGCTTATGGAGAAAGAGGGACGTGACTATCCCGACTATCTGATGGCATGCGTAGGCGGAGGCAGCAATGCTGCAGGAACAATCTATCATTATATTGATGATGAGCGCGTTAAGTTGGTTCTGGGCGAGGCCGGAGGCATGGGAATAGATACCCCTCAAACGGCTGCATCTATGGAGATTGGAACTCCCGGAATACTGCACGGCAGCCGTATCATGGTGATGCAGACCCCCGACGGCCAGATCATAGAGCCTTATTCGATATCGGCCGGACTGGATTATCCCGGTACAGGCCCCATACACTGCAACCTGTACAAGACCGGACGTGCACAGGTGATGGCTGTAAACGATAATGAGGCTCTGCAGGCTGCATTTGAGCTTACCAGGTTGGAGGGTATAATCCCGGCACTGGAGAGCAGCCACGCGCTGGCCATGCTGCCCAAGATGAAGTTTCGCAAAAACGATGTGGTGGTGCTTACCGTAAGCGGCCGCGGCGACAAAGACCTTACAACATACCTTAAACATAAAGACGAGATAGATTATGAAGCAATTTAAATACCTTACAGCAAGCCGTAAAGTGGCAGGTGACCTGCTCACTCCCGTAACGGCATACCTTAACGTACGTGACCTCTACTCACAGAGCGTACTCATGGAGAGTTCTGATTATCACGGCGTTGAGAATTCCAAATCATTCATTGCCATCAATCCCATTGCCACTGTCAGCATTGCCCATGGCGTAGGCACCATGCTGCTGCCCGACGGAACCACGCAGGAGCACGCCATCAGTGCCGATTATGACGCTGCCAGGCTCATAAATGATTTCCTGAGCCAGTTTAGCATAGAGGGTGAGGGCAGCAACTACTGCGGCCTGTACGGGTTCACCACATTCAACGCCGTACGCTACTTTGAGAACATAAGCATCAAGGACGAGACCCAGAAGGAGAACGATGCGGCCGATATGCAGTACACGCTCTTTAAAAGCATCGCGGTATTTGACCATTACAGCAATGAGCTGACTCTGATTGAGTTGTTGGGCGAAGGCGAGAAGAGCTCACTTGACAAGTTTGAGCACAGCCTCAGTTCACATACATTCCGCACATTCGGATTCCGTGCCGTAGGTGACTGCACCAGCACCCTGACCGATGATGAACACCGCGAGAGCATACGCCGCGGAATTGCCCACTGCAAGCGCGGAGATGTGTTCCAGATTGTGCTCTCACGCCGTTTCAAGCAGTCTTACACGGGTGATGATTTTCAACTGTACCGCGCCCTGCGTAGCATCAATCCCAGTCCGTACCTGTTCTATTTTGACTTTGGCGGATTCCGCATCTTTGGCTCAAGCCCCGAGACTCACTGCCGCATTCAGGGCCGACAGGCATACATCGATCCCATTGCAGGCACCACCAAGCGTACCGGTAATGCAGAGCAGGACCGCGAGAACGCTCTCTACCTTAAGAATGACCCCAAGGAGAATGCCGAGCACGTGATGCTGGTGGATCTGGCCCGCAACGACCTGAGCCGCAACTGCCACAACGTACACATAGACTTTTACAAGGATATGCAATACTACAGCCATGTAATACACCTGGTAAGCCGCGTATCGGGAGAGTTGGACAATGATGCCGATCCCGTAAAGGCATTCATTGACACTTTCCCGGCCGGCACACTAAGCGGAGCGCCCAAGGTACGCGCCATGCAGCTAATAAGTGAGTATGAGCCGCACAACCGCGGTGCCTACGGCGGATGCATCGGCTTTATAGGCTTTAACGGTGACCTTAACCAGGCCATCACCATACGCACCTTTGTGAGCCGTAACGGTGAGCTGTGGTTCCAGGCCGGCGGCGGCATTGTGGCCAAGAGCGATGTGGAGTATGAATTACAGGAGGTTAACAACAAGCTGGGCGCACTGCGCAAGGCAATACAAATGGCAGAGAAGTTATGATAAAGACCGTAATAATAGACAATTATGACTCATTCACATACAATCTGAGCCACCTGCTTAAGGAGCTTGGGGCGAGTGTGACCGTAGTGCGTAATGACAAGTTCAGGATTGAGGATTTGGAGCAGTTTGACAAGATTGTACTCTCTCCGGGCCCCGGAATACCCAGCGAGGCAGGACTTATGCCTCAGGTTATCAAATCATATGCCGGACGCAAACCCATACTGGGCATCTGTCTGGGACATCAGGCCATAGGTGAGGCATTCGGAGCCAAGTTGCTCAATATTGGTAATGTGGTACACGGAGTTGCTACTCCGGCACATATCACGGTGCAGGATTATCTGTTTGATGGTCTTGAATCGGACCTTGAGGTGGGGCGTTACCACTCGTGGGTGGTCGATGACAAGGACCTTCCGCAGTGCCTTGAGGTGACCAGCCGCAGCGATGACGGTTATATCATGTCTTTAAGACACCGCGAGTTTGACATACGCGGCATCCAGTTCCACCCCGAGAGCGTATTGACTCCACAGGGTAAGACAATAATCAATAATTGGTTGAATAACAAATAAATAACATTGCTATATGAAACAGTATCTTTTGAAACTTATTGACGGTGCCACACTGACTCAG
>JAEEGG010013505.1_pt1 | contig 17458 bp, 11 predicted proteins | sample 9134161 | NCBI WGS metagenome assembly JAEEGG01 (sample SAMN16246543, study PRJNA631951) | gut metagenome | biome: gut microbiome; feature: rumen; material: CR-attached | host: Bos | place: Iran: Karaj | collected 2018-10 | reverse complement strand
GAATAAATGCCATGACGGAGCGATTTTTTAGCGCTTAATCGTCGGCCAGGGTGAAGTCGAGCTGGCGCTTCTCCAGGTTGGCCCGTGCCACCTTGATGCGGATGGGGTCGCCCAGCTGGTACTTCGAGTGGTGGCGGCGGCCGATGAGACAGTAGTGGGCCTCGTCGAACTCGTAGTAGTCGCCGCTGAGGTCGTGCATGGGCACCATACCCTCGCAGTGGTTCTCGTCGATCTCGACGTAGATGCCGTAGGACTGTATGCCGGAGATGTGGCCGTCGAAGCACTCGCCGATCTTGTCGCCCATGAACTCCACCATCTTGTACTTGATGCTGTCACGCTCGGCGTTGGCGGCAGTCTGCTCCATATCGCTCGAGTGCTCGCACAGCTCCTCGTAGTGCTCCTGGTTGGCCGAGCGTCCGCCACCCTGATAGCGGGTCAGCAGTCGGTGGACCATCGTGTCGGGATAACGGCGGATGGGCGACGTGAAGTGGGTGTAGTAGTCGAAGGCCAGTCCGTAGTGACCGATGTTGTGGGTCGAGTACTTGGCCTTCATCATGGCGCGCAGGGCGACGGTCTCAATGAGTTTCTGCTCCTTGCTGCCCGCAGCCTCGTCCATCAGGGCATTCAGCGACTTCGAGATGGCACCCTTCGTGCCGCTGGTCTTCAGCTTATAGCCGAAGGGGGCGACGACCTGGCGCAGCGACTCCAGCTTCTGGGGGTCGGGCTGGTCGTGGACGCGATAGACGAAGGTCTTCTTGGCCTTGGCCCCCCTCTTATCCCCCGAGGGGGAAGAAGCCTCCCCCCGGGGAGGTTTGGAGGGGGCCCCGATGCTCTCGGCAACGGTGCGGTTAGCTAAGAGCATGAACTCCTCGATGAGCTTGTTGGCATCCTTCGATGTCTTGAAATAGGCGCGGACGGGCTTGCCGTCAGCGTCGATGTCGAAGTGCAGCTCCTCGCGGTCGAACTTCACGGCACCGTTCTTGAAGCGGCGCTCACGCAGTTTCTTGGCCAGCGCGTCGAGCTTGATGAGCTCGGCAGCGTACTCGCCCTTGTAGGGGTTGTTCTTAGTGGCGGGCGGTGCGGGCTGGCCAGTGCCGTCCTTGACGCCGTTGTCCTCTAACAGCTGCTGCACCTCCTCATAGGCATAGCGGCGGTTGCTGCGGATGACGGTGTGGGCCAGATGCCACGACTTGATGTTGGCGTCGTCGTCCAGGACGAAGATGACGCTGTAGCAGAGCTTATCCTCGTCGGGACGCAGCGAACAGATGAAGTTGCAGAGCCGCTCGGGCAGCATCGGGATGGTGCGGTCGACGAGATAGACGCTCGTGGCACGCTTCTGTGCCTCCTTGTCGATGATGCTGCCCTCCTTGACATAGTGGGTGACATCGGCAATGTGAACGCCAACCTCCCATAAAGCCCCTTTCTTCCTGATCGATAGCGCATCGTCGAAGTCCTTGGCATCTTTCGGGTCGATGGTGCAGGTCCACACGTCGCGGAAGTCCTCGCGGCGGGCTATCTCCTCGGAGGTGATGCCCGGATCAATCTTCTTCGCGGCATCCTCCACGGTCTTCGGGTACTTATAGGGCAGACCGTACTGCGCCAGGATGGCGTGCATCTCGACGTTGTTGTCGCCCTCCTTGCCGAGCACGTCGATGACCTCGCCGACAATGTTCTTCGACTCCTTCGACGGCCACTGCGTAATCTTCACCACGGCCTTCTCGCCGTCCTTGCCGCCCTTCAGCTTTTTCTTCGGGATGAGGATGTCGTGGACGAAGATGTTGCCCTCGGTAATGAGGAAGGCAAAATCCTTCTCCACCTTCAGCTTACCCACGGCCTGGTCGGTCTTGTGGCTCAGGATGTCGGTCACCATCGCCTCCTTGATGTGGTTCTGGCGACGGGCCATCATCGCCACGCGAACGCGGTCGCCATTGAGGGCGAACATCGAGTTGCGCTCCGACACGAAGATCGGCTTGCCGCCGTCGTCGGGCAGGAATGAGTTCTTGCCGTTGGCCTTGCGGATGAACGTGCCCTCCTGTACCTGTCCCTTCTGGTTCAGGCGGTACTGGTTGTCGCCCACCTTCGAGAGGTAGTCGTCCCAGCACATCTCGTCGAGTGCGTCGATGGCCAGCATCTTCGCCGGATGCGTGTTGAGCTTCAGCTCCTTGAAAATGTACTTCAGTGAAAAAGTCTCGTTCGGACTACCCATGAACAGCCCCTGCAGGGCCTCGGCTACGGCCTTCTTCGACAGCCGTTTTCCTCCATTCTTCTTTCCCATAGTCTTCTGCTTTTTGGTTTTCTGAGGGCAAAGATAGGAAAAAAATGTGAATAACACGCCATGATTTATGAATTATTTTGTAACTTTGCCCACAAAATAGCCATAACACAGAGAAACTATGAGGAAAAAACTACTGACGACGGCGCTCTCGGCACTCAGCATGATAACTGCATGGGCTCAGACCGACAGCCTTCAAAGAATATTCGTATACTCTCCGGGCGAGACGCGCGGACTGCACATCGCCATACAGGAAAACGACGCCTGGCACGAGGCCGGCCAGCTCTGCTCGTCGGACTACGGCACATGGGGCGCAGAGAAAAAGATGTACAACCCGTCGGTCTGCCGGGCCAGCGACGGCACGTGGCGCCTGGTGTTTCAGGTGAACGACCGCGCACCGCTGTTTGCTGCCGCCTATAGTCGCGACCTCGTCAACTGGCGCCCCCAGGACTATCCCATCATGACGACCACGAAATGCTTGGAGCCGGTGGTCTTTGAGAACCCCGACGGTACGTTCGACATCTACTATAAGTCGCCTCAGGGCAAGCGGTGGACATCGGCCACGCCTAACTTCCGCGACTTCACCCCCGACCGTGCCAGTGAAATCAGCGACGATGCGTGGATACGCGACACGGCCACCGTCGGCGGCAAACTCTATGAGGGTAACAGCTTCGAGATTTCCCAGAATGACTGGGCCGCGATTGAGCAGCACTTCCGGCAGCAGGCCGCCGACGGACGCCTGTCGGCTGAGCGCATGCACGACGACGCCAAGAACCCCACATTGCCCACATCGCCCATAAAAGCCACCCTCACCATCGACCCCTCAAGGCAAAAACCCATCAGCCCCAACCTCATCGGCATCTTCTTCGAGGACATCAGCTATGCTGCCGATGGCGGCCTCTACGCTGAGCTCGTTCAGAACCGCGACTTCGAATACAGCAGCAAGGACCGCCGCGAATGGAACGCCACGACGGCCTGGCACTCTCAGCGTCCCATAGAGATTGCCACCGAGAACCCGCTCAGCAAGAACAACCCGCACTACGCACTGTTGTGGCCGAAAGACACCCTCTGGAACGAGGGCTGGGACGGCATCGCCGTGGAGAAGGGCAAGAAGTACGACTTCTCGATGTATGTGCTGGGTGGCGGTCAGAAGCAGGACTTTATGATTCTGCTCGTCGGCGAGGATGGTACTGTGCTGGCCAAGAGTAAACTGAAGACGGCGGCTGGTGCTTGGACGCAGTATGCCACCGTGCTCACCGCCAAGGGTAGCAATGCCAAGGCCCGGCTGGCCATCGTGCCGCTGAAGGCTGCCCACGTGGGCGTCGACATGATTTCGCTCTTCCCGCAGGAGACCTTCATGGGGCGCAAGAACGGCCTGCGCCGCGACCTGGCACAGGTGATTGCCGACCTGAAGCCGAAGTTCGTGCGATTCCCCGGCGGCTGCATGACTCACGGTCAGGGGCTGGAGAACATCTACCACTGGAATGAGACCGTCGGCCCGCTGCAGGACCGCAAGCCCGACTTCAACATCTGGGGCTACCACCAGACGCGTGGACTGGGCTTCTATGAGTACTTCCAGTTCTGCGAGGACATCGGAGCCGAACCCTTGCCCGTGCTGGCAGCCGGCGTACCCTGCCAGAACTCTGCCGCCAACGCCAAGGGCATCGGCGGACAGCAGGGCGGCATACCGATGGACCAGATGCCCGCCTACATCCAGGAACTGCTCGACCTCATCGACTGGGCCAACGGCGACCCCGCCACGTCGAAGTGGGCCAAGATGCGCGCCGATGCCGGCCACCCCGCGCCCTTCAACCTTAAATATATAGGTATAGGCAACGAGGACATCATCGGAACGGTATTCGAGGAGCGCTACACGATGATTGCCCGCGCTATCCGCGCCAAATATCCCGACATCAAGATCTGCGGCACCGTCGGACCGTTCCATACGCCGAGTGCCGACTACCAGGAGGGCTGGGACTTTACCCGCCGCAATCCCGACCTGCAGTATATGGTCGACGAGCACTACTACGAGTCGACGGGCTGGTTCATGCACCACCGCGACTATTATGACAAATATTCAAGAGAAGCCCCCTCGGGGGCAGTAGGGGGGGCTACAAAGGTGTACCTCGGCGAGTGGGCCGCCTCGACCAACGTGAAGCGTCCCAATGTGGAAACGGCATTGGCCGAAGCCCTTTATCTGACCGACATCGAGCGCAACGGCGACGTAGTCGAGATGACTAGCTACGCCCCGATGCTCTGCAAGGACGGCCACTCCAACTGGAACCCCGACATGATTTACTTCTCGAACACCGAGGTGCGCCCGACACCGGCTTACCATGTGCAGCGCCTCTTCTCCGTCTACGGCGGCGACACGTATGTCAATTCAAGATTGACAATTGACAATTCAAAATTCGCCCACCGCCTCGGTGCCAGCGTTGTTCGCAACAGCAAGACCGGCAAAACCTATGTGAAGCTGGTTAATGCCCTCCCCTGCGAACTGCAACTGACCGTCAACGGCCTCGACATCCCCGCCACCGCCCGTACCGAAGGCTTCGAGGGCAAGCCTGAAGACCGCCGCCTCGACATCAAGACCGGCGAGGCCGGCACCGCCATCGTCCTTCCGCCCTATTCCTTCCGCGCCATCGAACTCTAAAACCCCATAACAATGAAAAAGAACAAAATCCTCCTAACCGTCTGTTGGCTGTGCTGCGGCGCCGCCGCAGCCCAAGTCACTATCGACATCGACGCCAACCAGCGCGGCCTCAGAATCAGCCCCACCCACTACGGCATCTTCTTCGAGGACATCAACCACGCCGCCGACGGCGGCCTCTACGCCGAGCTCATCCGCAACCGCTCCTTCGAGGACGGCCCCAGCTACGGCGCACCTGCCGACATGCAGGCCTGGTCCACCTATGCAGTATCCCCGTCGCAGCTCACAGCCCGCCTCGTCCAGCCGTCGAAAAAGACGCCCCTGCTGAACAGCGTCCAGCAGAACGCCCTCGAGCTGACCATCAATGCCACAGCGGCACAGCCCGTCTGCCTCGTCAACGAGGGCTTCTGGGGCATCAACACCGTACAGGGCCGCACCTACCGCCTCAGCTTTTGGGCAAAGGGAAAGTATAAGGGTAATATCAAGGCCGTGCTGAAAGCCCACGGAGCCCCCGAAGCCCACGAAGCCCCCCCTACGGCCCCCGAGGGGGCTTCTATACTGGCTGAAGCTATTGTGTCCCCCTCGGGGGACGAAAGGGGGGCCTCTTGGCGCAAGTACACCGCCGAGCTGACTGCCACCGGCAACGACGCCAAGGCACAGTTCGCTCTCGTCTTCGACGGCAAGGGCACGCTGACGGTTGACGTGGTGAGCCTGTTCCCGCCAACGTTCAAGAACCGCGAGAACGGCCTGCGTCCCGACCTGGCACAGATGCTCTTCGAGATGCATCCCAAGTTCATGCGCTTCCCCGGCGGCTGCTTCGTCGAGGGACAAATTTCGCCTGAGAACGCCTTCCGCTGGGAACGTACCATCGGTCCCATTGAGGAGCGTCCCGGCCACTGGAACGTGAACTGGGGCTACCGCACCACCGACGGCATCGGCTTCCACGAGTACCTGCAGATGGCCGAGGACCTCGGTGCCAAGCCGCTCTACGTGGTGAACGTTGGCATCTGGCACGGTGGACAGACGGCCGTCGACTCGCTGCAGCCGTGGATTGACGAGACGCTGGCCGCCCTGGAGTATGCCAATGGCGACGTGACTACAAAGTACGGTGCCCTGCGCGCCAAGAACGGCCATCCCGCCCCGTTCAACATCGAGTACTTAGAGATTGGCAACGAGAACAACCAGCCCGACCCCCACCAGCAGAGCGACCACTACTACGACCGCTTCCGCCTGTTCAAGGAGCAGATACTGAAGAAATACCCGAAGATGCACCTCATCGGCAACGTCGCCGCCTGGGGCACCGACACGCCGACGTGGGACAGCCAGGAGAGCGTCGAGCTGCTCGACGAGCACTACTACCGCAACCCGGCGTGGTTTGCCGACAATTTCCATAAGTACGACACCTACGACCGCCGTGGCCCGAAAATCTACGTTGGCGAGTATGCCGTCACCGACGGCTTCGGCGACTTGGGCAACATGAACGCCGCCCTCGGCGAGGCTGTCTACATGATGGGCATGGAGAACAACTCCGACATCGTGCCTCTGAACTCCTACGCCCCCATCTTTGTCAACGAGAACGACGCTCGGTGGCGTCCTGACATGATTCGCTTCAACTCCAGCCGCGTCATGGGCACACCTTCTTATTATGTACAGATGCTCATGCCCCGCAACGTGGGCACACAGGTGGTGAAGGTCAGCCAGACGAACCCTTACGAGGGTGCTGCCTTCAGGAAGCCCGTTACGCCGCAGAAGAGTCGCGTGGGCTATGCCACCTGGGGCACTAAGGCGTCGTACACCCACATGGATCCGCTGCCCAAGACCGGCAAGCCGGAATACGTGTTCGGCGACTGGCAGGTCACCGATGGCGTGCTGAGTCAGACGAGCCTGCGGGAGCAGTGCGTGGCACTGTGTACCGCCGAGGTGGGCGACCACTATACCGTGAAGTGCCGCGCCCGCAAGGACGACGGCCGCGAGGGCTTTATGATTGTGTTCAACTACGTCGATCCGCAGCACTACTGCTGGGTGAACTTCGGCGGCTGGGGCAACACGCAGCATGGTCTGGAGCAGATCAGCGGCAGTGGTAAGTCGCAGACGGCTACCAAGCGGGGCCGCGTGGAGGCTGGCCGATGGTACGACGTGACGTTGACCGTCAGCGGCGACTCGGTGAAGGCGTGGCTCGACAACGACCTGGTGTTCGACACCGTACTGAAGCACGACACGTCGACGGGTGTCTTCTCGAGTGCCACCATCGACGACCAGACGGGCGAGCTCATCGTCAAGATTGTCAACTCGCAGGCCGAGGGCACCACCGCCCGTCTGAACATCAGCAACTTCGCGGTGAAGAGTGCCAAGCTCATCCAGCTGCGCGCCAATACGGGTTACGACGAGAACACCTTGCAGCAGCCCACTAACATCAGTCCTACCGAGCACGAGCTGTCGCCGGAGTGCAATGCCGTCGACGTGGAGCTGCCCGCCTATTCGCTTAACATTATCAGAATCAAGAAATAAGCTATGAGAAAACTACTCTTATCTTTATGCCTGCTCGCCGCAGCCGCTGTGCAGGCGAAGCAGTGGACACCCAATCAGGTGAAGGACGTCATCCGCAAAGTGAACACCTACTGGCAACAGAACAACAAGGCTGAGGTACGCTCCTTCTGGGACAACGCCGCCTACCACACCGGTAACATCGAGGTATGGAAACTGCTCGGCGACCAGCAGATGCTCGACTACAGCATACGTTGGGCCGAGCACAACGAGTGGAAGGGTGCCAAGGAGGCCGACCCTGCCAAGTGGAAGTACAAGAACTACGGCGAGGGCCAGGACTACGTGCTCTTCGGCGACTGGCAGATCTGTTTCCAGACCTACATCGACCTTTACAACATCCAGAAGGACGAGAAGCGTGTAGCCCGTGCCAAGGAGGTGATGGGCTACGAGGCCGACTCTGAGGCCAACGACTACTGGTGGTGGGCCGACGCCCTCTATATGGTGATGCCCGTGATGACGAAGATGTACAAGTTGACGGGCGACAAGAAGTACCTCGACAAGCTCTATGAGAACCTGCTCTACTCCGACGGCATCATGCTCGACACGGAGACGGGCATCTACTTCCGCGACGGCAAGTACGTCTACCCGAAGCACAAGTCGGCCAACGGCAAGAAGGACTTCTGGGCACGCGGCGACGGCTGGGTGCTCGCTGGTCTGGCCAAGGTGCTGCAGGACATGCCCGAAGAGTATGTGCGCCAGCCGTTCTTCGTCAATAAGTACGTGACGCTGGCACGCGCCGTGGCCAAGCTGCAGCAGAAGGAGGGCTACTGGACGCGCTCGATGGCCGACCCCGACCATGCTCCCGGTCCCGAGACCTCGGGTACGGCGTTCTTCACCTACGGTATGCTGTGGGGCGTGAACCACGGCTACCTGCCGAAGAAGGAGTTCGCCCCCGTCATCGCCCGCGCCTGGAAGTACCTGACGGAGACCGCCCTGCAGCCGTCGGGCAAGGTGGGCTACGTGCAGCCCATCGGCGAACGCGCCATTCCCGGACAGACTGTCGACCAGAACTCCGAAGCCAACTTCGGTGTCGGTGCTTTCCTGCTCGCCGCTTGCGAATACGTAAGATATCTGCAAGGTCATTAATATTATCTGTCATGATACTGGAAGCGCTTCCTTGCTGTCATCGCTTTTGTCAGCAAGGAAGCGATGCTTTTATAAAAAAATATTCGCAATCATTGCAATGTTTTTCAATCTTGTGTGTATATATAGGTAGAAGACAAAGTCAAAATGGAACAAGATTCAACCATCCTGATCAGCAACCTGCGACAGCGCAAGCCAGCCGCCTGCCAACAGTTGCTCACGGAGTATGGTCCGGCGGTGTTCCGCATGGTACAGCGCATCGTGACGCGCCGTGAGGATGCCGAAGAGGTCTATCAGGATGTGTTTGTCAAAGCCCTGCGCGGCATTGAGGGCTACAATCCCCGTCAGGCGTCGCTCGCCACATGGCTGGGTCGCATTGCCTACCACGAGTCGCTCAACTTCGTGCGCGGCAAGAAGCCCGACATCGTCTATATGGACGACAGCGAGCTGGGCATCGATACGCTGGAGGCCCCCGACGATGCCCCGCCTGACGAACAGACCATCCGTCAGCTGGAACAGGCCTTGGCGATGCTGCCGTCCCATGAGCAGGCCATCGTCAGCATGTTCTACTACGACAATATGAGCCTCGCCGACATTGCATTCGTCACAGGCTCTATTCCCTCTACCGTCGGCTCGCAGCTGAGCCGTATCCGCAAGAAACTCTACCGAATCATTAAAACGCTCTGAACAATGAACGACATCAAAAACGATAAGAACCTGCGCGAGGCTGTCAGCCATCGGGAGCAGCAACTGCCGCCGTTGCCTGACAATCTGAATGAAAGGGTGATGAAGAGCCTCGTCGAACCCGAAACGGCTCCAAAGTCTCGCCGACTGTGGGTCTATGCCGCCGTAGCCGCTGCCGCCAGCATCGCCATGCTGATAGTTTTTAACTGGGGCAAGCAGCAGAGCCCGCAGGAACCCGTCGTGGCGCAAAAGAGTCCGCGACACCCAGTCAGCCCAGTCAGCCCAATCAGCCCAGCCATCGTCCAACCAGAGGTCGTGCCCGACGAGCAGCCAGAGGAAAAGCCCGTATCGGCACTCAGCGAGGATGCGCCTCAGCAGGCAGAGCCGGCATCGACGGAGAATGTCAGCCCCCTCCAATTTCCCCTCGAAGGAGAGGCTCCCCCTCTTTGGGAGGGGGCAGGAGGGGAGGCTGAGCCTCTATTCCTTGCCTCCACATCCTATATGGTCAAGCATAGGAGCTACAGAGACGGCCTCGCCACGTCGGAATCTGAGGACGGTTCCGCTATCCAATTATCGACGAAAACGGTATCACAGAACCGCCCCCAGAGACCCCAGATTCCCCTTCGTAAGTTGACGAAGAAGGAACGGAAACAGGTGGCTGTGCTCGGTGCCATTGCCACGAAGCGGTGGCATATCGACATCAGTTCGATGAACACCCTGCGCTATGGGTCGCGAGCAGTGACGTCTGACTTCTATCTGGAACTGCGAGGCGACACACTGCGTAGCTACCTGCCCTATCTGGGTGATGCCCATATGCCGACAATGTCGCCGTCGATTGGTCTGAACTTTGAGGAGCCTGTGCTGACCTACAAGGAGAGCAAGCCGAAGAAGTACACACAGATTGACATCGACGTGAGGACCCGTGAGGACTCCTACCACTATGTGATTGAAATGTACGACAATGGTCAGGCGTATATCCGTGTACGCTCGATGAACCGCGACCCCATCAGCTTCGACGGCACATTGGAAATCGAATAACTAAATACCAACCGACCTATGAAGAAAATACTGACCACCATCGCGCTGGCACTCATCGCCAGTCTCGCCACAGCCCAGACGGGCGTCACCTTTGTGGTCGATGAGAACCTCTCGCCCATCGATTATGAATTTGGTATGGAGAAATACCAAAACAGTGACGCTCAGGCGCTCAACGGGATTTTTCATGACGAAGGCGTTCCCGGCGACACCCACGCCATGATTGCCTGGAGCTTTGCTGACGACGAGAAGTTTTACACCTTTACCGGGAAAGACGTCTTCTTCAAGACAATTGTGCGGGCATACGCCGAGCACCGTCCGCTCGTGCTCTCGCCCGATATGATCTGGGTGCTTATCAGTCAGGGGTTCGCCCGCTATGTAAATGCCCACCCCGAGCAGTTGCGCGACCAGCTGGTGAACCACTCGGGGAAGATGGACCTGGTGGTGCAGTCCGACAAGGACTTGCTCTCCGGGGATGCCGATTGGCAGAAGATGATGGCCGACTTCACGGCACAGATCAACGATGCCACCAAGGGCGACATCGCCAAGACCATCACCGCCGACTTCACCACGACAGGCACAACCGAGCGCATCACCTCGCAGATTACGCTGATGGAGACCATGAAGAGCTATTTCGACTATGTGGTCCATTATATAGCCTGCGGCATCCCTTCCGTTACGCTTACCGGCACTCCTCAAGACTGGCAGAAGGTGCTTGAGAAGACGCAGCAGCTGGAGAAGTATGCCGTCGGCCCATGGACAAAGCGTCTCGTCCCCATCCTGACGGAGTTTGTCAAAGCCTCCGAGGGAAAGGCCAACCAGGCTTTTTGGCAGGATATGGTCAAGAAACATCGTGTTGATAAATTGGCTGGTGGCGGGTGCGACTTCCGCGAACCGACAGAACTGGACGGCTGGATACTCAAGTTCTTTCCTGACGAAAACGGACTGACACTCGACCAAGTGCTACACACTCACAAAATGCCGTCGGAGCGGGTGTATGTGGACTTCAAATACCAAGTTATCAGCCCCATCGACGGTGCGGTCATCGTTGATACTCCGCTGCAGCTCGTAGCAGGTTTCATAGGAACGGAAGTAGACACCCTGACACATGCACTCAAACCCAAAATGGGGTGGGTGGTGCGACAGATGGAAAACAACGAAAGTATTGCAAAGAGACTCGAAAAGATGGACTCAGAGTCTTCGCTCTTCGGCATCGAGTTGCGCGTGAACAAAGTGCCCGAACACCTCTCACTTTTGCCACACATCAAGAGGTTGTTCCTCCACTTTACCGACAAAGTCGAACTGCCCGAGTGGTTCTACCGTCTGCAGATTGACAACCTGCGCATCGATGGCGAGATGACCGGCGAGCAGGAAGCCGCCATCTGGAAGAATTTCCCCAATGCCATTCTCAATTCGAAGGGAGCCACATCAAGGAGCGACATGCCTGCCGTTCCTTCCGTCAAACAGATTCTGCGGCGGCAGGGTTTAAGCACCCTGCCGATACCTACACGCGAGGTGACCAAAGCAAAAAAGGCGAATAAGAAAAGAGTGAAGGCTGGTGATAAGATTAGCGGCACAGTGAGCGACGAAGCCGGTCCGCTGATGGGTGCCACCGTCTGCGAGATTGACGGCAAAGGACGTATCGTCGAATCGGCCATCACCGATGTTAAGGGTCATTTTACCATGAGAATCAAAAATCCCCAGGACCGTCTCCGCTTCAGTTATGTGGGCATGATAACCGTCATACATGCCATTAACCGGACTAAATTCAAGATAGTGATGCAATCAGCTACACAGATAAAAGATGTGCGCGTCATGCCACGGCGGAGTTCCACCGATAAAGGACTGCCTATTCCGATACGAGAGGTGGTCAATGCCACTGAGCGCATCTCAATGCCGGAATATGAGGGACTTGGAATAGTGGAAGGTGAAGAAGGGGTGTCAAATGAGAACAACCCGCGTGTCCAGATCAACCTAACAGGTGAAGAGCAGACCTTGGTGACGTCAGTCAATGACCTTGGTTTCAATATGTTCCGCAAAGTCGGCAGCAAGGAGAGTATCCTCCTGTCGCCTTTGGGCATGACCTACGCCCTCGGACTGATTAACAACGGCGCTGGCGGCGAGACAAGGCGACAGGTCAACAAGGTGCTGGGCTGCGATGACTCGAAAGCAGCCAGCATCAATAAATTCTGTCACAAGATGCTCACGGAGTCATCGAAACTCGACAGACTGATCCAAATGGATATAACAAACGAATTCTTCTCGCCCCAAGCCCTCAAACTTAAGTCAACTTTCGCGAAAGTGGCTGCTGACTATTATGACACGACATTCAAGAACACCTCGTTGTTAAACTTTGCCTTAGTGAACACCATCCACTTCAAGGGTATCTGGACAGATAAGTTCCGCAAGGCCAACACGCATGATGAGGTGTTCAAGGATGAGGACGGCAAGGAGACGACGGTGCCGATGATGAACCAGACATGCCAGTTCTTCTATACCGAGAACGACCTTTGTCAGACGCTCTGTCTGCCATATAGTAATGGCGCCTATCAGATGTTTGTCCTGTTACCGAAGGAGGGTAAGACCGTCGGAGACGTGGTCCAGTCGCTGACGGCCGACGGTTGGGAAAAGTGTTATGACCAGATGAGAAGAGTCCTGGTGGAGGTGAAATTGCCACGCTTTGAGTCGAAGTCCGAAGTGATTCTCACTGACGTCATGAAGAAACTCGGTATGCCCGATGCCTTCAGCATGACGAAGGCAGACTTCTCCAATCTCTTCGACATGAAATCCTGGATTGACAAGGTGAAGCAGTTTGGCCGCATAGAGGTCGACGAAACGGGTACTGAGGCAACGGTTGTCACTACCTTGCAAGGGCGTATTGGAGGGTTGGACCTTGTGCAACCTGATACGATTCGCTTCCACGCCACACATCCATTCCTCTATTTCATCAGGGAGTGGTCAACGGGCACCATCTTCTTTATCGGACAGTATATGGGAACATAAGGTGCCTGTCCATTGCGGATATTTGAGACTGCTATCTCAAATATTCAAGCCGAAAGTTTTGCGCTTTCGGCTTTTTTGTTTACTTTTGCATCCTGAACAGCCAAGAAATACTAAAACAAATACCTATGAAGAAAGTAATTATTCTACTGATGGCGCTGATAGCGCTGACACCCGTTGAGGCTAAGAAGGTGAAGAAGGCGGTGCAGACCGACCGTGAGTATTGGTGCGAGCTGACTTACAAGATGGCACAGCCCGTATTGGAGAACATGGCCAAGGGCGAACTGCAGAAGAACATGAAGACGGAGTTCTCGCCCTCGTTCGACAACCGCAACCGCAAGGTGGTCTACATGGAGACCTTCGGCCGACTGATGGCGGGCATTGCTCCATGGCTTGCATTGCCCGATGACGACACCGTCGAGGGTCAGCAACGCAAACAGTTGCGCGAATGGGCGCTGGCCTCGTATAAGAACAGTGTCGACCCGCAGTCGCCCGACTATCTCGTCTGGGGTGCCTCTGGCCAGAATCTCGTGGACGCCGCCTACATCGCCGAGTCGTTCATCCGTGCCTACGATGCCCTGTGGATGCCGCTCGACCAGACAACCAAGGACCGCTACATCACAGAGTTCAAGAAACTGCGCTCCATAGAGCCGCCCTACACCAACTGGTTCCTCTTCTCCTCGGTCATCGAGAGCTTCATTGCCAAAGCTGCAGGACTGAGGGAATACGACGACTTCCGTGTGATGATGACCATCCGCAAGGTCGAGGAGTGGTACGTGGGCGACGGCTGGTATGCCGACGGCCCCGTCTTCGCCTTCGACTACTACTCGAGCTACGTGTTCCACGCCATGTACTTGGAGACGCTGCAGAACATGATCGACGCCAAGGCCAACACCCGCTTGGAATACAAGAAGTACTACGACCGTGCGCTGAAGCGCGCCCAGAAGTTCAGTATTATCCTCGAGCGCTTCATCTCGCCCGAGGGCACCTTCCCCGTCATCGGCCGGAGCACGCCCTACCGACTGGCCGCCATGCAGCCGTTAGCCCTGATGGCCTGGTACCAGAAGCTGCCGAAGGACCTGTCGAACGGACAGGTGCGCGCCGCCCTCACCGCCGTGATGCACAGGATGTTCGACCAACAGCAGAACTATAACGATGCTGGTTTCCTGACCATCGGCTTCTGCGGTCACCAGCCTGAGACGGCCGACTGGTACACCAACAACGGGTCGCTCTACATGACCAGCCTCTCTTTCATGCCCCTTGGTCTGCCCGCCGACCATCCGTTCTGGACCGACAAGGCCGAGCCGTGGACGCAGGTCAAGGCCTGGGGCGGCCAGCCCTTCCCGAAGGACCATCGTTGGGCCGATGATATCCAGACAAAGGATCGCTGGTAAAAATAATCAGAGGTAGAAGATAGCCTCCGGTCCCATATTGAACAGCAGGTCTACGATGCTGAGGTTCGGCTGAAAGCCGTGCTTCGCCTCGTAGACCTGATAGTATCTGCGTGGGGTGAAGTCAGGGTCGGATGCTGGGTGCTTGGGGTTGATGGCAGAACGGAAGTCGCCTGCTACTTCAACTGCAAAATGGTCAGTAAGATTTACATGAGGCTGGATGTCAATCAGCTCGCATATCTTTTCGCGGATAGCTTCGTTGAAGTCGAAAAGGTAGTCCCAGCGCTGCTCAAAGAACGGCCGCAGGTCGTCTTCATAATACATGAAGAATGGCGAGTCGCCGTAGGCCGATTGTAAGGCGTTCCAGTGCAGGTGGCGCCAGTTGCCGTGGTCGCTGATGCGGATATCCTTGATAAGTTGAGAGTTGCCCCGTTCCACGGGAACGGTCAGCGCCTGCGTGCCCTGTGTGGTGGCAATGACGCAGCGGTTGCGATAAGTCTGCTTCTGGAATGTCTCGTGGCGCTCTATCCACGCCTCGTCGGCGCGGTAGAGCTTCTGGTACCACTGCACGGGCCCGAAGTAGGTCGTTGAGAGCAGCACGTTCATCTTATCGTGACAGCAGCAGTCGGTCGGTGTCGTAGCCATTCCAGAAGAGACTGCCTGGGGCGTGGTTATATACAATAAGGAACACGCGCCCGATAATCTGCTCCTCGCGAATCAGTCCGAAACGGTCGATCATATAGTAGTCGTGCTTGGCGCAACTGGCTTTCCCCGGCACGACGAAGGTACGCCCCTGCCACTTGACGGTGTCGCCGGGCAAGCCCGTACACTGTCCTACAGAGACATTGCCGACGGTGTCGTCGACCGCCACATAGTCGCCTTTATCGACGGCCTGCCAGCACAGCCGTCCGTAGGAGAAGAGTCCCTCGCCCCCCGTGCGCAGGCCATACGACCAACGGTTCACCATCACCCTGTCGCCCGCCTTGAACGCCGGCTCCAACTGAGAGCCGGGCACGGTATAGATGGTAAAGACCAGCGCGCGGAACGCCATCATCACGACGAACGCCACCGCCAGCGCCAAGAGGAACTTCAGCGTACTGCGCATTGTTGTCTATGCTGCAACAGTGTTGCAGCAAAGAGAAACTACTTGATGTTGTCGACGAAGCGGAACAGGCGGCTCCAGCGGATGCCGTTCATGCCACGGCGGTCGGGGTCGCTCGACCACCAGATGAAGATGGGCTTGCCGACGATGTGATCCTCGGGCACAAAGCCCCAGTAGCGCGAGTCGGCGGAGTTGTGGCGGTTGTCGCCCTGCATCCAGTAGTAGTCCAGCTTGAACGTATATTCATTAGATTCTTTGCCGTTGATATAGATTTTCCCGTCCTTCACCTCGAGCTGGTTGCCCTCGTAGGCACGGATGGGCCGCTCGTAGATGGGCAGGTTGTCGAGCGTCAGCTTGATGCTCTCGCCCTTCTTCGGAATCCAGATGGGGCCGTAGTTGTCGCGCGTCCAGTGCATGTTGCCGTTCTGCGGGTAGATGTCGCGCTCCTCGGCCTCGGTGTTCAGCGTGATGCTCTCCACCAGGTCCTTGCGGGCACCGAGCACGTCGACGGCGTGCTTCGTCAGCGGCATGTAGCCCATCTGGTTGAGCTGCATGAGGTCCTCCATCGAGATGCCCAGTTCCTGCATCAGCTCGTCGGGCAGTCCCTGCTTCAGCTTGACGTGGTAGGTGTACTGCACGTTGTCGGGCTCTTTGTTGGCCTTGCCGTCGAGGTAGACGATGCGGTTCTTGATCTGCAGTGTCTGACCGGGCAGGCCGACGCAGCGCTTCACGTAGTTCTCGCGGCGGTCGGTGGGGCGCGTTGACACGCCGCCGAAGTCGCCGAAGTGGTCGAGGATGACCTGCCGCCCCGTGTTATAGACGGTCTGGAAGAATTTCAGCCGCTGCTCGGCGCTGAGCGAGTCGGGGTCGGGATGGTTGGGCAGTGCCTGATAGCCCAACATATAGCACAGGTGGTAATACTCCGTCTGGTACTGCTGGTTGTTGCAGATGGTGTCGCCGGCGGGATAGTTGAAGACGACGATATCGTTCAGCTCAACGTTGCCAAAGCCCTTCACGCGGCGATAGTCCCAGTGGGGCCATTCGATGTACGACTTGCACTCGAAGACGGGCAGCGTGTGCTGCGTCAGCGGCATGGTCAGCGGCGTCTCGGGGATGCGCGGGCCGTAGCTCACCTTCGACACAAACAGGTAGTCGCCCGTCAGCAGCGACTTCTCCAACGAGCTCGACGGTATCACGTAGTTCTGGAAGAAGAACAGGTTGATGAAGTAGACAGCCACCAAGGCAAACACCAGGGCGTCGACCCACGACATGATCCACTTGGTGGGGCCTTCCGACTCCTTCCACCATTGCCACTTGATTTTCTTCGAGATATATGCGTCGTAGATGAACGGTACTACCAACAGTCCCCACCACGACTTTACCCAGTAGAGGAACAGCAGGTAGAGCACCAGCACAACGATGAACTTCGCCCACTGCTTCCGGGGGTCCAGCTTTTCTTTCTTCTTTGTTTTCATAGCTTAAAACTTAAACATATCCGAGATGGTCAGCAGACCCTCGTGGTCCTTGGTGTACTCAGCAGCCAGCACGGCACCCAGCGCAAAGCCCTTGCGCGAGTGGGCATCATGGCTGATGGTGATGAGGTCAGCATCCGAGTCATAGCGGATGGTGTGGATGCCAGGCACCTCGCCCCTGCGTATGTGGTCTATGCGCAGCAGTTTCGGGTCGGTGGTGTCCTC
>JAEEGG010013503.1_pt1 | contig 17460 bp, 6 predicted proteins | sample 9134161 | NCBI WGS metagenome assembly JAEEGG01 (sample SAMN16246543, study PRJNA631951) | gut metagenome | biome: gut microbiome; feature: rumen; material: CR-attached | host: Bos | place: Iran: Karaj | collected 2018-10 | reverse complement strand
GCTTGAAGCAGCTTGTGAAGCCCGAAAAGATTGTTTTTGGAAATACCAACATTATGGACGCGCTGTCAAGTAAGGCTGAGACTGGCACTATACGCGAAACCTTCTTTGCCAACCAGCTTTCGGCGGCAAATCGCATAATTATGCCCCAGAAGGGCGATTTCCTTGTCAATTCGGCATATCTTTTCGAGGTTGGCGGGCACGGCAAGGGTTATAGGCAGATAAGCGGCGTGAAGGACAGTTTTGTGGTTGTCGACGGCATAGAAATCGGCATTGACAACAAGATTCCGCTGTGGTTGTTTGGAATGATGTACTAAAGGCTAAAAGGCTTGCATGTTAGAAGGCTAACAGGCTAACAGCCCCCCCAACTTTAAGACCTTTAATGTCGTTAAAGACCTTAAAGTTTTTTTGGGGGGCGATTGCAAACCTTTTAGCCTTGTTGCAAATTTTCTGCTACTAGCAGAATCTCCAACCATAACTATTAACTCTTTATTTTTGTTGCATAAAATCAAAAGGAAACACTATGAGTTTAGATCTTTATTCCAGAAGAAAGTACAAGCGTGGAAAGTTTGTTTATCTGCTTGACGATGATGAGAAAACCGCTTGGATTGAAAAAGGCCATATCGGACGATGCCGCAAGTATCGTCTGCCCGACCATGTGATGATTGATGGAGAACGCTACACCATTGAGAGTGTGGAGGCTGGTGCGTACAACAAATCTCGTACGCTTCGCCATTTGACGATACCCGACACTTTCAATTATGTGGACGAATGGGCATTCGACTGCAACAACTTGCGCTCTGTGTATATTGGTAAAGGGCTGGATTATTTAGACAGCTGGACTTTCTGCTACTATGAAAAATTGCACCACTTCCAAATTGACAATGACAACACTTATTTAAAATATGAGAATGATATGGTTCTGTCGAAAGACGGAAAAAAACTGTTGGCTGCATACATTGTGGGCAAATGTCCTTCACAACTTAACATTCCCGAAGGTGTGGAAGAACTTGGTCAGTATGTTTTCTTCGACTATAGTAAGTTGGAATCAGTTACTTTCCCTTCTACTCTCCGCAAGATGGGAGACAATAGTTTCGGTATGTGTCAGAATCTCCGTAGTGTGGTGTTGCCCGAAGGTTTTGAAAAGTTTGTGACACAAAGCTTTATCGATAACGATAATTTGACCTATGTCGATTTGCCCAGCACGCTTACCGACTTAGGATACCAAACATTCGTATGCTGTCCTAATTTGGAAAAAGTTGTGTTGCGGTCACCGAAAAAGTTGAAATTCGAATGTAGTTTTGTCTCATATATTGATGATATTCGGAAGACTATTCCTTATCTGTATGTTCCAGCCGACCTTGTTGAGCAGTATCGGCAAGATAAGGAATGGAGCGTATTTAAGAACATACTGCCGATATGAAAGATTTATTACAAAAACCTTGTCAATTTGGGCATAAAGATCAATAAATCATCTCAATAACAAAATGTTTGTTTCCGAAGAAAAATATGTAGTTTTTAATTTCAAAAACTGAAACTTTTTTGTAAATTTGTCCGATTAAAAAGTCTTTACATCATATTATGCTTAAACTTATATTCAGCCCTTATTACGACGGAAACTGCTATGCAGGGAATCCCGCCGAAAACAAATGTGTCTTAGGTACGAAATATGTTGGCTCTCTCGGGCTGCTTGATGAATTGGAATTGCGGGCAGGACTGAGCCGTGGTGAAACCTCCCCCATGCAGCGAGCCATAGCCTATTGCAACGCTATCCGTGAAGTATTGGACAGCAAACCTTTTTGCCAAAAATCATTCGAGAACGACCCGCTTGGCGTGGCTCAGCAGTTGCTACGCTGGCGCGATGCGTTGTGTATGGCTGGGTGGAACAAGGATACTACGCTTCCAGACTCACTCTCAGCCGATGGGAAAAAGCGTCTGGAAGACTTGCAAAAAATAGAGGTGCATTTTAATATCATTGGCATTGGTGAACGTTGGCAAATACTGCTCGATGAAGCAAAAAAACGCAATATTCTTCCTGCAGATGTATCAATCGAGGTGGATATGAAAATGGAATACTTGCCACCTGTTATCCGTAACGTGTTGAAAGAAATCAAGAATAATGGAGGAAACATCAGTGAATCTCAAAATGTTGCAAGTGTTGATAAGAAATCCTTCAGCGATTTTGCCGACAAGTTCACCCTTTATCAGTTCCCCGAACAGAACGACGCATACCAGTGGGCGGTCACTCAAGCGGAATTTACTCCTGACGTTTACATCAATGAGGATAACTTCACCTTCAATCAAGTGCTGAAATCGGTTGGCAAGCCATTGGTGGAGGCATCCATTCAAGGCTCGATTCCGGAGATGTCGCAACTCTTGAAACTCGGCATCGCCCTTTTCCGCCAGCCTGTCAACCTTACGCACCTGACCAACTACCTCAACATTTTCCGCCACCCTATCCAGTGGCAAACACGGAGCGACTTGCGCTACAAAATTCAAAAGTATGGCGGATTCAAAAGTGTGACGGACAAAAATGGAAAGTTGATTCCATTCTCCGACCCAACCATAAATGACACCGTGTCCGACCAGAATCTATGGGGAATGTGGGAAAAACAGCATACTGCCAACGGAGATGTCCTGACGAAAGACGTTACAAATTTCTGTGATGCTCTGCTGGATTGGCTGAAGAAAGCCAAACAGGTGGCTGCCATCAAGTTTGGCGAGAATCCCGATTTCGGAGTACAGTTATGCTCTCAACTTGCGGTGCTGGAGAAGCAGGCCAACAGCCTTAAAGCCTACATTAGCAGCAAAAATGACATCAGCAACGATGAACTTGACAAGCTGGTGGCTAGCATCTGCCAAGGGGACTCGGTACAGACCGATTACGGACGTCTTGGCTCTTGCGATATGCTGAAGGATCTCAAAGGATTAGCAGTCAGTGGAAAAACCGTGATGTGGATGGACTGCGTGCGCAAACCACGTCCGCGATACGAGTACGCCTTCATGAATCCTGCCGATATTAAAGAATTACAAACAATAGACTTGTTGATTCCAGATGCCACTTTGGAGATGCAGGCCTCCGACTTTGCCGAAAAATTGGCCGTAAGCCGTGCTAAAAGAATAATTGCCCTAATGCCACAGCGCAAGGACGGAGAACGTACCGAGGAGAACCTGCTAATCATCGAATTGCGGGCTCTTAATCCTTCCACTCCAATCAATAGAGGGAACAAGGTCAAACTACCTGCAACCGCCACGAAGAACTTTACCCCTAAAGGCATTGACCCGCAAGAGGTCGAATACAAGATTCGCAACAAGAAGCTCCTTAAAAATATCAACAAACAGGATCCCCAAGCAGCCACTGGCACGGATTCCACCCATACAGCAGGTTACCAACGCAAACACGAAAGTTATTCCAGCCTGCCAGGACTTATCAATTATCCATTTGACTATCTTCTGAATGACATTTTCAACCTGAAGGAAGATGACAACAGCAATCTTTCACAGATAGAAGGCAATGTGGCACACGATGTCATCAGTGAACTGGTGGAGAAATCAACTAAAAACAAAAACATTGATACCAATAAGTTTATCAACTTGTGCAATAAAAAATCTGTTGTGACAAAACTTATCTATAAGGTCATTCAAGATAGGGGCGCTGAATTGTTGTTGCCTGAAAACCAGATGGAAAAGAACTTCTTTATCCGCACGCTATCCCAAAAAACCATTCCAACCTTAGCCAAAATCATTGATGAAAACAATTTGGAAGTTGAGGGTAGTGAAATAACTTATATTAAGCCAATAAACGACACTTCAAGGAAAAAAACTATTTTCGATTTGAAATCCATAATAGACTTCATTTTGAAAAAAACAGATGAGAATCAGCAGACAAAGTACTACATTTTTGATTTCAAATGGACCACCAACCCCAAAAAAAGAAAAGAGGAATTAGAAAATTGCAAAGAGTTGCAATTGGCTTTGTACAAGTGGATTCTTGAAAAAGAACATGGTGCAGGATGTGTGGAGATGTATGGATACTATCTGCTAAAGCAGACAAAACTGCTAACTACCTATACCAATTTTTCATCGAATGCCGCCATTGAAGTTGTCAAGCAGGAACAATCCTATAATCTTTTCGATCAGGCAATGGAATCCTACAGGGAACGAATCAAAAATCTGAAGGATGGCTTCATAGAGGAAGGTGAAGATATGCCCGGACCTAATTTTGTCAACACACAATTCATTGCTACCTGCCTCTCAGATTACATTAAAAACAACCCGAAAAAGAATTTCTATCTCGACAATGGGTTGGTAATAAGCGTGAGAAATGCAGGACAGATGAACAGTGACAAGAAAAATGTTTCATACAAATATGCAGTTTTAAAGAACAGAATAAAGTAAGGCTATGGAAAGAGTACATTATATCAATGCCGGCGCAGGAGCTGGAAAAACCACCACCTTAGTTAAGGAATTAAGAAGAATACTTACTGAAAAGGATGTCAATGGGAACTACCTCTGTCAACCTTCTGAAATCATCCTCACTACCTATACCAAGGCGGCTGCCAAGGAGTTCAGGGAAAAGACATTCAAGAAATTGTTGGATAATCCGCCGGCTCTTGATGTGGCTAAAATCCTCGACACCGCCACCATAGGCACGGTACACTCCGTAGCGGAACAATATCTGCAGCGCTACTGGTCGCTGCTCAACTATTCAGGCCAGTTCAACGTGATGTCGGACACGGACAAGGAAATCTATATCAATCGCTCTTTGCGCGAGTTGGTGGATGAACAAGACATACAGTTTTTTGCTGAATATGCAGAGTTCTTTGGGTTAAAAAACAAAAAAAACAAAACAGATTACAATTTTTGGAAAGAGTATGTCAGAGAGATCGTTTCCAAGATGCATTCCTACAAAATTGACGTAGCTCAACTCCCTGCTTTTCGTAAAAAATCAGACAATGTGGTAAAACGCTTATTTGCTTCACAATTCGACAAAACCATATTTCAATCCAAAGCCTTTGTCTATTATAATTATTTAGATGGCAGATCGCGAGAAGTGACTGCAAAAAAACAGCCTAGCTCCGAGGCAACGAAAGCCATAAATAAAATGAAGTTGTATGACGATTTATTTGCCATTCCAAAACCCGTGACATCTGATATTGAATATTTTTTGTCAAGTGAATTTTTTGAAGGTACTATCAATAAAAAGAACTTTCTTAATTATAAAGACATTGAACAAAGCCGGAAATCAGTTGAAGAGTATCTTGAGGCTTTACTCTTTTTAAATCCATCTAATTGCAAGAAAATTCAAGAATGTATCAAGCGCATATTCGACATTGCAACCAAATGGGCTATCGAGTTTGACAAATACAAACGAGATAACAACCTGTTGGATTTTGATGACTTGGAAGCCAAATTTTTGGATTTACTTGGCATAGAAGCCGTCAGAGAGGACATAAAGAGCAGTGTAAAATACCTGTTTGTGGACGAGTTTCAGGATTCGAACCCTATACAGCTTGAAATCTTCCAAAAGTTGTCCGACTTGGTGCAAATCAAGAGTTTCTGGGTTGGCGACCCCAAGCAGGCGATCTACGGTTTCCGCGGCAGCGACTCCTCGCTGACAACCAAGCTTCTGGAAAGTTTTCCAAAGCCAGAACTTAAGAAATACGCCAACTATACATTTAAGCCCAACAGCAACAAATGCTCCGCAGAACTCATTAATACTTCGTGGCGTTCCATCAAAAGTTTGGTGCAATTGTCTAATGAGGTGTTCAAACTTGCCTTCAAGGAAGGCGTTAAAACCGAACGTATCAAGCAAGTGCCTTTAAGGCAAAAACGGAATGACAAAAAAATCAAGTGTCCAATCCAACATTGGCATTGTGGAGGAGACAAATACAATGCATTAGCTACGCGCGTGGCCGAAATCCTGAACGGAAAATGCGGAACCATTCCAGGCGTTTACGAAGAGGAATCACCATGGCACTGGCGCAAAAAAATCATCCCCTCCGATATTGCCATACTTACCTCAACGAATGACACCTGTGCAGATATTGCGGAAGCGCTCCGTAATAAAAACATACCTGTAGCCTTGGCAGAAACCGAAATTCGAGACAAAGCTGAGGTGAAACTTGTGCTTGCATTGCTGAAATATGTGGCGAAAAAAAATCGCAAGTACGCCAAGGCAGAATTGGCAAAACTTCTTGAGGACAAGAAATTTGAAACCATCTTGGCTGAAATCGCCAAAGGACGATACGATTTTACACCATTTAAAGAAGACAAAGATTTGGTTGGACAGACTAATGCACAAGACAATGCAACAGCCAGCAACACAACATCCGCGCAAGATGTCGACAACAAAGACCCCGACAAGTTTTTTGCCATGCTCGACGACAAGTTGAACTGTTTGCGCGGACTTAACATCAGTGCTATTGTTAAGGGGGTTATAGCAGTATTGGATTTGCGCAATGTCGTGGCAAAGTGGAAAATGGCCGACATTCGCCGCGAAAATCTTGATATGCTCATTGCGCAGGCTTCCGCATTTGAACTCTCCAACGCTCACACTCCCGACAGTGCTACAGTTTCCGATTTCATCGACTATATTCAAAAAGTCAAAATTGAAGCGCAATTGGACCAAAGTGCCGATGGTGTGAAAGTAGCTACCTATCACAAGTCCAAAGGCTTGCAGTGGAAAATCGTAATCCTCGACTCCCTGACCAGAGATGACTTGGACGGCAAAAAGTTTGTCAAGAACAATTGGTTCGGCTTGAATCTGAAAGGCGGTTACAATGCTGCCGAATTGCAACTCATACCCTCTATCGGGGATATAAACGACTCGATGGCCGGCATGGTTGCGGATTTAAGCGTTAAAAACCGCGACAACGGCTACTACAACCTGCGGCATGGTAAGGTGGAAGGAGAACTCAAGCGCTTGCTTTATGTGGGTGTCACCCGTGCCCGGGACTACATTATTACCATTTCCTTGGATAACAAACCGCTAAAGTGGGTACAGAACGTGCGGCAGGACACATTGCCAAGCAAGACGGACGTGTTGGAAAATATTGCCAACCAAACATCTTCCTCTTACATCGACCTGTGGGGTGTACCCAAACATCAAGCCTGGTACGAACAAATCTCTGACGATCCGACTGTCACCTACAAGAAGACATCTGCTAGAGCTACCAAACTGAAAGATGTTCCGATGAGTACTGTGACCGAACACAAGCGCATCTCCCCCAGCAGTTCGCAGGAGAAATACAACGCTACGGCTGCTCTTGTTGATGGCTTTTCGTCTGATTACATCGAACACGGAACTATCAAAGAGGGAGAATCCGCAGCATTCGGCACATGTATCCACAACTATATGGCCGCACATTGTTGGAACGGCAAAGATAAAATTGCAACCAACGAGCCTAACAATTTTGCACTGGCAAGGCAAACCGTGGAAAACCACAATCTGAAGAAAGAGTTACCACAGCCGGAACTGCTGACACAAGCGGCAGATGAATTGTTCTCCTATCTTGAGGAAACATTTGGTGCCAGCGAACTGCTTCGCGAGACACCGTTCACCTACCGCCGCGACAACGGGCAGCTGGTTGCTGGCGAAATCGACCTTATCTGGAAAGTCGGTAATGACTATATACTGATAGACCACAAGAATTTCCCAGCAGAAAAGAATTACGGACAGAAAATTGTGCTGGAAGACATACCCGATAATAAGTTCTACGTAGGCAAATATTTCCCGCAGTTGGGTGACTACCGTGCAGCCCTTACCGCTGCAGGAGAGAATGTAACACATGTGTTCATCTTCTATGCTGTATTGGGATGTCTGGTGGAGATAAAATTTGAGTAGAAGTACCAATTTTTACGCTATAATTCCGCAATTCAGGCAAAAGCTTGGGTTGCGGTTTTATTATTTACATACAAATAGGCCCCAAAATTTTCTGCTACTAGCAGAAATCAAAGGTGCATAAAAATGTGTCATACCTTTGTCACATCGAATAACACCAAAAATAAAGACTATGAAAGATTTAGAAAAAGTATTGAAAATTGAAGATGGCGTACTAGTAGAGTGCGATTGTGATTTCAGCGGAGAACTGGTAATTCCTGATTCCGTGAAAAAGATTGACAACCAAGCATTTTATGGCTGTGATAAATTGACATCAGTTGTAATTCCAGATTCGGTAACGGAAATTGACAATTATGCCTTTGATAGTTGCAAAGGTCTGGTAGAAGTGACAATAGGCAAGTCTGTTACAACAATCGGTACAGGTGCATTTGACCAATGTAGCAGTCTGAAAACCATCAACTACAATGCAACTGATTGTATGTCAATAGGATTTGACGACGAGGAGGGTTGTAATTATAGCATATTCGATGGCTGCACATCGCTTACGACAATAAATATTGGTAGCAATGTAAAAGGTATTCCAGATTCTGCATTTTGGAATTGTGACAGTTTGTCCGCTGTGCATTTTGGCGGTGATATTGCCGGCTGGTGCAAAATATTTTTTGGTGACCTGCACTCGAATCCGCTTAATAAAGCGCACAACCTATACATTAAGAACGAACTACTAACGGATCTGGTTATCCCCGACTCTATAACGCAAATAAAGGCATTTGCCTTTGCTGGTGCTACTTGTCTGAAATCGGTAACAATTCCCGATTCCGTTACAAGCATTGGCTGGAGCGCATTCCTCGGTTGCACGGGGCTTACAACACTGACAGTTCCAAATTCGGTAACTCGCATTAGTGCACATGCATTTTCTGGCTGTAGCCAACTGGCAACGATTTCAATCCCCGAATCAATCACGAGCATTTCAAAAAGTACATTTTTTGACACAGCCTGGTACAATAGTCAGCCCGACGGCATTCTGTATCTTGATGGATGTTGCCTTGGAAACAAGGGCAACACACTCGCCGGCTCTTTGACTATAGCCGATGGCGTAAAAGGCATAGCAAATAGTGCTTTTGCCGATTGTGGCGAACTTACATCGGTTGTTATTCCAGATTCGGTTTTGTATATCGGCGATTTTGCATTTTCTGGCTGCGATAAGCTCAAGTCGGCAACACTTGGCAAGTCCCTCATAACACTTGGCAATGCTACATTTTCTTATTGCAGCAACCTGACAGGGATTGTGCTCCCAGATTCGGTGACAGAAATCGGCAGGAAAGCATTTACCGGTTGCAAAAAACTAAAGTCTGTAGCATTGGGCAAATCTCTCACCCAAATAGGCTCTTCGGCTTTTGATGATTGTAGCAAACTGGCAGACCTTACGATCCCCGATTCTGTGACAGAAATAGGAATATTTGCGTTTAGAGATTGCTGGAAATTAAAGATGAAGATTCCTGCATCAGTGACAATATTTGAAGATTACACACTTTCGGGTTGCCATAGACCTTGCACCGGCATTGAAAGCAAATATAAAGTAGTCAAAAGCGACTTGTTGTGGAATTGTAGATACGAACACCATATAACATTTGGACTTGCCGAACAACCGAGCAAATGTTTTGTACTTCTTCCCCGCCAAGACAATTATAATTATTTGCACGTAAGTAATGAAACGTCAGAACCGTTTACCGAAGAAGAATTGGACAGGCTGATACGAAGTGTTGCCGACTATATGCAAGTTGGTGAAAAATTAACTACTAGTGGTGGTGTTACTCCGGGTGGACTGAGTCTAATTAAGCGTTTCGCAAATTATGGTTTCGACAAGGTTGGCGAATATAGCGACGATTTTATGCTAAAGTGGTCAGGAGATGCTTTATGTAAGGAGTTTAAAGCCCCCTTGGTCTTGGATTACGAAAAGTTTGCAGAATGGCTGAACAATCCTGCACACAAAAACGATTTCAAGATATTGGATGGCAATGCCCAGCTAAGCGAAAAAAATACCCGACCGATAGTGTGGGAGCTTGAAAAGAAAAGCAATTTGTGAAAATAAAACGGAAAGTCTTAACACACCAAAAATATTCCGATAGGAATTTGAAATAAACGAAAAAAATGTAAATTTGCGATGTCGTTGCCTTCAGTTTCTGCCTTAATGGACTTCGGCGGAGCTGAGGCAACGACATGGTTATTGTAAAAATAAATATTTTAATATGAAGACTTTAGAAGATGTTGAAGAAGAGTTGACTTTAGAAGATGTTGAAGAAGAGTTGAGGAAATATCAAATGTCCCCAATCGTCCAAAAACTTAACGATTATTATAATGAACTTTCCTTTCTAGACATCCTCCAAGTTGACAGAAAAGAAAATTATCATTCTAATTTTCTCAAATGGATTTTTGAAGATTATGAACTGTCTAAAATTTCAGTCAAATGTTTGTTGTTGTTATTATTAAAACGAAATAAGCAGCAGCAAAATTCTCATTTTCCAGATGAAGTAAAAAACGCTATCCTAACAAATTCTTTTCATATTGAAAATATAGAAACGAAAGTTGAAGACTTTGTTGACACAGGAAAGAGTACAGGGAGATCAGATGTTTTAATAACTGTCAAATACAATATTCCTAATTCTCAAACCAAAAATCTTTACATAATCATAGAAAATAAAGTAAAAACTAAAGAGCACGACTCTCAAACACAAAAATATTTTGATTATTATACAAAAACGGCTAAAGATCAATATGGAAAAGACTCTTGCGTTTTTGTTTTTCTTACTCCAATTCCATCAATAGAATTAAACAATTTGAAAGAATCGTGTTGTGATTGTAAGGCTTTTATTCATATCAATTATCAAGATTTATTAGACAATATCTTTAGTGTGTTAATCAATAATGATTCTATACAAGAAAGAAAACTATTCATCATCAAAGAATATATTAAGGCATTAAGCATAAATTATTCACAAAAAAACAATATTATTATGGCTATAGAACCAACTTATCAACAACTACTAATTGATTTTTGGAACAATAATGAAAGACTTATCACATTGTCATTAGAAGCATTAAAATCAGATTCATCTTTGGATTCTGAGACTCGAAAGGCAATTGAAGAGACAAGTGAAGGCATCAAAAAAATAAAGTCTTCAAAAGATACGACCAGCTACAAATTTGGAACTCAACAATGCAAAAGAAAAACTGATATTGTATCTGCGATTTTAAAATATTGCATTGATGATGAGAAAATGTTGGCTAATGATATACAAAAAAAATGGAAAGAGTTTCATGACAATATAAAAAAAGAGAAAGATATTTTTGATAAAAAGAGGCTATGGACTTTTTCTCAACATAAAGATGAGAAAAAAAACTTTCATAAAATAAGCGGAACTCTAAGCGAAAAAATACTTATATACGATGAAACTTCCTATAATTATGCAAAGGTTTCTGCGGGGGAAACAAGGCTAAAACAATTAAATCACGATTTCAAAGAAGTTTATATCAGCAATAAAAAATACTATTATTATACTCAATGGTCCTGGTCAGACATCGATTTTGTCATAAAGTTTTATATAGATAAGATAAAAGGTGAAAATGGTCCAGACATTGAAATAATACCATAATAATATTCAAACAAAGGAGCATTATACGCGAAAAAAAGTCAGATTAGAACTTCGCAAGAAATAGAAACCGTCATTTCAAAAGTGACGTTTTTTTGTTTGTAATGAATTGAGTTAATGGAACTGTTATGAACTTACAGCAAGTTTGATAAAGAATTTGGTTTTAAATTTTCTGCTACTAGCAGAATTTCAATGTGCGTAAATATGATGTGTATCTTTGTTTCGTTAAATAACACCAAAAATAAAAGACTATGAAAAATGAATACACAAAGCAGGAGTACGACAGGCAGAAAAAGATGCTGAAGAATATTTACGACGCTCCGCAGTTCGCACCGCAGTTTTACTGGAACGCAAAGTACAAAACAGAAGAAATGAAGGACAAGGTGCCGTACATCGGCATACAGGACTTGCTAGATTACAAGTATGTCATGTGCGCAATGCCCAAGGAAGAAGTTGAGATGATTCTTTTTGAGTTTGGTCGCCGCGAGGTTGTAAAGGAATACGACAGTCTTGACGAACTCGTGGAAGATGGATGGAGGCTTTGCTGAAGAAGGCTAAAAGGCGAACAGTCTAACAGGCTTGCAGTCTCTGGGGAGGCTGCATCCTTTTAGCCCAATAAAACAATCGTAAATTGGAACGGATGCTGAAATAAATTCAGCATGACTATGAAGAGGAAAATCGTAAATCGTACTTCGTCAATCGTAAATTACTCCACCTTCACTCTTATTCCCGTGCTGTGGCTTGTATATTCCGGTGCGTACATGCTCTGGATAGTCGTTATGCCATTCGAGAAGTTGCCCTTCTGCGTAGCGATAACCTGATACTCGAACACGTATGTCCCCTTTGGAAGAATGTCGATGAAGAAATTTACCGATGCATCCTTTATCGACTGGTAGTAGCCCAGCGAGTGCTTGAACCTGTAGCCCGAAAGTTTTTCGGTTGGCTCGAAAGCTGCGGCACGCATATCCTTCAGGTGGACATACTCCATGTTGCGGTCAACTTCGATTTCGATGCGGACTGTAACCTTGTCGCCGACCTTGAGGTTGGCATTCTTCTGCGTAATCGGTACAATCACCTCCTTGCCGTTCTCCACACGATTGACAAACAAATCCTTGCGAATCTTCAGCGGGGTGTCCTCGAAGCCTTTTATCTTGTCGATGTCCTCGTAGTACTGCCAGTAGATGCTTCCCCAAGCCACTGTGCTGTCGGCCTTGGTGACCGAAACTTCGCTCCACGAACTTTCTATCTCGTCCTTCTTCCAAGCCTTCTTGTAGTAGCCGGTGCCGTCCTCGGTCTTTTCGGTGGCAAGGTCGATGGTCTTGTCGCCAAGTGTGATTGTAGGGTAGTCGGTTTCTGCGAGAATGCTGGTGCCATCGAGCAAAAGCGCATAAACGGCTTCGGCGGTTGCCTTGGTGGTCTTCCAGCGGTTGGTCTGCTTCTGCTTCAACAGCCATACCTTCATATCGTTGACATCCTGATTTTCACCAAGTTCGTCAAATAATTCAATAAGCAACGACTGAGTCTCGATGCCGCTGTTGTACCAGTACCATCCGCGTTCCAAATCCCAGTACATACCGAGTTCTTCGCTATGCTGCGCGTATTCCTTGAGCGATGCGACTATTGCCTTTACGGTTGCGGTGCGTCCGCTGCGCTGCATTGCCAGAGCAAGCATTCCGCGCATATAGAAGCCCCAGTCCTGCCAATCCCTCTCGCCAAGCTTCATATAGGCATCGAAAACCTTCTGCGTTGACTTGTCCATCGGGTATTCCTTCAGGAAAAAAGAACGTACATATAGATAATGTATCTGAGTGTAACCCAGGGCTATATCACTAAACTTTTTCTGCAACTCGTAAATTTTCTCTATTTCGCGGTCGGTGTACTTTATTGCCTTCTTAATCATGCCTTCCATCGACGAGTCGGGGAACTTTACGCCAAGTTTCTGCAGATGTCCGTAGTTTCCAACAATGTGCTGGGTGACATAAAGGTTGTCGTCCATTCCCTCGAACCACGGCCAGCCTCCGTTTGCCTTCTGCATCTTCGAGAGCTTTTCGGTAGCCTTGCGGGTTTCGGCCTTTATGCGGGCAAGGTCGAACAGCACGCCAATGTTCTGCTTGTCCTCGGCTTCGTCCTTGGCATCGAGGAGCCATGGCGAATTTTCGAGAAGTACCGATTTCAGTTCCTCGTTGCGCTGCAGGTTCGACTTCAGAGCTTCGGAATCTGCGCCCTTCCACTTGTTGAACATTTCCTCAATCTTCTTGTCGGAATTTGCAACGTGCGACGCAATGAGGTTTGAATAAATGCGCGAGAAAGTCTGTTCGGCGCACTCGTAGGGATATTCCATCATATACGGCAGTGCAAGCACAGCGTACCAGGCGGGATTCGGCGTAAATTCGAGCGTGTATGAGTAGTTTTCGAGCGACTTCGACTTGTTGTTCTTCATCGAAGCAAACGAGAACTTTGTTGTTCCAGCGCGACGCACAGGCAAAGGCATTGTCTCGGTGACCATCATGCGGTTGGTGAGTATCGGCAGAACCTTTTCCTCGCCGTCGGAATGACCGTCGCCAACTGCAACTATGCGTACCGATACCGCGCCAATGCTCATCGGAACCGAAACTTTCCATTCCACCGAAGTATTGCGGTTTGCATCGGCAGTGAACGAAACAATATTGTTGTTCAAGAATTTAGCGGTAATGTCCTCGGAATTTTCGGTGCTGATGAACTCGATTCTCGCCTTGCCGTTGATTTGGTTTTCGGTGAGGTTGGCGATTTTGGCCGAAATGTAGATTTCGTCGCCTTCGCGCAGGAAACGCGGCAGGTTGGGCGTAACAGAAACTTTCTTCTGGGTGACTAATTCGGCTCTTATATCATCGATTTTCATATCCTTGGTGTGGGCAAGTCCGAACACATTCCAGCGCGTGAGGCTTTCGGGCATCGTGAAGTTGATATACACATTGCCGTCCTTGTCGGTGCTGAGGTCGGATGCAAAATATGCCGTTTCGTTGAAGTTGGTGCGCACTTCGGCATTGTCGAAGGCTTCGCTTTCCTCTTCCGAGATTTCCTCTTCCGCTACAGCCTCGTCGTACATCATGGCATCGCTCTGTGCGACGTCGTTTACCATCATAGCTTCCTCCTCGACAATTGCTCCGCCAGCCTCTTTTGCCCTTGCATTGTACAGCCTTGTCGAATATTCGCGCTTGTAGGCCGTGTAATAGACATTGAGCGCACTGAAGAAATACGGCGTAGGATATGGCGTGTAGGTATATTTGCTTGGCGGATAGGTGTAGAAGCGGCGGTCGCTGCTAGTGCTTCCAAAGCCCTTGTAGTCGAAGTTGTTCTTCATCGAATTCGACGTATAGGGCCAGAAATACCAGCTGTGCGGCTTGTACGAGTCGAGCGAAGCATCATAGACGGTGGCTGCAAGTTCGGCTTCGACAGGCTTGCCGAACTTGTCCGAAATCTTCATCTGCCACGATTCCTCGCTTCCGGGCAAGGTTTTGTCGCGGAAGGTTACTAGTTTGATGTCCAGTTGCTTGTTGATGCGCGAAACGCTTATGGTCTTGCTGTCCTTGAATACTCGTCCGTGGCGCACAAAAATTGCGGTTACAAACACATCGCCGTAACATTCTTCGGTAATCGGTATTTCGATGCTCTTGACTTCGTTGCTGAGCTTCATGCTCTTGATGTCAAGTGCGCCCTTGCCAATCTGTATTGTGTAGAATACGGTAACATCGCTGAACGACGAGCCGAACTTCACCTGTACCTTGTCGCCTACCTTTGCCGATGATTTCGACAACGCGAAGTACGACGGCATCGGATATGGCATCTTGTCCGACGATTTGTCGGCAATGCGGAAGTTGGCGGTGTCGGTGATTTCGTTGCCGTCCTTGTCCTTGGCTTTCATAATTATGCGGTACGAACCTGTCGTGAATTTCACTTTCTTGCCGATGGCGATTGGCGTGGTGTCGGCTGTGTTTACCGAACCCTTCATTATCGACGACACTATTGTTCGCTTTTCGAGCGTATTTTCGTCGCCGTAGCCGAGTGCGGGACAAAGTTTTTCCCACTCCTCGCGGCTGTACATCTGCATGTCGGCGGTCTTGAGCCTTGCCACGGTTGCGTGCGACGGCTCCTCGAGCTTGAAGATTTCGTACTCGACTGTTGCATCGATGTGGCTGCCCGAAATGTTTTCGCTGTAAATCTTAAATTCTTTGAAGTCAGCAAGTTCCTCCACATCCGAAATGCTGTTCGAAATCCAGAGCGACTGGCGCGAAATGCTGAATGTCCTTTCCACGGTGTGCGATTCGCCATTGATGTCGGCAACAACCGCATCAATCTTGTAGCGGTTTACATCGCTGAAGCATTGCTTAGCCACGAAACTTATTGAGAACTCTCCGTTCTCGTCGGTCTTGACGGTACCGCTGGCGAGAAGTTTCTTTTCGCTATTGTCGGACCTCCACCAGTAGCGCGAATACGAAGAGCAGTTGACGGTGAAGTTCACGTCGGCATCACTCACGGGAACGCCCGAATAGCTTTTTGCGCGTCCCTTGATGCTTACCGAGTCACCAAACGACACCTCATCGGTGATGTAGTCCATTTCCATCTCGAAGGTCGGACGCTTGTATTCCTCGACGCGGACGCTCTCCGACCCCGACGAATAGTTTCCGCCACGTGCCTCGATGTGGAAATTGCCTGTAAGGACATTTTCGGGAATCTTAAATTCGCCGTGTGCGCTTCCGTACTGGTTGGTCTTGAGCACTACCTCTCCTACTTCCTGGTAGTTTACATCCGAGAAAGTCACACGGACGCTGTCGTCGGCTACAACGTTGAAATTGTTGTTCATTCCGCTGTATTCGATAAGCTTGAAGTAAACGCTTTGTCCAGGACGGTAAATTGCCCTGTCGGTGAGAATTTTGATTCGTGCGCGCTCATAATCCTTCGAATCCTCCTGATAGTATCCGTAAGCCGAGAAGCACATGTCGTCGTTGTCCTTTTTCAAGGAAATATGTGTGTTATAGCTGTGTTTCTTGGGGTCAAAACTGAAAATTCCGTCGGCACCAGTTTCTGTTGTGAGTAAGGTTTCGGTCTTTTCGTAGGTGCGATTTGTAACTTTCACCTTTACCTTGTCGATGGGTTTACCCGAATTGCGGTCGACAACCATATATTTGCCGTCGTTGATGCGAAGCAGTGCAAAGCGCGAGACGGTGAGCAGGGTGAAACTTTCGATTCTGGTACTGTCGCTTTCGGCAAACACGATGTAGAAGCCAGTAGGCAAGCCCTTTTCAACATAGTAGGTGCTGTGGGTCGAGTAGTCGTTGGCATCGGGAAGATTTATCGTGCCTTCGGTAACGGCCTTGTTTGTGTAGTATTTGTTGATAGTAGCCGTGTTGGAGTTGAAACTGTCGTAGGTCGAAGCATTGTCCGATACCTTTACGACCTTGATTTTGGCAGTCTTGGTATTGCTGTACTCGATGTGGAGCGGAATGTTCTCGTTGGGGTAAGTGACCTTGTCGGACGAAATGTGTATCGAGGGGAAAGTCAGTCTCGAAAGCAGGTTCGAGCAGTAGGTTATGTACTTGCTGTCCTTGTACTCTTCGATGGTCGATTTTAGAAGATTCACTGCTTCCACGCGGTCGGCAGACGACTTTTCCGACAATTGTTCGGCAATCTCGGTGTTGATGAAAATCACGGTTTCGTTGCCCTTGTATTTCTTTGCTGCATCGGTGTAGAGATTCATTACGATATCGTTTTTTCCGCCCTGCTTGCCGGCGATGTATTTTATGCGCTGGAAGTCGGTGAATGCATACGCGCTGCTGCTTGGCGGGTTCTGCTTCATAATCTGCTGCATAAAGTAGAGGCTTGCCATCTCGGTATTCTCGTCGCTGTCGGGGATTTCCATCTTGATGAAATCGTCGGCAGAGCAGAAGAAACTGTCGTCGAGGTTGGAGCGTGTGTAACGGTAGAGTTTTGCAA
>JAEEGG010013500.1_pt1 | contig 17462 bp, 17 predicted proteins | sample 9134161 | NCBI WGS metagenome assembly JAEEGG01 (sample SAMN16246543, study PRJNA631951) | gut metagenome | biome: gut microbiome; feature: rumen; material: CR-attached | host: Bos | place: Iran: Karaj | collected 2018-10 | reverse complement strand
GCCGAGGATGTAGATGTTTCCAGCAGCGTCGACGCACGAGCCCACCAACTGGTTTGTCGTCACTCCGAAGGTAACCTCAGCTCCCGTGTAGGTCTTCACCCACTCGAAGCCTTGAGCCCTTAATGAATTGAGAATTGAAAATTGAAAATTGAGAATTAAGACAAGAAGTATTACTTTTTTCATGATGAGGGCTGTCTGTTATTTGACGTAGATTAATTTCAAACTGTTCCAGTCGACATTAAAGTCACCGCTTACCACGCCGTCCGTTCCGTTATTATAACCGATGGTTTCCCCTTTGCAGTTCATGAGCTGTCGCGGATGGTCGCTGCACGTCGGCATGATATCAAACAGGAAGGCTTGACTGCCGTCCTCCAGCAAGCAGGCATAGATTTTGAAACTTCCGGGACCTAGCTCACAACTGTTCTCGATTAGGGTTTTCATCCACGGAAGTTCCTCTAACGGATTGTCCACATTGCACCATGGACAAGGTGACGACATCTGGCAGTCGCATTGCTTTTCCTTATTACAACTCGTGGTTACACCTAACATAACCATTACAATAAGTGATAGGATGATTACATGTTTTCTGTCTTTTTTCATTGTTTGAGGGTTTTGTTGGTCGGTATGTTTCTATTTTGTATTTCTCATTATTTTGAGCCGTCACCGCCGAGGGGGCGAAGAAGGATCGTGAGGTGAAGATTGACAGAATGGGCAAGCATTGTCGATAATAATAGTCTTTTCATCATAATGAGAATTAAACTTAACGTGCGGGCATAAATGTCCTTTTTGCCTATATAGACTGAAAAAATGCATTTTTGTGGCAAAAAGTTACAATAATTAACAAAGTTTAACATACACCCATACCCTAGTAGCTACACTACCATCCTCGAATTATGATGATTAGCATTGGACCGGTTGTTTTTCGGGGAAATCTAATGTTTGAAGAATCTGTTTTATTTTGATGTAATTACAATTTCTCCAAGATTTCTGGATTTCCGCCGCAGGCGGGGGGGGCGTAATTTACCCCGCTTCGCGAAATCTGGAAATCTTAAGGAAATCTATTTTTGAAAAGTGATAATATAAAGGCGTTAGCATACCATCCCTGCCGCTATTTCTTGTCCCAATATAAGCCCCAGTAGTGCCCCGGAAGAGTCGCCATTTGTTCGCTTCGGGAAGCGAACCAGAAGTGAACATGAAATGGACCTGAAGCGAAGCTACAGCGACCCCACACCGTACCTACTATGGGGTGCATTCCTGAAATCTATGCTGCATTAAGTCCTTTAACCTGTGGTGCTGAGGGTGAAAAGAAATGAAAAAAACTTGTCATGTTCGATTTTTTTAGTATTTTAGTAGTTTGAAACGCAAAGGTTGCACCTTTGTATATTCTTTACAACTAGTCTGTTAAATAAAAATATACCACATGAAATATAATCGTATACTCTTAAAACTGAGCGGCGAGTCGCTCATGGGAAAGCAAAGTTACGGCATTGCACCCGAGATGCTGGAACAATATGCCAAGGACATCAAGACGGTGGTGGAACAGGGAGTTGAGGTCGCCATCGTGATTGGCGGCGGCAACATCTTCCGCGGTCTGAGCGGTGCCTCGAAGGGCATGGACCGTGTGCAGGGCGACTATATGGGGATGCTAGCCACCCTCATCAACAGCATGGCTCTGCAGGCAGAGTTGGAGAAGCAGGGCATGAAGACCGAACTGCTTGGCGGCTTGGCGATTGAGCCCATATGTAAAGAGATGTCGCGCCGCAGAGCCATCGAGGCGATGCAGGAGGGACGCGTGGTGATTATCGGTGGCGGCACGGGCAATCCGTTCTTTACGACCGACACCGCATCAACCCTCAGAGCCATTGAGATAAAGGCCGACGTGATACTGAAGGGCACGAGAGTGGACGGCGTGTATACCGCCGACCCCGAGAAAGACCCCACGGCAACAAAATATGAGACACTTACCTTTGCCGATGCCTTGAGCAAGAAACTGAAGATAATGGATTTGACCGCCTTCGCCCTATGCGAGGAGAACAACCTGCCAATATATGTGTTCGACATGAACCAGCCGGGCAACTTGCTGAAAGTGGTCAAGGGCGAGGCGATAGGAACGTTAGTGAATTGAGAATTGAGAATTGAGAATTGAGAATTTGGCTGACGCTTTTTAAATTGAGAATTGAGAATTGAAAATTGAAAATTTGGCTGACGCTTTTTAAATTGAGAATTGAGAATTTGGCTGACGCGGCATAGACTCAAGCATTCAAGCATTCAAACAATCAGACAATCAAGCATTCAAACAATCAAACATTCAAACAATCAAGCATTCAAACAATCAAACATTCAAACAATCAAGCATTTAAACAATCTATATACATAATATCATGAACGACTTATCAAAAGCCTGTATCGATGAAGCGAAAAATAGCATGCAGAATGCTATTAGCTTCTTGAACAAAGAACTGGAGAAAATCCGCTCGGGCAAAGCAAACCCCGCCATGCTTGACGGCGTTAAGATTGACTACTACGGCACACCTACCGAGATCAGCCAGGTGGCGAACATCAACACACCCGACCCCCGCAGCATCATCATCCAGCCGTGGGAAAAGACCATCATCGGTGCCATCAACAAAGCCATCCTTGATGCCAATCTGGGCTTCACTCCCCGCCACGAGGGCGAGATTTTGCGCATCGTCATCCCTCCGATGACCGAGGAACGCCGCAAAGAGCTGACCAAGGCAGCTCACGCCGAAGTGGAAAACAGCAAGGTGAACATCCGCAACGCCCGCCGCAACGTGATGGACAAGGTGAAAAAACTGAAAGACAAGTCGGTGCCCGAAGACGAGGTGAAGCAGGTGGAAAAAGAGATACAAGATGTTACCGACAAGTTCATTGGCGAGTGCGACAAGATATTCGCTGCCAAGGAGAAGGAGATTATGACCGTATAGGTCGAGCGGAATGAAGATAGAGAAGTTCGACACCCTACCTTCTACCAACCAATATTGCGAACTCCTCAATCTCTCAGAGACTGAGGAGTTCACCGTTATTGTTGCCCGCACACAAACCGCCGGCATCGGGCAACGGGGGAATCATTGGGAAGCAGAGCCAGGCAAGAACCTTACTTTCAGCCTAGTACTGAAGCCCACATGGCTGCCCATCGCCGACCAATATCAGCTGACTAAGGCGGTGTCGCTAGGCATTGCGGACTTCCTGATGCCACTAATTACGGAGGGGAATAGGCGTGTACGCATCAAGTGGCCTAACGACATATATGTGGACGACAAGAAGATTTGCGGCATACTGATAACCCACCGCATAGCGGGTGGACAGATAGCCGCTAGCGTGGTGGGCATTGGGCTGAATGTAAATCAAATAGATTTCCCTGAATGGGTGCCAAACCCCACCTCGCTTAGCCTACTCACTGGTCAGGAATGGCCGTTGGACGAAACGTTGGAGAAGATGCTAAACTGCATTGCCCATCGATATAACGAATTGCGAAACAACCCCATAGGGACACTCGACGAGCCTTACCTAAACATGCTGCTCCGACGGGGGAAAGAAGCCCAATATGGCTATCAAGGGCAGACTATCTTAGCCACCCTGTTGGACGTGAACAGATACGGACACCTACAGCTCGTCACCGACAAGGGGGAACGGCTGTCGTGTCAATTAAAAGAGATACAATTTCTTTATTAATTGAGAATTGAGAATTGAGAAATTGCTGCCGCACCCAAATAACTCTAAGCTCTAACATCTGATTGCATGCAATTTACAAATTTTCCAATTCTCTAATTCTTGATAAATAGAAATCCTCTTCTGTATATATGTCGCGTCCCTTCGGGATGCAGTTCCCTGATATCTGAGTGTCACGGCACTGCGCAATGTACGTGTTATTAACAGTCTCACCTCGAGGTGATTTATAGAAGTGGTTGCCTTCGGTTTACTCCATGAGCATCATCGCAGCGGCATTCTCGCCTATGAGTTTCCACACCCATTCATCGTCGGTGACAATCCTTGCCCGCCTGTGGCTGTCGGCCTCAATCCTAATAGCCATATAACATGCACTATCGTAGACATATTCGTCCACCGCATAGGCAGCCCCATTGTCGTCTTCATCCCACTCCAAATCACCAACCTTCAGAATAGCCCTTCCCGACAATGCATAGCAGAGGCTATCGCCATTCGTGGCTACAGCGTAGTTGAACGACATTTCATCTCTTGACACACTGACCTGTAATACTTGTTCAACATCGCCTTCTGAACTGCGATACAGTCCTTCCCAATCTACCGGACAAGCCCTCATGGCAGATGAATCCTCTGGTTTGGAGCCATCTGGGACACCATTGCAGGAACAGACAAATCCCATGGCACAAATCATTGCACCTATCAAAAACACTCTTTTCATATCACATTAAGCTAAGATAATATACAAGGTGACCGCCCACCGTATCATAGAAGAGGTATTGCCATTGGTCGTCCTCTTGCTTGTTGATATAATAGCCCGCGGTATGCCTCAAATGGGGATTGAGGGGACTATGGGCAAAAAGTTGCTCTACCGTTGTGCTATCGTAGGGCAGCATTGAATGAGTTAAGTGGTTCAGCGCTGTAGTATCCAACACATCAAAGAGCACCACCTTCTCACCATCGCCATTGAGATTAATCCATTGCTCCTGTCGGTCGACGAACTTGACCTTACCCATCAAGTGGGCATCGAGCAACTGCTCCATATCCCGCACTTCGTACCAACTACGACCGCATGATGAGAGGATACATACAGCACATAGTATCAACAACTTTCTTATTAGTTTCATAGTCAAAACCAATTATCTTCATACAAGGTTTGAAACACCTTCTGACAAGAAGGGCACGTTATCTTCACTGTAAGAGCGTCCGACTCGAAAGAATGGTTGCAATAGGGACATTCGATTTGGTAACGTCCACAGGTGCGGCAACGGTGGATGCACTTCCGCCCTGCCATCTTCTGACCTTTGAGCAAAAGAGAGAGATGCTGGAGCAGTCGCTCGAAAGCATATACCTCTGGCCCCCATAAGGAGGGCTGAAGCTTGAGTGGCAGCTTCTCAAAATGACAGGTATGTTCACTCATTTTGCGGTACTGACTTACTATAGAGTTGTGCCTGAGCGCGGCAACGTTTTTCCTTAGGTTCCATGTCCTCGCCGTCAGAGAGAGTAAAGGTGACAGGTAGGTTGAACTCAGATCTGACATTCTTACCCCTGACCCTCGCGGGTTTCCATCGAGGCATTGACCTCAACATTTTCACCACCTCATCGCCACAGCCATAGCCTATATCCTTCAAGATTGTGATATTGGACACAGAGCCGTCCCTATCGATGCAAAATGAAGAATAGACTGTACCCTCTACATTTGCTTTGCGAGCCTGCTCTGGGTATTCCACATTCATACAGACGAACATTATCAACTCCTCCAACCCGCCAGGGAATTCCGCGTCAACATCTACAGGGGTAAATATGAGCGGGGCATCGGTCGTGTCGACCTGTGCAAAGACAAATGTCTCTGCGACGCACAACATTAGAAATAGAACTACCCACTTCTTCATCTGCATTGATTTTTCTCTATAACGGAAAGTTAGGAGAATTATTGTGCGACGCACCTACCGCAGCAATAGGACGGTGCCCGTGTGGGTTTGATAGCCTTGTTCCTGCTTGAGGCGATAGCGGCAGGTGTAGGCATACGCCTCTTGGCGGCATTTGATGCCTTTGCTTGTGCCGTCCCAACCTTGCTGCATATCGGTGGTATGGAACATCAGAGCACCACGACGGTCGTATACCCACATCTCGAACTCGGCAATGCCCACACCGATGGCGGTGAAGCGGTTGTTGATATCCCCATCGGGGGTGAATACATTGGGGAAGTAAAGTGAATGCCTATGGATAGGGACGTACTTGCATACTTTCTGAAAACAAAACGTGCGATAGCCAACCAGGCATAGTTCAAGCGTGTCTACATCCATCGGAATAGCCAAGGGCAACTGTGCAACAGTCTCCATCTGAAGTACCGAGTCCACATACCACTCTCTTCTCTGAATATTCTGGCTCTGATCCAATAGTACCAGCGAAAATGTCTCCGAGGTTATAACTTCTGGAGTCATAGAGAAGTCCACATTCACGCTGACCAAGTCGGCGGGGTCCAAATCGATGCTTTCCACTACCGTACATGGAAGTCCATCCCTATGGGAAGCATAAAGATAATAGCGTGTGGGCTGTTGCGGATGGAGATAATAGAGACTATCCGCCACCACCTCTTCCACACTACCATCCCCAAACTCCGACTCCCATTCAAAGTGATAGTCACCCTCCACCCGCACGATGAAGTAGCTCCCACTATCACAATCCTGGTCTATCTCCACCTGAGGCACTACCCTCTCTTGTACATACATGGTATATGTCACAATGCTGTCATTGCCCGATTGGGTTCGATACGACGTCCTGTGCGTACCTGCCCCCGAATACATCCGTCCACCCCACATAAGGGGAAGGTCGGCTTCACATACCGTTGTATCAACCTCCTTGGTGCAACTGAGGTAGATATCAATCAGGCTATCGCATCCATATTGGCTTGAATACGACAGTCTATAGCTTCCAGGCGCTCTGAAAGCAGTATCACCAATGGAGTAATACGCATCAGCGGGCAACGTATCGGAGATCTCCTGCCTGTAAGTAGGAAGACATGTCAAATCTAAGTACACCAACGAATCACACCCATTATGGTCGTGAAACATCTGTCTATAATATCCACTTTCAGTAACAATTAGCATATTATAAAACAATGTGTCGCCACTGCAGATAGTGTCAATCAGATAAGTCTGTGACGAAAGCGTGTGCCATCTAAAGAAGATAACATTTTCCATACAATTTGCGACACACACATATTTGCCCGTATCTGTAAACAATTCATCACCAAACTGGTAATAAAAACCCGGACAAAGAGTAATGTTGAGTGTATCTATTGGAATATTTACCGTAAAGGTCTGAGTAACCGAGTCTACACAGGTCCCATCAGCCAACATAGCCAACAAGGTGACTGAATAGGTACCATTCCTAAATGTGCGTGTGATACTGGTTGATGAATCCACCGTTCCATCACTAAAACGCCACAAATACTTCTCGCAAGGCTCGTTAGTCAGATTAGTATGTTCCGCATCGGTCGCCACCACGCTTTGATTTGTAAAACGCCGCACAGCCGAACAGCCGTCAATCATCGAAATGGTGAATTGCGCTACCGGATAACGTGGACCCGACCGAGTCGACATCACAAAACCACAATCTCGTCCTTGTAGCTGATATGTGGCATAACAACTATAATTGCCCGCCGAGGTCACATGCAACGAATCGGTAGTCGAGAGCGTTACGTAAGGATTAGATGTATTATACCAACGATAGTTGAAGCCCTGTGGTGCGTGAAAAGTATTCTCTAAAACGGAGCCACAGTTCGTCGCCTGCAGCCGTTTCATTGCCCCCTCCAATGTAAAATAGGTGTAGCCATAATGTCCACCATAAGCACAATCATAATTTGATATCGATACCTTTACACGCTGCCCATGTAGGTTGCTCAGATCCACACCAAAGGCCGACCAGTCACGCCACAACCCACCTGCCATATAATTCCAGTCCGACAAATCGCCCGATACAAAATTGGCATAATAGCACGAATCAATCACAATGTCATTCGAATCACAAATAGAGAATATGACATGCGGCTGTTCCTGTGCATTATGATTAGGGTTCTGCACTACAATAGCATACCTTAATATCAAAAGGTCATACTGGTTAGTATCCACCACTATCGAATAGGTGATATCCTCCTGTTCACTTCCACTCATCCAATTGCCCAAACGCACCGAAGAACAATGTCCGACAGGAATAGTACGCAACAAATTGCCTGTTCGCGGGTCGCGCTCCGACGTATCATAATGTACCGTATGGCGAGAATTGATAGAAGCATATCCATCATCAACTATTTCTACCATAATAGACGGATCGTTGAATCTGCCTGTACGACATTTCACATGATTATCCCATAAACTTGTGAACGGAATATTGCTACAGCTGGGGATAAGTGTCCAAAAAAATGTTGAGACAGCCTCACTGGTATCCCCATTACTACAGACCACACGAACCTGCACCTCACACTTTGTTTTTGGTCGCAACCCCTGCAAGTATATTACAGTGTCTGGAGTAGACTGTTCGACGTAACCGCTGTCGGCATAGCCATACCTGACAAGATATCTGCTGTCACTCCTCATCCGAGGCCATGATACCCTTACCGAAGTCTGTTCCACGTTGCTTATATTAATCCTAGGCAGATTAGCACAATTAGGAACAAACTGATAATAACGATAATCCCCTGGCCAAGAATGAATTGGGACAGTTAAATATGTCGATAGGGTGTGTGTTGCAGGATCGACCATGACGAACCTACTATCGGCCCCTGTGAAACCAATCTGACCGGTGGGAGTTAAAGACCCTGAATTATGGCGATATACCATACGTAAGGCACATGTGCCTTCTTCAAGCTGTAATTGATAACGACACACCTCCAATGAACTGGAAGGTGATTTTATCGAGAACTCGCATACGAACGTCCTGTTGCCCGGACTGCCTACCGTCTGGCATACTGCCATACTGGAGTAAAAAATGTAGTAATAACTTAGTGAAGCACAACCAAATATACTAATGAGAGGGGCTCGTCCGGCGTAAGCCCAAGAACTGACTCCATATGGAGATGCGTTTTCAGCTCTATTACATATCAAACACCCAAAATTGTGCGCACTAATAGAGTGTATTTCTGTTCCAAAAAAACCGAATGGAAAATCAAGTTCCACAAAAGGAGAATAATCGACAGAATTTTGTTCGTATGTTCTGAGAGTGTCGGGATTGGTCAGCGTAATCCACATGGAACTGTCCACCCCGGTGGTAAAATCGTAGCCATACATTGTTTGCGCCCTCGCTGGCATGAACGCCAGCAACATCAGCAGCACAACTATGCATCGGCGAAGGGACATGTTAGAGTGGACTATTGATTCCTCGCACTGTTCATCTTACGTATCAGATAGGCTATTACTACGTCGGATTGTTTTTCGGTGCTACAACAGAAGATATATACTGTACGAGTGAGATATGAGACCCCTAAGTAACAGGAATTGCCTTGGTCTATATGTTCGTTTATCACTGGCGCAGGCTTAGTGGGGTCCTGACGGCTGCGCTGGGTGAACATTGTCACGTCCCAACCTGCCTCCATCTGCTGTTCTTGCTCCTTAGTAGGGGTGGCAAGTCCGAATGTGGAGCATAGCCACTGCCAGCTTTGGTCGTCGATTGCCTCCAGCAGCGTCACATCGGCCGTGATGCCCGTATCGAGTGTGAAGTTGGTAACACTAGCCACACGCACATCGGTACGACCCGAGTAGCGGTTGTACAAATCAGTTTGTGCCATCAGGCTCGTGGCACAAACTATCAGCATAAAGAAGACTAGCCTTTTCATAGCGCGTCAATCGTGTTTTCTCAAGTACGTAGGAACTTCCAGATGTCGTTGATTACTGAATCGGGCGAGCACTGGGTGTTGCAGGCCACAATGGGGTCGTCAGTCACAATGGTGGGCTGCTGATGCTCAACTATAGTCTCCACGCTTGCCGGTTGCTCAACCGCTTGAGGAGTGATCAGACTAGGCTTGGGAAGCAATACGGCAGTATCGTGTTGAGTGTTCTGCGAAGATGACACTTCTGTCGTGGGTGTCTTCGGCAATGCATTGTCCGATGGCATCTCAATGATTGGTTCTGTCGGCTTGGGGACTTCTGTTTGAGCCACTATCGGTGCATCCGACAGGTCGGCATCTACCGTAGGTCGGGCAAGAAACACAACTCCTGTCACCAACAACACGGCTGCCACTCCGCACACTACCGATACTTGACGTCGACGGATAGCCTTAGCCTGCCGGCAGGCAGAGGAAAACACCTGGTCGCGATGGGTCAACTGGTTGAGCTCGTCCATCTCTTCAGGCGTGAGTCCACCTTCGTGGTATCGACGAAGAAGATTTTCTATGTTACTCATGGCTTAAATATATCTTTATCGTTTTTATCTATTTCTATCATTTGTTCTCTCAAAATATCCTGCCCTCTTTGGAACAGTTTTTTCACCATCGACTCCGAGATGCCTTTCTCTCGGGCAATGTCTGCCTTGGTATACCCTTTTTCATAATAGAGATATAATATATCTCGTATTCTCTTCGGCAATGTGTCTATCACATCCATCAGCTGCTGCACTCTCTTGCTATTGGGGTCTGGTTCTGGATTTGGAACCTCAACCATAGTATCCAACAGCACTTCCTTGTTTCTTGTTTTCATCCTCATGCAGATGTTTCTCAACACCCTCACACAATATTTTAATGGATCTCCCCACAACTTTTGAGTCATTGTCACCACCAAGGCCTCCTGCACCGCATCCTCCACATCCGTCTCGTTGTGGAGTATCGAAAACGCTATCTGGTATAGGTCCAGATAGTGGTCGGCTAGCATCTGTTTTTCGGCGTCTCGCATTGGCTACAATTCTCATCCTTTTATATACTCTTACAAACATGCCAAATTCGTCACCCCTTTTGCACAATATTTAACTTTTTTTATGACATTCTGGCAATTTTGCTATTCCAACGACCCTTTTTGCTTCAGAATCCACCCTGCAGTATATCTGTTGCACCCCGTTCGTAAGCCAAAGGTAGGGCACCTGCAAAACTAGGTTGTAACGGCAAGCCTGGTCAAGCACTTTCTGGGTCAGCGCTACAGTCTCTCTTTTGCACTCCACAATAATAAAAGGCCTCACCGAGGCATCGTACACCACGATGTCGCATCGCCGCGTCATACCGTTAAGCGTAATGGCACCCTCCACCTGCATCAACTCCAACGGATAGCCTAGCTCATAATGGAGATAGCGTATCGCGTGCTGACGCACCCATTCCTCAGGTGTCAGAGCCACATATCGGTTGCGGACTATGTCAAAGACCTCTCGATGCCCTTCGCTGTCGCGCACCTCAATATTCGCTGTCGGAGGCGTCTTCTTCATCGTTGTTGGTTGGTTTCTGTTTGAGACCATTATTAATCTTATACGAGAATCCGACCGACACGGTTGGCGATATGCGGCGGGCACGCACTATGCGGTCCAGCTGCTCGGTGTGGGTCTCATGCCCCCACCCGCCGGTGGCAAATAGGTCGCCCACTCGCAGATTGATTGTCCCACGCTTCTGCAGCACGTCCTTCTTCACGGCCAAGTCACACCAATAGGCGGGGAACATTGTCGTCTGCAGATCCAACCATGGGGCAAAATATTGGCCTGAGAGCTGCACCGTCCAATCCTTCGGAAGGGTCATAAAGGAGGAGAACTTCCCGCTCGCCTGCACTGCCTCTTGGGTCTTATAGTCCAAAAGGGCGGTACCCTCGATAGTACTCTTGTAGAGGTTGACGCTCAAGTTCAACTTCCACCATTTCAGTATCTGCCAGTCCACTATCAGTTCTACTCCATAATTGTATCCTTTGTCCAAATTCTGCCAAGTGCTTGCCCAATAGCCGTCATATTGTGGGTTGTACGGCATCCACCACGAGTAACGCTGCTGTGATACCGAGTCCCACACATAGCCATAGCGTGTCATCATATTGTTTGTCTGACGATAGTAGGCGCAAGTGTATATGTTCCACTTGTCGAGGCTCAGATTATACGACAACTCGAATGCGTTGGTGAACTCAGGGTCGAGGTTGGGATTGCCAAATCCCAGTTCCTGACCTTCGCGCACATCCAAATAGGGGTTCAAGTCCCACATGTGGGGACGGCGCACACGGCGGCTGTAGCTCGCCTGCATGCTGTTGCTCTTGTTTATCTCATACGACACATGCAGCGTAGGATAGAGCTTCCAATAGTCTTTATGCACCGCTTCGGTGGCGGGATGGTTGATGTCGTGTCCATACAGATAGGAGTACTCTTCACGCAGGCCTGCCTGAGCCGACAACTGGTCGGTGATCTTGCCTCCCACAGTCACATAAGCAGCGTGGGTCTGCTGCGTATAGTCGAAATGGGTAGACGACACTGAGTCGTGATATTTATATAGTGCATGTGTCAGGGGATCATACTCTGTGCGGTAATAGATAGCATTCTGGTTAGGCCAATCCAGCCTGCCCTCATAGCCTGTCTCCAATTTCCAATTCTCGGCAAAGGGGTGCACGTAGTTAACCTTTACATTAAGTGCCTGATGATGGTTCTCGCTCTCGGTTTCACGCAGATAGTAGTGATCCCACAATGCTAACGGGTTGTCGTAGACCTGTTCTTGGAAGCCGCTGCCATGCACCTGCCTCATCGAGAAGGTGGCATCGGCGGTCAGCTCACGGTCTTTCTGGTCAAACTTCTTGACATAACTGAGATTGAACGTGTGGTTCACATTGCTGTTGCGGTTAGTATCACTCTGCACATAGTCTAGTAGGTGGTCTTCAAAAAGCAGGTCGGTTGAGAATATCTGGCTCGTCCTGTTGCGCATACCGCCGCGCAGTTGGTAGGAAAACAGCAGGCTGTTCTTATCATTAATGTAATACTCACCGCCCACTTTCATGCTGGCCATATTATTGCGGCGTATGCCATATTGGTCCATTGTGTCGTGGCTCCATGCCACATCGTTGCGAATACGGCGGATATTGGAATGCGACACGCTCCCTCTGCTACGCATACCGCCGTCGAGAGTAAAAAAGAGGTTATACTTCTCAGTCGTATAGTTCAAGCTGATACTCCCCATCGTGGTAGGTATAATCTTGGGCAGATGGTCGGGGATGAGAAACGGCAACGGGGTGCCCACATTAATATTCGCCACACCGTTCAATCCCAAGGCCCCGGAGGTCTTCTCTTTCAACTTAATATTTATGATGCCCGACATGCCTTCGGGGTCGTACTTGGCCGAAGGGTTGGTAATCACCTCCACGCTCTCTACCGAACTGGCAGGGATCTGCTCCAGCAATGTCTCCAAGTCGTTACCCATCAGCTCATAGGGGCGGCCATTGATAAGCACCTTCACATTCGACGAGCCGCGCAACGACACATTGCCATCATTGTCGACCGACACGCTTGGCACCTGCTCCAGCACATCGGTGGCTGTGCCACCGCTCGAAACAAGATTCTTGTCCACATTCACCACTCGCTTGTCCAGCTGGTACTCAACCAAGGTCCGCTCTGCCCTCACCTGCACTTCTTCCATCATCATGGCACTCGGAGCTATCTGTATCTTGCCCAAAGCGGCGGTTGCCTGTTTCTCGTTGAGCACTACCTCCTTGGGATAGAAATGGGTCTCATAACCCATAAAGGATACTCGTACGAGATACCTTCCGTAGGCGGCTTTGACCGTAAACGTACCATTGCCCTCAGTCACCGTACCCGTCACAAGGGCCGAGTCCTTGGCATTAAGCACCGCGATAGTCGCATACTCTATCGCTGCTCCTGTATTCTTATCATACACTCTGCCCGTAATCTTACCTTGGGCAAACAACTGGGTCGCACTAATCATCAGAGCCAACAATGTGGCCAATCGTCTATGTTTCATCAATGCTACTTATTTTGTCTATTCTTCCTATTATCCTCTCACATAATGAGGCATATCGAATGGAATCGGCAGCGACACTTCTATCAATCCGCCAAATTCACCATTCTCATACCACGGCACTTGGTATATAAGTTTCTTCACTCCCTTCTTCTCGATAGTGTAGGCATTCAGCTTCTCATTCTCCAACAAATCCTTCAGAATGGCTGCCGCACGTGGGGGATGGCAGTCAAACAGATTGTTGCCGATAATCTTCTGCCCATGGCTGTTCACATCGGCCGAAGTAGTATTCATGTCCAATATGTTGCCTTCCTTGTCACACACGGTGATGGCAACACCTTTCAATCCTTCAAAATACTTGTCCATAACACAGAAAAAAGGCTCGCCCTCATTATGAAGGCGAGCCCTTGATTAATAATGATTATTTGCACTGCAAGGCAGCCAATGCGATACTATAGAGTTTGGTCTTGGCGCTGTCGCCACGGCTGGTGAGGACACACGGTACGCGTGCACCCATAACCATGCATGCGAGTTCGGCATGAGCAAACTTGGTGCAGGCCTTGTAGAAGATGTTGCCACTCTCGATGTTGGGGAACAGCAGGCAGTCGGCATCACCAGCAACCTCGGAGGTGAGCTTCTTGGTCTGTGCGCTCTCCTTGTCGATGGCGCAGTCGAGGCTCAGAGGTCCGTCAACCACGGCACCAGGAATCTGGCCACGGAGGCTCTGCATACCCAGCCATGCGGCTTCGGCACAAGCGGGCATTCCGATAGAGACCTGCTCGGTAGCGGCGAGGACAGCCACCTTGGGTTTGGGGTTCTGAAGGCTCTTAGAAACCTGGATAAGGAAGTTCATGATGGCGGTCTTCTGCTTGAAGTCGGGAGCAGGAATGATGGCCATATCGGAGCAGACAAGCAGCTTATGGTAGGCGGGAACCTCCATGACGGCCATATGGGTCAGCATGTCGTTCTTCTTACCAGGCATGAGGCCAGTCTCCTTGTTTAGGATGGCACGCATATACTTGTCGGTGGAAAGCAGACCCTTCATCAGGAAATCACCCTTGCCTTCGTTGATGAGCTTCACAGCAAGTGCGCCAGCCTTGTTGTCGTTGGCCTCTTGCACCAGTTCAAACTTGTCGGGATTGATGCCCTCTTCGGCGCAGATCTTCTTGATAGTTTCGATATCACCAACCAGAGTGGCATTGACAATACCCTTGTCGACAGCGGCACTCACGGCACCGATGGTATGGGAGTCGTTGGCATAGGCTGCCACCAAATTCTTCTTTTCCTTGCTCTTTACGAGTTCCAGAAGGTCATCTAATTTTGTAATCATCTTAATATAAGTTTTTAAGTGTTAATATATACAAAAATTATTGGCTGCAAATATACAAAAATATTTGGACTTAACCCCTCTACCGAGCAAAAAATATTTTGCCCGACCCTTTTCAATTCTCTTTTCACCCACGCTAAAACAACTAATCCAGTCACTTGGTAGGCTCGAAACCATCCACATTCGTTGCCGAAACTATCGTCAATGTACCCACTTCTAAATAAACTCCATCCTTCATCTAACAATAACTCTCACCCCCTCCACCTCCATCTTTTGAGTCGCGCCATAGGGGTCCATCTCCATTTCAACGCCAGACGGAAAAGACTCATAGAAAAATGGGTCTTTCGCAACCATCTCTACCGTATTAAGCTTCGTATCTTTACCAGCCACTACAGACACCGTCTTACCATAAGCACCAACCGTAGAGAATTTCAAAACATACTCCCCTGCGGGAATCCACAATTGAAAGTTGCCGTCGAAGTCAGTGTGCGTTTCGGCAATGACCGAGTCTCCTTGAATGGCACAAACATCAATATATACTAACGGATAGTTTTCCTGCATGACACTATCCACCACATGCCCGCTTATCTTTACCTTCTGTGCAGACCGTGTAACGAAGCCGTCTCGAGTCGTTGGGTCTGCAGTACTGTGAAACCTCGCATTGACCTCTTCTGCCCTTTGCTTCAACAATTCCTCGTAGAACGAAGCCTTCCATCCATTTTCTTTCTCATCATATACGAAGCGCCCGTCTGGGATATAGCCCAAAACACCGCCGCAGCTGGCTTCAATCCTCATCCTTCTTCCCTCAAACGAAACCTTCCATTTCACCAAATTCACATCTATCATTATTGTATCGGGATTGGGTACAAGCCACCTCACCTTATAGATGGGTTCATTCGTCAGGCTGCGGTTTTTCCTCTTGCGCAACAATTCTATGTCATCTATAACCTTGACGGGCAGCCCGGCGACCGTATCGGGCAACAGTCTTGCATCAATGTCGGTTATCAAGGTAATGGTGCGTCTTGGTATCGAATTTGGATATTTCTTCCCCCAGTAGGAAAAGAATTCCTCAACCGTGCGGCTAACAAACCGAGCCTTCAGCGTGTCGCTTAACAACACGCTCTGCGCATTTGCCCCAAAAACCAAGGCACACATTACCACGATAAATAAGGCAAACCCTTTCATGTACCCAATTTATAATCTTAATTAGACAGTTATTTCTACCTCTGTAGAAAAAGTTCTTATACCGCCTTGACACAATTCAGGTGTGTTGATACGGATGTCGCAATCCACAACAACAATTGTGCCATCTGCTGTCTGGAGAACGTTTTCGTCATGCATATCACTGAGGTAAATATTCTGCGTGGCATAAGTCCAGTTACTGGGATTGCGAAGTTCAAAACCCATGCGGTTCATATAGTCTACTATCCGACCATCCTCCACATGCCCGCCTTCGACAAACGGCTGTTCCACCACAATCTTGAATTCACCGTCTTCTGTACGCCCGAAACCAAGGACAGATAGCCGTGTTTCAGGAAAATAGGCATTGTGAAGTGAGATGCGGTCGAGTGCAAGGATAGGCTGCACAAAATAGTCAAGTCCAATAGTCTTTACGAGGGTTGCGCCATGGTCATAGACCTTTGCCTCACCTCCTTCTGCGATCTGTTCGCCGAGAGTCTGCGACAAGGTTTTGTCAACGCAGTCCGTCCAACAGGCAATATGACGAGCCCACTGTTCTATGCATTCAGCCTGCTGCGCTCCGCATTCGACTTCTCTTTTGAAATCGTTGCCATACGGTGCAGCTCCGCTATCTGTGCGAGATTTTGCTGCCGCGAGTAGGGTCGCAACGACATGCGTTGCACCTCCCGCTGCGCAGCCATGCTGTTCATACGGTGAAAATCGTTTATATACAAGCCGTCCATTGATAAATAACTCTGCATAATAATCAAGCATTTTCAGCCCTTTGGAGGAAAATCCACCACTGATAATCGAGTCAATTTGCTTCCAAAAGTCTGCGTTTGTCATTCTTATTCTTTTCTATTTTCGATTTGCAAAAGTACAAATAATTTATGAAACCGTCAAATTTATTTTCCACAAGAGGAGTTTTTTTCGTACCTTTGCAGCCGAAATGCCATTTGTCGAGGACATACGTAACTATCGGAGCCTGTCGATTGTAGGGCTTGAGAAGAACACCGGCAAGACCGTCTGTCTGAACTATCTGTTGGGACGATTGGACGAGCTGGGTGTCTCCACTGCTGTCACCTCTATCGGGGTGGATGGGGAACAGGTCGACTCGGTCTATGCCTCCGCCAAACCCGAGATACGTCTGTACGAAGGGATGCAGTTCATCACCTCCGAACGGCACTACGAGCAGCGGAGGCTCGTATCCGACATACTAGGCGTGGGCGAACTGCGCACCGCCCTGGGCCGCTTGGTCACAGCACAGGTACTCTGCCCAGGTAAGATACTGCTGTCGGGAGCCGCCACCACCGGACTGCTCCGGAGGCAGATAGCCGAATTCCGCCAACGCGGGGTGCAACTCAC
>JAEEGG010013498.1_pt1 | contig 17463 bp, 12 predicted proteins | sample 9134161 | NCBI WGS metagenome assembly JAEEGG01 (sample SAMN16246543, study PRJNA631951) | gut metagenome | biome: gut microbiome; feature: rumen; material: CR-attached | host: Bos | place: Iran: Karaj | collected 2018-10 | reverse complement strand
TATGGAAGTCAAGGGGTGCACGCTGGAAGAGAAGGGGATAGGCTATTTCCCCGATGCCCCGACGCAGCGCGGAGTTAAGCATATCCATGAACTGATAAAGGCAAAACAGAAAGGCTATAAGGCAATCCTGGCTTTTGTGATCCAGATGGATGGTGTCAGCGAGGTACGTCCTAACAGAAAGATGCATCCTGAATTTGGAGAAGCAATGGATGAAGCCAAGGAAGCCGGAGTTGAGATATTGTTTCTTACATGTCATGTGGAGCCGGGCAGTTTATTTATTGTAGGACAACACACCGCAGCAGAATTATGATATTTTTTTCGATGCCTGATATTGGGTGCCGGATGATCTTCGGGAGATTAAGATGAGAAGAAAAACAATAAAACCGATCTATTCAATGTGTGTTCAGCCTTCATTTATCATAGGGACCAATAATGAGGACGGTTCATATAATTTTGCGCCCATCACATGGGTGAGCGCGACATATGAGGGCGGTGAAGGATATCTTCTTGTGATCAGCATGTCAGGAACCAAGAAGACAAGACAGAATGTTAACCGGACAGGGATCTTCAGCGCAAATCTTGTAAATAGAGATATGCTTCCCCTCATGGATTATCTTGGGTCAAAGCACGCAGCTGAAGGAAATAAGGATGATATTGAATATGGTGTGAGCCGGGGAGAGGTTCTTGATGTTCCGACACTCAACGACAGCCCCTGGGTATATGAATGCGAAGTGGAAAGATTGGTCGAAACAGGAGAGTCTGTTACCTTCTTTTGCCATATCAGAAATATACAGGTGGATGAAAATCTGACATGCGAGGATACATTTGATGTGGATCTGACCGTTCTGGATCCTGTTATATATTCCGGACGATATCACAGTCTGGGAAGCATGCTGGGTAAGATCGGAGATTTCAATAAGAATGCAGAGGTCAATGCGGGAAATACGAATGACGTGCTGGATAAATTCCACCGCAGAAGATTGATCATGTATCTGATACTGGCTATAGGAGTGATCGCATCTTTGATCGGGCTGGGAACAATGATTCCTGCAGTACTGATTATTGGTATCATCGGGATTATGGCGTCCCTCTTTTATGGTCTTTTCAGTGGTGCGATGTGCTGCCCCTATTGCGGAGAAATACTCGGCCGTCGCGGATTTGGAGATCATTGCCAGTACTGCGGGAAAAAGATATTCTGATCACTTTCTGAACATGAGTTTTCTTGCAATGGCTATACCGAGCTTATATGGAAGGGGGCGGAGAGCTTTATCCGCTTCCTTTAATTTTTCCCTGATGGGAATGTTCTGGGGACAGTGCATTTCGCACTTGCCGCATTCTATGCACTGGCTTGGAAAGCCGGGTTCCTTGGTAAGGCCGACTGTCTGTGCATACTGAAATCGTCCATCGCTTTTTGATTCGATGAACATTGCATTATAGCATCTGAAGGCTCCGGGAATATCCACGCCTTTCGGACAGGGCATGCAATACCTGCATCCGGTACATCCTACCTTCTCACGTTCTTTGATCTTCTCGGTAACCTTTGCCAGAACCCTGTGATCATCCTCAGTGAAATGCCCTGCGGGAGCGGTGTCAGCCGTATGGCAGTTTTCACGGACCATCGCCACACTGTTCATTCCGGAAAGAACGACAGTGACTTCGGGCTGGTCATACAGCCACCTTAATCCCCACTCGGCAGGAGACCAGTTCCTTCCGCTTTCCTGCATTATCTTTCTGGCAGGATCAGGGAGCATGTTGACAAGCTTGCCGCCTCTTAAGGGCTCCATGATAACGACAGGAATGCCTTTTGCGGCAGCGGCTTTCAGCCCATCTACACCCGCCTGTGTGTTCACATCCAGATAGTTATATTGTATCTGGCATATATCCCAGTCGTAATCATTTAATATCTTCAGAAAACCTTCCGTTGTTCCGTGATATGAAAATCCTATATTGCGGATCTGACCGCCGGATTTTTTTTCTTTGATCCAGTCTATAATGCCGACCTTTTTAAGCTTTTCCCACATTGCTATATCTGTGAGATGGTGCATCAGATAGTAGTCCACATAGTCGGTTCTGAGTCTTGTCAGCTCCTCATTAAAGTATTTGTCCAATGCAGCATGGTTGCTTACAAGATACTGCGGAAGCTTTGTTGCTATCCTGATCTTGTCTCTTATCCCGTTCTTTTCAAAAATCTCGCCTATGGCTGCTTCGCTTCCGGGATACAGATATGCGGTATCGTAATAATTTACACCGGAATTAAATGCTTCCATGATCTCGCGTTCAGCCTCTTCCATGTCGATATTATTTCCGTTTTTGGGAAAACGCATACAGCCGAATCCGAGTATGGAGAGACTGTCACCGTTTTTATCCTGTCTGTATTGCATAGGCTATTCTCTTTGCGGTCAAGCAGATGTAATAGGATACATTATAATTCTATAACCCGGAGGATATCAGCACAACTGATCTTTTGGTTTAAATATACATGTTTTTGTCTGATGCAGGTGCATAAAACATTCTCTTTGTTCTATCCGTCAGTAGGTATATAATATAAAGTTACATAGATAATCTTCATCGTTTGTTAACGGGAAGGACCTTATAGGTATGAAGAATTGGAAGACCTGGAAGATCGTTCTGTTTATAGCATTATGCATATGTATGAACGTGGGTGGAAAGCTTCTTTCGGTTTATTTTGAACTGCCTTTGTGGGCAGATTCTTTCGGGACAGTTCTATGTGCATATGTTGCGGGCCCTGTGTGCGGCGTGATGGTCGGACTTGCGGGAAACCTTTCATACAGCGCCGTCAACAGCATTTCGGCTGCATACTCCGTTACCAGTATTGTGCTGGCTTTAGTCATAGGGATCGCAAAGCATAGAAAATGGCTTGATCGCTTTTACGGATTCATGATGGCGGCTACCATTACAATGCTTGTTGCATTGTCGATATCTGTTCCGGTGAACCTTATGTTCCACGGCGGATATACCGGGAATAAATGGGGCGATGGAATAGTTGAATATCTGGTTGACAGGAACTGGCCCATCGTTATCGGCTGCATTCTCGGACAGCTGGCCCTCGAGTTTGCGGATAAGGTTCTTACCATTGCCGCCGTTTACGCAACGATACATATACGCAGGGCATATCTTAACCGGAGTAAAAGCAGGGCAGTTCAAGACGGTACGGCTGCAGGCGCGGCACTTATACTTATTCTGACAGCCGTAATGCCGCTTCTTGCTCCGACTTCTGTCTCGGCAGCTTCGGCTCCGGAGACCATCGATTATAACGATTATGTCCAGACCATATACAGCAGCAATAATGGCCTTCCCTGCGGCGAAGCTAACGATATCGCACAGACCAATGATGGTGTTTTGTGGATCGGCACCTATGCCGGACTGTATCGTTATAACGGACGTGAATTCAGATGGATAGATGATTACGAATCCGTTAAAAATGTTAACTGCCTGTATGTCGATGAAGAAGGACGTCTGTGGATCGGAACCAATGATAACGGACTCTCCATAGTGATCCGCGAGGAAGTCGTCAATGTGCTCGATCAGTCGGAGGGGCTTCCCTCCAACTCAGTCAGATGTATCACCAGAGCATCGGATGGATACTACTATATCGGAACTACCGGCAGCATGCAGATCCTGGTAATGAACAATGGTCTGAAGGTTGCGAACACTCTTGATGAGGTGAACTATGCCGACAGTATCACCTCCGATGAAAAAGGTCATGTAGCCGCCATCGCTTCCGATGGGTGGCTGTATCTTATGAAGGGCGGAGAGATCGTAAATTCGCTGAGGCTCCCATACAATCAGGAGCTGTTCAATTCCTGCGCCTTTTCACCCGACGGCACTCTTATGGTCGGAACTTCCTCAAATAACATCTATTGCTATGACATCTCAGGTGAGAAGTTCAAAAAGCTGGATGTCATAACATGTGAGGATGTTGTCAATATCAATAATATCCATTACCTTGATGACGGAACTCTGTTCATAGCAACTGACAGTGGTATCTCATATATTGACGGAGCAGGATATCACAGGCTCAACACCAATGATTTTAACAATTCGATCGATAACATGCTCTATGACTATCAGGGGAATCTCTGGTTTACATCCTCGAGGCTTGGACTGCTCAGGATGGCAAAATCTCCTTTTAAGGATATCTACGGCTCTCTGGGCATGGACCGCCGTGTTGTCAACACGATAGTATCCTGGCAGGACAACCTTTATATCGGTACCGATAAAGGGCTCGATATGGTGGACGGATCCTGTACGCATCAGATAAAGAATGAACTTACCGAAACTCTTGACGGAAGACGTATCCGTTGTATGTATGTTGATGATTCAGATCATCTCTGGGTATGTACCTACGGAAACGGGCTTATGGAATTTGCGCCTTCCGGAGAGTCATGGACATACAATGCCGCAGGCGGAAGCTTTGGCAACCGTGCAAGGATCGTGACTCAGCTTTCCGACGGAACCATTCTTGCAGCAGGCGATACCGGTATCAGCTATATCCGTGATCACATGATACAGCGTACCATCCGCAACGAGGACGGCCTTATCAATTCCATGATACTTACCCTGATCGAGAGAAGTGACGGGACCATTCTTGCAGGTACAGACGGTGATGGCATTGCCGTATTGCAGGACGGAGAAGTTGTCAATCTGATAACCGATGATGACGGCCTTAGCAGCGGCGTCATCCTCCGTATGGTTAAGGATCCCAAATCAGAAGGTGTATTCATAGTTACCAGTAACAGCCTGTGTTATCTTGAGCCTGACGGATCTGTCCGTATACTGGATAAATTCCCATACTTCAATAATTATGACATCTGGGTAAAAGATGAGGATACTCTGTTTGTTATGTCCAGTGCAGGTATCTATGTTGTAGAGCGCGACGAGCTTGTGAGCGGAGGCGATATAGCATGGGAGCTTCTTGATGCACGAAGAGGACTTGGTACTTCCCTTACTGCCAACTCCTGGAACTACTATGATGGCAGAGGAGAACTGTATCTTCCCTGTGATACAGGCGTATACAGCATAGATGTTGAGAAATATAACAGTGATGTCAAATACTACAGGATGCAGCTGGCGTCAGTGCGGCTGGACGGTCTTCTCCAGCCTCTTGACCGTACCGGTGTCATAACGGTAGGCCAGCATGTTAACAGGGTTGAACTTGCACCCGAGGTGCTGAACTATACCATTCAGGATCCCAATGTCGGATACTACCTTGAAGGATATGATTCCCAGTGGACGATCGTTCCGCAGAACAATCTGAGCAATATAATCTACGTCAATCTTCCGGCAGGGCAGTATACTTTTCACATCGCAATACTGGACAGTGCCGGAGAGCATGTACTCGAAGAAAGGACATTCGAACTGATCAAGGAAGGTGAGATCTACGAACAGCCCGGATTCGTCGTGTATATGCTGACGATCCTCTCACTTGTCATTATCTGGTTCACATGGCTGGTGGTACAGAGACAGATCAACCAGCAGCAGATCAAGCTGAATATGGCCAACGAGACCGTTATGGCTATAGCTAACGCAGTCGACCAAAGGGATGTGCGTACACACCAGCATTCCACCCGCGTTGCGGAATATTCCGTACTTATAGCACAGGAGATGGATTGCTTCAAATGGTGGCAGCGTGATAAGAAACTCTCAAATCTGCGTAAGGCTGCCCAGATGCATGATATAGGAAAAATAGGAATCCCCGATGCCGTTCTCAATAAGGTCGGACGTCTTACCGATGAAGAGTATGCAATGATGAAGTCCCATGTTCTGCGCGGTGCAGAGATCCTTAAGGATTTCACCCTGGTTGAAAACGTTCTGGATGGAACCAAGTACCATCACGAACGCTATGACGGACGCGGTTATCCCGAGGGACTTAAAGGGGAGGAGATCCCTCTCTTTGCCCGTATCATCGGTGTGGCCGATGCTTTTGATGCAATGACATCAAACCGTATCTACCGTAACCACATGGATACCGATTATGTTCTGACAGAGATGGAAAGGGGAAGGGGCACTCAGTTTGACCCCGATGCTCTTGATGCATTCCTTCGTCTTATAGATAAAAAGGTGATCAACCTTGAAGAGCTGTATGCCCAGAAGCGCGCAGAGATCCAGCAGGCCGATCAGGAACAGCAGGAGGAACTCAAGCGCCGTGTCGAGGAAGACAAGAAGATCCAGGAAGCCGAGATGAAGAAGGGCGACAGGAAGGAAGAAAATAAGGAAGACAAAAAGGAAAACAGGGAAGATAAAAAGGATAACAAGAAGGAAGAGAAGAAAGATAATAAGAATGAAAAGACTTCCGAAAGCAGGGAAGGAGCTGGAAAATGAAACGAATCTACATCACAACTTTACTTACGTGTATCGTGGTATTGGCCGGCTTTTTGATGTGTTTCAGAATTCTGGACCTGAACCGTGGAAGGGATCATCTCACAGTTGGCTTTATCTATGATAACGATGAGAGCACTCCGTATACATATAACTTTTCACTTGCCAAGGATGCTCTTGAGAAAAAATACGGAGAGCAGATTGAGATCTATACATGCAGTAATGTGCTGGATGATGAGATGGAAGAGCCTCTCAGGGAACTGGCTAAGAAGGGCTGCGATATCATATTTTTCAACGGATACAGTGAGATAGTAATTCAGCTTGCTCCCGAGTATCCGGATATCCAGTTCTGTCAGACATCCTATATGGATATGACTGATATGGCTGTTCCATCCAACTACCACACATTTAAGGGTGAAGCTTATCAGGGAAGATATGTCAGCGGCATCGCTGCAGGCATGAAGATAAAACAGATGATAGATGAAGGTACGATCACGGAGGATCAGGCACTTGTCGGATTTGTGGCAGCATTCCCGACATCCGAGGTTATCTCCGGTTATACTGCATTTATCCTCGGTGTTCATTCTGTGGCTCCATCTGCACATATGCGGGTCATCTATACCGAAACCTGGAGCAGTTATGCTCTGGAAAAGAGTGCGGCACAGCAGCTTATTGATGAGGGCTGTGTCATAATCTCACAGCATACGGATACCATCGGTCCCGCTATAGCCTGTGAAGAGACTCCTTCCTACGATAAGGTGTATTTCGTGGGTTACAACCAGAGTATGTCCGAGGTTGCTCCCGGAGCATCACTTGTCACATCGAGAATATGCTGGGAGCCTTATGTTCTCGCAGCTGCATCAGCAGTGATGTCCGAACAGCCGATAGAGAGTGTCGTTACAGGCAGGATACATGGTAACGATGTATCTGCAGGCTTTGAAAGAGGATGGGTGGAGATGATAGGCCTGAACCATCAGGTTGCGGCCCCCGGAACACAGGAGGCGATGGACAGGGAGATTGACCGGTTCATGAAGGGAAACGGAGATTTCGTATATCTGGTCAATTATACCGGGACCAATCCGGATGATCCTTCGGATAAGATTGAACTGAGATACGGATATATCGAGAATGAGAATACTTCATATCCGCTGTTCGACTATATTATCGAAGATCTGATAACCGTTGAGGAACTTGGAACATAAGAAAAAGGGGCTTCGCTGAGCTGATCTTAACAGCTGATGGCGAAAGCCCCTTTTTGGTTGTCTTTTTGCTTACTGCAGGGTTTGCCGCATCCCGGCGCAGGTATTATGAGAGTTTCTTTTTGATCTGCTCGATGACTATCCGGAGCGCCTTGAGTCTTGCATATTTTTTGTCCACTGATTCAATGATATGCCAAGGTGCGAAGGCTGTGCTTGTCTTGGCAATCATCTCATCGACCGCGTCTTCGTACAGATCCCATTTCTCGCGGTTTCTCCAGTCTTCATCCGTTATCTTCCACTGCTTCTCCGGAGTGTTCTGCCTGTCTGTAAAGCGCTGAAGCTGGGTATCCTTATCAATCTGTATCCAGAACTTGATGATGACTGCACCCCAGTCCGTAAGCTCCTTTTCGAACTCATTGATCTCATTATATGCTCTCTGCCAGTCGTTCTCCGAGCAGAAGCCTTCGAGTCTTTCTACCATCACCCTTCCGTACCAGGTCCTGTCGAAAATGGTGATGTGGCCTGTCTTTGGAAGTCTGGTCCAGAATCTCCAGAGGTAATGCCTTGCTTTCTCGTGAGGCTCCGGGCTTGCTATGGGCTCCACAACATAATCCCTGGGGTCGAGAGCCTCGGTTATCCTCTTGATATTGCCTCCCTTGCCTGCTGCGTCCCAGCCTTCGTAGGCGATGATCACGGGGATCTTCTTTCTGTAAAGTCTGTTTCCAAGATCGCTTAATTCCTTCTGCAGCTTTTCGAGTTCGGCATCGTATTCCTCCTCGGAAACGGTCTTTCCCTCGAGAGGGATCTCCGCAAGTTTAGGGAGCTTCTTCATGGGGAAGGTGTTCTGGAGGATGGGTACGTTCATTTTGGTATTGGTCAGAGCCACATCGATCCCGCGGTTCAGGTACTGAAGGATCTGATACTCCGCCTCTTTTTTGTCCTTGGCATCGATGACGTACCAGGGAGCCCTGGAGCTGTTCGTATCCTCAAGGTATCTTTCAAACACCTCAAGGTAATCGTCATAATTCTTGTTCTGGACAAGGTCCTCCTTCTCCACACGCCACTTTGTATCCTTGTCGGATTGAAGGTTTTCGAGACGTTTCTTCTGCTCCTTTTTGGATATATGCAGGAAGAATTTGATCACGAGATATCCGTTGTCACAGAGCTGCCTTTCCGTGATATTGATGGAGCGGATCTTCTTCTTATATTCATCGTCGCTCAGGCTGCCTTCCATGACATTATCGACGACCTCCTCCATCCAGCAGGTGTCGTAGAAGCGAATTTTGCCTGCTTCGGGAATCTCTTTTATATATCTGTGGAGGAAGGGATATCTCTTTTCCTCCTCATTCGGATGCCTGTCCATTGTGGCAACTTTGAAGAATCTGGGATCGATATTTCTGATGACCTTACCTATCAGTTCGCCCTTGCCGGCAGCATTCCAGCCCTCGAAGATCACCATGACGGGCAGTTTTGCTTCGGGCAGCTTCATCTGGGATGCACTGAGGTGCTCCCTTTCTTCCCGGATACCGGATCTGAGTTCTTCTTTATCGATCGATCTGAAACCTTTAAAATCCTTCAGCATGGAAATTCCTCCTTTCGGGCACCGGCAGGTACCGTCTATGATCATATTTTAACACATGAAATGGAAAAAAAAGCCGAGATTTAACATAGATTTAACATAAGACGGATTTCAGATTTAATCTTGGGATGATATCATATGCTCTGTGTGGAGGAATGAATATGTCTATTTCAGATCTGATCAGCCTGCTTTCCGGAATCGCAATGTTCCTTTTTGGAATGACACTTATGGGAGACGGATTAAAGGCTACATCCGGCAATAAACTTGAGCCCGTACTTTTTAAACTGACCGGCACTCCCATCAGGGGACTTGCTCTTGGCAGCGGTGTAACGACCGTGATACAGTCATCATCCGCAACCTCGGTCATAGTGATGGGATTTGTGAACTCTGGGATGATGAAGCTCAAGCAGGCTATCCCCGTGATACTCGGTGCCATATTCGGAACCAGCATAACCGGATGGATCATATGTCTCAGCTATATCGAGGGAGCCGGTGGCCTCAGCAGTCTGCTTTCCACCTCAACCATTACCGGCGTTGTGGCGATAATAGGTATTTTTCTCAGATTATTCTGTAAGGATAAGGGACGCCGGCACATCGGGGACATCATGATGGGATTTGCCATTCTCATGTTCGGCATGAGTAAGATGAGCAGCTCTGTAGGAGGACTGAAGGATCAGGCCTGGTTTGACAATGTTCTCACATCCATGCAGAATCCTATCCTTGGTATCATAGTTGGTATTCTCATTGCCGTTCTTCTTCAGTCGGCATCTGCCGCAGTCGGTATCGTACAGGCACTTTCCGTTACCGGCGCCATTGTATTCGACAATGCATTCCCTCTTCTTATGGGTATCTCCATCGGTGCGGCACTTCCGGTTATGATCGCATCACTTGGTACCAGCACCGGCGGAAAGCGGACGGCACTCAGTTATCTTGTATCATGTATCCTTGGTGTCATGACATGCGCCTCGATATATTATATTGCCGATGCAATATTCTCATTCCCTTTAAACGGAACGGTCATGAACCCGGTACTGATAGCAATCGTGAACACGGTTCTCAGAATGTGCATGATCATTATCCTGTTTCCCTTCATAGATATACTGGAAGCATTGGTATGCCTCATAATCTCTGACAAGAGTGTCAAGACGAGGGATGAGGTAGTACTTGATGACCGCTTTATCAGACATCCCACTCTTGCTATCGAACAGAGCCGTCTTGCCATTAACCGTATGGCGGACGAAGCTGCACAGGCTGTGCTGGATTCCATCCATCTTGTCGGAAGGTACAGTGACGCAGAGTTCGACAAGGTGTCCGAACTGGAGAATCTCGGTGATCATTATGAGGATCAGCTCGGGTCATTTCTCATGAAGCTGAACGGACAGGACCTTACGGAAAGACAGGAGAGGGAGTCCACCATATATCTTCATACGCTGTCCGATCTTGAGAGACTTTCCGACCATGCGAAGAATATCGCATCAAGCGCCAAGGAGATCCATGACAAGCAGGTGTCCTTCTCTGAGGAAGCACATCATGAAATGTCTGTCATAACCTCTGCCGTAAGAGAAATACTGGATATCACCATGAAGGCTTTTTCCGGTGAGGATCTGCAGCTTGCCATGAAGGTTGAACCTCTTGAGGAGGTTATCGATGATATCACTGACGAGATGAAGCTCAGGCATACGGAGCGTCTCCAGCAGGGAATATGCAGTATCAACCAGGGATTCATCTTTAACGATCTGCTGACGGACTATGAGAGGATCTCGGACCATTGTTCCAACATTGCCGTAGCACTCATCGAGATCTATTCAGGTTCCTTCGCAACCCATGAATATCTCGGACAGGTAAAAGAAGAACATAATGCCAATTACGATAGATGTTACAATGAATATAAGGCAAGGTTTGCACTTCATGGAGGAACGTGAGGACAAAGGATGATATATATTCTGGAAGATGATGAAAGTATAAGAAAGCTTGTCATTTATGCATTGGAGACACAGGGCTTTGAGGCTGCGGGCTTTGAGAATGCCGAGAGATTCTGGACAGCATATCATGAGAAAAAGCCCGAACTTGTCCTTCTTGATATCATGCTGCCGGGTGAAGACGGTCTTTCTGTACTGAAGGGTATAAGGAAGGATGACCGAAGGATACCTGTTATAATGCTTACAGCCAAGAGCACGGAATATGACAAGGTCACCGGTCTTGACCAGGGGGCTGATGATTATGTGTCCAAGCCCTTTGGCATAATGGAACTCATATCAAGGATAAAAGCTGTCCTGCGCAGGTCGGCACAGGATCAGTCAGCCGGGGCCGGAGAATATGAGTGCGGAAGTCTGAAGGTGCTGTGGGATAAGCGCGAAGTGTATGTGAAGGGTGAACTCATACCGCTGACGTACAAGGAATATGAACTGCTCCGCCTGTTTATCGAAAAAAGCGGGCATGTACTTGGCAGAGAGACTCTTTTGCAAAAAGTATGGGGCATAGATTCTGAAAGCGAGAGCAGGACACTGGATGTTCACATAAGGACTCTTCGTTCAAAGCTGAAGGATGCGTGTGAAATGATCCAGACTGTACGCGGTGTCGGATATAAATTCATCGGAGAAAGCAAATGATCAAAACAATATTCAGAAACACAATACTTGTAGGAATACTCGTTCTGGCTATATGCTCATTATTATTTTACGGCCTGCAGTATAAACAGACCATCAATGAGACTTTCGATGAACTGAGTCTGGAGACATCCTATGCCATTCCCGCCCTGGAACGCAGCGGAGTGGAGTATCTGGGGAGCCTTGGCGATGAAAACCGTGTGACGTGGATAGGTCATGACGGCACGGTACTCTATGACAGTGAATATGAGAATCTTTCAACTGATCAGAGCCGGTATGAAGAGGTGGCTGATGCACTTAAGGACGGTGTCGGTGAATCCATGAGAAAATCTGACAGCAGCGGTGTGCAGACCATCTATTATGCACGGATGCTTCAGGACGGAACCATACTTCGCTTAAGCCGTCCCCTGGGAGCTGCATGGTATGCACTGGTTGCGGTGAGCCCTGTTTTATGGGTGCTTGTGCTGGTGCTCCTGTTATCGGGTATCCTTGCATTCCGGGCAGCAAAGCAGATCGTTACTCCCATCAATAATCTTGATCTTGATAATCACGCCAACAATCCTTATCCCGAGCTGGCACCCCTGCTTGACAAGATACAGGAACAGAAGATGATGATACAGGAAGAGTCCTCCTTAAGAGAGGAGATGAGGAGAGAGTTTTCTGCCAATGTGTCTCATGAGCTTAAGACTCCTCTTACATCCATTTCCGGATTTGCCGAGCTCATGGCAACAGGCAATGTTTCCCCCGACAAGGTTACGGAGTTTTCCAAGGATATATATAAGGAATCCCAGAGACTTATATCTCTTATCAATGATATCATCAAGCTTTCCAGACTGGATGAGAATGCGGATCTTCCTCCCAAGGAGGATGTGGATCTTCATGAGCTTGCACTCGGAATAGCGGATGATCTGAAGCCTGCTGCCGGGAAGAACAATATCTATATCGATGTCACCGGAGACTCTGTTCACATTTCGGGTGTGCGCCAGCTTCTTTATGAAATGGTCTACAATCTCTGCGATAACGCCATCAAGTACAATTATCCGGGCGGTAAGGTGACCATGGAAACCCTCAGGGATAACAGGAATGTTAAGCTTGTGGTAAGCGATACCGGCATAGGTATTCCCAAGGAGCACCAGAAGAGGATATTCGAGAGATTCTACAGAGTTGACAGAAGCCATTCCAAGGAGATAGGCGGTACCGGTCTCGGTCTTTCCATCGTAAAGCACGGTGCGATATATCATGACGCAGATGTCACTGTTGATTCCACTCCCGGAAAGGGAACTACCATAACCATCACTTTCCCCGGTGAAAATGCAGAGTGATCTGTAAAGGAGACTGTCATGAATTATAAAGCGGAGCCTTTGGGAACAGAAAAATACAGACTGGGAGAGGGGCCCTGCTATGATCCTTCAACCGGCGTGCTGTCATGGGTCGATATCATGGACGGCAAGCTGTGGCAGATGGGTCCCGGCGGAAAACGCAGCTTTTTTGACCTTGGGCAGCCCATAGGTGCTGCTGTGCCTGCGTCCGATCCGGGCAGCTTCGTATTGTGCGGTATGGACGGACTCTATCTTTATGACGGTGAGAAGGCAGAGCTTCTTCATGATCTTACCGGATCGTTCAAGCCTTATCAGAGGTGCAATGATGCTAAGGCAGATCCTGAGGGCAGACTTTGGTTCGGTTCTTCCGTGAACGATGATCATCCTGCCGAAGGGAATCTGTATAAACTGGAGAACGGAAAGATAAGCATCATGCAGGCGGATACGAAGATATCAAACGGTCTTGCATGGAGCTTGGACAGGAAGACCTTCTTTTTCTCCGATACACTTAAGTATGCCATCTTTAGATATGACTATGATGGAGCTTCCGGGCTTATCTCAGGCTGCAGAGAGCTCTTTAAAACAGAAAGCAGCATGCCTGACGGACTGTGCATAGATACTGAGGATGATCTCTGGATCGCATACTGGGACGGCTGCAGAGTGGAACACAGGAGCGGGCGGACCGGCGAACTGCTGGATATCATAGAAGTTCCTGCCGGGCATGTAACTTCGTGCTGTTTTGGCGGAGATGATATGCAGACGCTGTATATAACAACATCAGGGGACGGTCTGGAGGGTGAATACGACGGATGTCTGTTCACCTGCAGGCCGGATGTTACAGGTGTCAGACCTGACAGGGTGAAATTGTGAAAATTGCATAAATCTCAAAAGAGTTTAACTGTTTTATCTATAAAAATCTCCCACAAGATGATATACTAAATAGGCACTTTATTTTTCAATGGGAGGCGTAACTATGGCGGAAATGAATTTTGACTGGATAAACTATTACAGAGAGTTTGCCACATCTATAGCCAGGTATAAGAATGACAGAAGAGAGCTGGTGGAAAGGCTCAAGAAGACTTATGCCAAAGCTAACATTCCCATGCCCATTCTTGAACTCTACAATGAACTGTTCGATCTGGATCCCTTCACGGTATTCGGTCTTTTCAACAGGCTTAAGATGCCGGATGAGCAGAGGATCAAGATCATGTCCGGCCTTGCCGTCAATATCGGTGTGGGCGCTGAGATTCCTACCCATTTCGATTCCATTCCCGTTCTCAATGAACTGGATACCACATTCTACAGATTCAATGACCAGAGAGACATGAACGATATAGACCGTCTCTGGACTCTCTTTGAGCGCGCAATGAATTATGCCGCTGCACCCAATCCCATGAACCGTCAGGCACTCGGAGAGTATTTCGATATATGCCTCAAGGTCAAGGGCAACGGTAATATCAAGATCACCAAGGGTCTTTACTGGATCGCGCCTCAGGTCTATCTTCCCATTGATTATTCCATCATCTGGTATCTCCTTAAGTCGGGCATCATTCCCGAGGAGGAAGCCGCTCAGTTCCCTGAGATCGTTGATGACATCCCTTCGGGAAGCTATTTTGAGATCCTCGACAGAGTAAATGCCCTGATAAACAGCGGCAGAGTACCTTTCAGAAGCATTCCCGAGCTTGTGTTCAATGCATGGGTAGCTTCCGAAGATCAGAACAGAATGAGCCGTCTCGGCGAGAAGTATTCAAAGGGTACCGGCCTTCCCGATGATGATGTGCAGACCGTCAAGTACTGGCTGTATGCTCCCGGTCAGTTCTCCGAGAGATGGGATACCTTCTACAAGAAGGGCATCATGGCCATCAGATGGGGTGCAACGGGTGACCTCAGACAGTACGATTCACAGGAAGAAGTAAGAAAGGCAATGATGGCGAAGATCGATCCCACCAAGCCTTTCAAGTTCTCCTCTTATTCCGCATGGCAGTTCGTAAACGGCATCAAGCCCGGCGATGTTATCTTCGTAAGAAAGGGAGATAACACCATTCTGGGAAGAGGTGTGGTTTCTTCCGACTACATCTTCGATGATTCGCCGGATGATGATTACAAGCACTTCAGACTCGTAAACTGGGCTCAGCAGGGATCATGGGAAATCCCTCTTCAGTCAGCTGTAAAGGTGCTCGCTGATATCACTCCTTATACAGACTATGTCGACAAGCTCAATTCCCTCTTCGGATATGAGAAGGAAGGTAATGAGGACGGTGCGATGCTGCATTATCCTCCCTTCGGAAAAGAAGATTTCCTGAAGGATGTCTACATGCAGCCCGAGCAGTATGACAGGCTCGTGAGACTTGTTAAGAACAAGATGAACATCATCATCGAAGGTGCTCCGGGTGTAGGTAAAACATTCACCGCAAAGCGTCTTGCATACTCCATGCTCGGTGAGAAGGATCCCGACAGAGTAGAGATGATCCAGTTCCATCAGAGCTACAATTACGAGGACTTCATCGAGGGTTTCAGGCCTTCGGAAAAGGGAATGGGCTTTGATATCAAGAGAGGCGCATTCTACAAGTTCTGCCGTAAAGCACAGGAAGATCCCGATAACAAGTACTTCTTCATCATCGATGAGATCAACCGTGGTAATGTATCCAGGATCTTCGGTGAGCTCTTCATGCTCATCGAGCCCGATAAGAGAGGAAACGAGCTGTCCCTCCTTTACTCCGGAGAGAAGTTCAATGTTCCGAGGAATATCTACATCATCGGACTTATGAATACTGCCGACCGAAGCATTGCAATGATCGACTACGCTCTGAGAAGAAGATTCGTATTCTTCGATATGCAGCCCGGATTCGAATCCGACGGCTTCATCAAATACATGCAGTCCTTCGGAGCTCCCAAGTTCGAGAGCCTCATCAGATGCGTCAAGGAGCTTAACCAGGCTATTACCGATGATCCCGCTCTCGGAGCAGGCTTCTGTGTCGGACACAGCTACTTCTCCAACCTTAAGAGCGCTGATGACGAAGTGCTCAGCAACATTGTTGAATACGAGATGGTACCTCTCCTTCAGGAGTACTGGTTCGATTCACCTGAGATGGTTGCCGAATGGACAGCTAAGTTGAGGAATTCGATAGCATGACACTTGATGAATGTGCAAAAATACTGGCCGATGGTCTGACTCTTCAGGTCAAGCGCGGACTGGTCAAGGATTATGTGCAGGGTACGGACGTTGAGAGCGCCATAAGGGGCAGGATGGACGTATCAGGGTCACTGCGCGACAGGACCATTTATAAGAGACGTATGATCTGTATTTTCGAGGAATATACGGAAAACTGTCCTCTTAACAGGATAGTGAAGGCAGGATCCAAGCTCCTTATCACCTGTCCTGATATCTCCGAGGAAAACAGAAAGCGCCTCCAGGACCTTATGATCTTCTTCTCGACGGTGGATGATATAAGTCTGAGAAGAATGGACTGGAGGATCAATTACGGCAAGAACGGTCCCGCATACAGACCAATGGTAGAGGCCTGCAAGGTGGTGGCAAAGGAGCTGCTGTAAGTATCGGGAAATAGTTTAGAGTGTTTTGTATGGTCTGACATAAATATGATCGATCATGTACGGATAGGGTAACACCTATCCGTGCTGTTTTGTAACAATACTTATCATGGCGATATGCCGGGAATATCATCAGAATTTGGAGATTCACATGACTAAGACAGGATCACACACGGAGAAAATAAGGATAAGGAGTGCAGTGCTGGCAGCAGCCCTTGCTCTGATACAGGTTGCAGCGTCGGTGCTTCTGTTTGTGACGCCGCTTAAGGTGAGTGCAGGCGAACAGCTCGGAGAGTGTGACTTTGATTCAGGAAAGGGACTCCCCTGGCATATATGCGAATCTGCTACCGGCAGGATGGACTTTGAGATTGAGGATGGGGTATACCGTATCACTATCCTGAATCCCGGCGGTCTTTCAAACGGCGGCGAGGACAGATGGGACTGCCAGTTCCGTCACAGAGGACTTACCATCGTTGCAGGTCATACATATCATGTCCATTATGAGATCAAGCCTTCCGCCTCCGGAAAATACTATACCAAGATAGGCAATCTTGGCGGAGATGTTGAGGTCTGGCACAATATGTCAAACGGGTACGATCTCGATGCGACCTGGGATCCCATATGGATAAACGGAAATGAATGGAAGGTGGTGGACCTTGAGTTTACTGCTTCCCAGTCCATTGATGTTGCAGAATGGGCTTTCCATCTGGGAGGAGACGGACAGTACACTCAGGGGGCATGCTTTCCTGCAGGCACTGTGATCGAGTTCGATAATATGTCCCTTGTTGATAAGACGGACAGCTCCCATGACTATGTTCATGAGGCTCCCTTTGAAAGGTCCGGCATACTTGTCAATCAGATCGGTTAGATTC
>JAEEGG010013497.1_pt1 | contig 17463 bp, 9 predicted proteins | sample 9134161 | NCBI WGS metagenome assembly JAEEGG01 (sample SAMN16246543, study PRJNA631951) | gut metagenome | biome: gut microbiome; feature: rumen; material: CR-attached | host: Bos | place: Iran: Karaj | collected 2018-10 | reverse complement strand
GCACGCTGCTCATCGGGGAGAACGGCATCAATGTCAAGCATGTCAATGCCTGCCAAAACCACACGCGCAATAAAAGGAGCATCATCCAATGTGGCATCACGAAGCTGTACTGTGGGAATGACAGGTTGCATTAACGAAGTTTATTTTTCTGATAATGAGGCGTTACAACGATAACGAAAAAGACTAGTGAGACCAATACCGAGGCCGAGGCCACCAGATAGGCCGCCGAAAACGAGAAATGCTCAGCCAGCATGCCACCAGAGAAGATGCCAATGCCGAGCCCCAAGTCCCATGTGGTGAGATAGGTGGAGGTGGCCGTGCCACGTTGTGCATTGGTGCCTAGATTGATGAACAAGGCATTAAACGACGGGAAAGCCGCGCCAAAACCCAAACCGCAACACAAGGCAATCAACAAGAAAGCCACAGCTGTGTAGTCTGTGCCCAAAGCATTGCAATGGTGACACATGCCGAGACCGAACATGGCCAACACAACGATACCCAAACCCAAAGCAATAGTCTGTGTCACCTTGCCCTTATCAACCATCTTACCTGCAAAAAGGCGCGAGGCTATCAGCCCGACGGCATACACAGTAAAAAACAAACCGCTGCTGATAGTCAAGCCCATCTCCTTGGCATAGAGGGCGATATAATTGGAAATCTGACCATACGCGAAGGCCAACAAAGTGAACGAAACACCCGCCAACAAGCCTTTTATCAAAATAAAACGGTCCAACGAAATCGGAGGACGCTTAACGGGCGGACGCACTCGAGTCTGAATCCTTGAGGCAAACAAAGCCGCCAACAAGCTACAGCCCATACAACCCAAGAAGATAGCATTGAAACTAAAATGCTCGTACACGAACAAGCCCGTCATTGGGCCGACCGCCATGGCGATGTTGTTGGCCACGCCATAATAGCCAATGCCCTCTCCCCTATGCTCCGACGGCACCACATCAATGACCAAAGTATTGCCGCCCACCGAAGTCAAGCCGAAAGCCAAACCATGTACGATACGTACTATTATTAATATGGTGATGGTAGCCGCAAAAAGATAGCCAACAAACACAGCCGTAAATATGGACAATGCCAACAGATACAATGGTTTGCGCTTGAAGGTGTCCATCATATAGCCTGAAAAAGGACGCACCACCAAAGTGGCCAGCGTGTAGCATGAAATCACGGTACCGATGACAGCATTGCCCACCTGATATTTCTCCATGATGAAGAAGGGCAACACGGGCAGCAACAGATAAAACGAAAAGAAAAACAAGAAGTTAGCTGCACAAAGGCAGAGGTAATTCTTATTAAACAGTTTATCTTCCATGATAATTGGCTCGTTTCGTGCGGCAAAAGTACTGAAAAAAGGCGCATCCGTAACGGGATAAACACAGCTTTTCTAGTTGTTTTACTGAATGCATATCCCTATGGAATACAAGAAAAAGCAGTATTTCGGAAATTTTGTCAGCATATTTCAGCCATTTTTATGCTTAAATCGGAAATTTTGTCAGCAAAAACAAGGTTTTTTACAAGTTTTTGGCCTTGGCAAAGAATTTGACTAGATGGAGTCGTCCGAACGAAAGGAAAGGGACGAAGAAAAGAAAGATGGTTATTCTGGATTGCTTCGTTCCTCGCAATGACGCGAATCGACAAACAATTAAACGATTAAACAAACAACAAATAAACAACAATTAAAAAATAGGAGATCAAAACCATGTTAGTAACTAGAAGAAACCAAGACTTCATGCCTACACTGTTCAACGAACTGATGAACTGGAACGACACGACTTATTCAACGCCCCGCATGAACATCATGGAGACGAAAGACAACTACAAACTCGAACTCTGCATCCCTGGTCTCACCAAGGAAGACGTCAAATTGAGCATCGATGCCGAAGGCAACCTCGTCGTCGAGATGGTCAAAGAGAACAAGAGCGAGAAGAAAGAGAACAAGGAAGAGATGCGCTACCTGCGTCACGAGTTCTCGGTCGAACACTTCCGCCAGACCGTGATGTTGCCTGAAGACATCCACAAGGAGCAAATCAGCGCCAAGGTTGAAAACGGCATCCTCGACATCGTCATCCCGAAGGTGACCAACGAAGAGAAGAAGCAAGCCGTACAGACCATCGAAGTCTGCTAAAGTCTTCGCAAAACCAACCCCACAACGGGACGGAGTCATCCGCCCCGTTTTTTTGTTGCTCCAAATTCCAATCCTAACACTTTTATTCCTTACCTTTGCAGCAAATTTATTTGCGTATGAGAAAAGCGTTACTCTTAACCATTTTAGGCCTCTTCACCTGCTTGCAGGCATTCCCGCAAGACAAGAAGCCTTTTGTCACCCTTGACAACCTGCATCTGAACACCCGTGCCGACTTCACCCTCGACTACCATTTGGACAACGACAGCATCGACCACGGCTTTGCTGGAAAATACTTGGTCGTTGCTTTAGATGGCACCATCGGCAAAAAGTTCTCCTACCACCTGCGCCAGCGCCTCAACACACCCAACATCAACTTCGCCAACACTTTCTTCCAAGGCACCGACTGGGCCTACCTCAACTGGTATTTCACGGACAATCTCTTCCTTTCCGCTGGTAAGCAAGTGGTTGCCATTGGTGGTTGGGAATACGACTCCGACCCCATTGACATCTATTATGGCACCGAATTCTGGAACACGGTATGCTGCTACGAGGTAGGTGCATCTTTCAATTTCAAGGACAATTCTGGCAAAAACCATGTGCTGTTCCAAGTGTGCAACTCGCCCTTCATCAACGCAGCCATGCAAAGCATCTACGCCTACAACCTGATGTGGTACGGTGACTTTAACGTCTTCAAGACGACCTATTCTATCAATATGATTGAATACCAACCTGGCAAGTTCATCAACTACATCGCTTTGGGCAACAAGCTGCAATTCAAGGGCGTAGAGATGTATCTTGACATCATCAACCGCGCTTCCTTCGAACAAACCCATTTCTTCGGTCAGGACATCACCGCCATTTTCGGCATCGGCTTCGACATCGGCAAAAAATGGATTGTGTTCACCAAGGCAGGCTACGACTACAACCAAGCCCAGCTGCCCAACACCGAACCATACGACCAATATGTGGTTCCTGGAAAAAAGGTTGATTTCGAGAGCATTGGCTTTGAGTTTTATCCCTTGGGCGACCGCAGTCTGCGCCTCCACTTGTGCGGCTCACACACCAGTTCAGACGGCGACAGCAAGTTCCAAGCCAACCTCGGCCTCACTTGGAAAGTCGATTTACTTCATGCATTGAAAAAATAATCCGTCATGGCTAAAACGAAATACAACACCGTAAAACGGAACACCCTCAACTACCACGAGAGGGTGGAAAGAATCTTCAAGAAATTCGAGGAAAAACTGAAACGTCCTTTGAAGTTCACTACCAAGCGCAGCTTCGAGGCCATCATTTTCCTCATCATTTTCTTCGCCTTCTTTGGGCTGTTGGCCTACAAGATGACGCTGCCCAAGATGCTGAACACTTTCATGCAGACGGCCTACCACCTGCTATTGGAAACCGTGTTCTACATCATGGCCATCTGCGTGCTGATGGGCGCCATCAGCAAGCTGCTCACCGAATTTGGTGTGGTGCGTCTGTTGGAAAACCTACTACGTCCATTGATGAAGCCACTCTACAATCTGCCTGGTGTGGCCGCCTTGGGAGCAGTGATGACTTTCCTCAGCGACAACCCCGCCATTATCACCTTGGCTCACGACAAGAACTTCAACCGTTATTTCAAGAAGTACCAGCTCGTCTCGCTGACCAACTTCGGAACAGCTTTCGGCATGGGTTTGGTCGTGGTCGCCTTTATGACCGGTCTAGGATTTGGTAAAGGTGCTTTAGTCGGTGTGGCAGGTGCAGTCATCGGCAGTATCATCTCAACCAGAGTGATGCAACGCTCCACCTTGAAGAGTTATCCCGAGTTGGACACTCCCGTTGACGCAGAGTTTGGCGGCGACGAACAGCAAATTTCGTTCAAGACTGAAGGCGGCGTGTTCATGCGTTTCCTCAACTCGTTGCTTGACGGCGGCAAGGACGGTGTCAGCATCGGCTTCGCCATCATCCCAGGTGTGCTCTGCATCTCCACCATCGTGATGATGCTCACTTTTGGTGCTTCAGGCGAAAACGGCGAATATCTTGGTGTGGCTTACGAAGGTGTACCCGTTATCAGTTGGGCTGCCAACAAGGTGAACTTCATCTTTGATTGGCTCTTCGGCTTCAAGGACGGCGCCTTGATTTCCTTCCCCATGACCGCCCTTGGCGCAGTGGGTGCCGCTATTGGTTTGGTGCCTCGCTTCATCACCGAAGGCATCATTGACAACAATGCCATCGCCGTGTTCACTGCCATCGGCATGTGCTGGAGCGGTTTCCTCAGCACCCATGCTGCCATGCTCGACAGCCTTGGCTACCGCAAGCTCATCGGCAAGGCCATCGGCGCACATACCATTGGAGGTCTTTGCGCAGGTATTGCAGCGCACTGGCTGTATGTTTTGTTGGCGTTGATATTCTAAATCAGTAGAGACGGTGTGCACACCGTCTTTACATTCATACACAAAAAAAAGCGGCCCGAAAGCCGCTTTTTGTGTTACATGAATCTGTTCATCAACCTTTCTTTCCACCCATGCTGTAGGTGAGGTTGAAGCGCAGAGTGTTCTCTAAGGGGTTGCTGCCTGCCACCGAGTTGACGGGAATCAGGTAGGAGACATCAAGGCCAAACACGTTGTACTTCAAAGCAGCGCCAAGTGTGACATACTTACGGTTACCCTTCATTGCGGTCTCATTGAAGTAGCCACCGCGCACAGCAAAGATATTGTTGTACCAATACTCTACACCAGCTCCAATATTGATTTCGCAAAGTTCCTCATAGAATGAACCCACATGCACCAACTCGTGGTTATTGGCATTATAGCTATAACCTGGAGCATCGTAGAAGGATTGAATCATACCTTGCACGACGGACACATTATTGTCCATACCATACTCAATCTTGAAAGAACCATCGTCATTGTACAAAGGATTGCCGTTGGCGTCTCTCGCAATGATAGGAGGCGTAGGCACCAACAGTTTGCTGAAATCCACTGTGAAAGCCAGAGAATTATATTCGTCAAGCTCCAGATTCAAGCCCGTACCCAAACGCAAGGTGGTCGGGATGAAGTCACGACGGTTGCTGGAAGCATTATAGGTGATCTTACTACCAATGTTAGTAATAGAGGCGCCCCATGAAAAATCGGCATCCATGTTGCTGAACCATTCAACAGGACGTTTATAATACACGGCCACATCAGCAGCCACGGAGATACCAGGACGAGCATAGTCAGATTGGTTCTGAATCAGATTCGAATAGATGAAACGACCTGCCACTGCACCCGACAAATAGTCACCTAACAAACGGGAATAAGTGGCGTCAATGGCCCATTCATTAGGTGTATACTCACCCAACGACTGGTTGTACTGGTCTCTGAATTCAATCTTGCCAGGGCTGAAATAACGCAATGTACCCGCCACAGCAGAGCGGTCATTAATCTTATAACCCAAGGCCAAATAAGCCAAACCCATGTCAGAAACCAAATTGCGCAACCAAGGGCTATAGCCCAAGCCTGCAACAAATTTGTCCTCAAGATAAACATACTTGGCTGGATTGTAATGCATGGAATAAACATCTGCCGAAGTGGCAACACCACAATCACCCAATGCACCTCCTCTTGAGTCAGGATTAATGGAAACAAAGGGAACACCTGTTGTGATTACATTCGGAGAATAGGTCTGTCCATAAGACGCGGCCGCAACCAACAAAAGAGCGGCGATAAGGAGTTTCTTCAATTTCATATCTTTAGTATTAAATTGCAAAAATAACGTTTATTCAAATGGCATATTGTGTGCAGGTGAAAATATTTTTTTGTTCAACATAAAGGCGACCCTTCAACAAGCTCTGTGACTGCAATCTCAGCGACAGCAAGATTATCGTTGGATAATCATACGCTGACCGACCGTACGGAAGTAGCCTGTTTCGTCCGTTAGAGTGAGACGATAGAGATAAATACCTGAACGCAAATGATTTCCATAATAGTCGCAGCCATCCCAAACGATGGGTTCGATGATGCCATTGGAGGCCGACACCTTTTTAAAAAGATGCTGTACCGACCGACCCATAATGTCGAAAATCTCAATATTGACGTCGAAATTGCCGTCCTCGCCAACGTGGGTCAAGGTGATGCGTGTCTCCTCGTTGAAAGGATTGGGGTAGTTGCGGACTTGAGAGAGGAAGAGGTTGTCGTCGACGACAAACCACAGGCTGGCCTCGGAAGCGTTGTCCTGCGTGTCCCACACTTTGAGGGTAAACTCATAGGTACCTGGATCAAGGTCGTTGAGCGGTAGGGCAATGCGTCCACGCCTGAAGTCATTCATGGCAGGCTCGTAACGGTCATTCAACACCAAATGGTCGCAAGCTGCAAGGTTGCTGCTCATGACAATGTCACGACCCAAACTGTAGCCATAGTGGTAAATGCCTTGGGCGTCGTAAAGGTCAGCATAAAGTACACCTTGTTGTTCCACCAACTGGCCATTTTCGAAATCGGGAGTGTTCCAGTAGAAAGTGATTTTCGGGCCTTCATCATCGGGCACCATGGCAGGATCAATGCCACCCAAGACAAGCTCATCGAACTTGCCCATAGCTTCAACACCTCGAATGGAATCGTATGCATATAAGCTAAATCGTGGCACACCCATTCCCGACTTGATTTCCTTAGGCACTTGGAAGGAAATGTTGAACCTGCCATCCGTCACGGTGACTTTTCCCTGATAAAGTACATCCTTATGATAATATACGTTCCTTGTACTATTGTCAGAAAACTTCACTTGTACTTTCGTCTTCTGATCGTAGAACCTCACCCACAGTGTGCCGTTGAACCCGGTATCAAGCCGTCCGTTGACATTCTGAACCTCGCCCTCCATTGTCACCATACTCATGGCATGAAGCTCAAAGTCGTTGTAGGCACCCATCGCCATTCCATTGATTTTCGTCACGGCGATGTTCTTCTGAGGCAAGGGGAATCGCAGGAGAGGGTCACCCAAAAACAGGAAACGGATGTTTTGATTGCCCTCACTGTTAAAGTTGAGAGGGTTACTCTTTGCTAATCTGATGATGTCGCCAAAACGCAGCGACACACCATCCTCATCACGTTGCAAGAGCACCGGGACAAGGGATTGCGTCAGAAGGTTGTTTTGTGGTCCGTAGGTAGGGCGACAAGCCGAGAAAAGAGCAACGCAACCACCGCGTGGGTTCAAGAACAACTGCTCACCAGCCGAAACCAGCAAGGGATTGTCGTATTTAGTGAACTCACAAGTAGCAGTATAGACGAAAGGCATTTTGTCATAATTGCGGAGTGCGGTAATGTCGGCATTGGCAAAAACGCTTTCGCCCGTCAATCCCCTCACACCGCCATGACCCACATAGAAAAGAGCCAACATACCTTGGTCAAAAGCAAGCTTCAAATCAGCATTGGCACCTTGATTCACCATACCGCTCGAAGTGTTTTGAAGAGGATAAGCGCCACAATACAACTTTTTTCTGGTCAGAGCAGGACACTGAGAATTGATAGTGGTATCGATTCTTTCATTGTAGTTCACATAACTCGTATTATCGTCGTCGGACATAAGCAACACATCGGTTTTCCATTCCCCATGCAAAGCGGTCAAGTCGTCGTAATGCTTGATCTTGCGCAGTATGGTCTCCGCCTCCTCCACAGAGGATACCGAGATGCGTCCTACACCGATGTCTACATGACCGTAGCTGTTCACACCTTCATTGTTATCCATCAGGGCAAAGAAATCGTCGGTGGCAAAGCTGAGCTCCCAATTCGGTCGATCAAAGGTCTCGTAAGTTGGTACATAGTTTTGCCCATAGCCCTTAAGGTTACGGTAGTCGAACGAAGCCCGGCCGAACAATGTCAAATACTTCAGCTGTCCCGAGCTACGGCGATACACCATTCGGACAAAGTCACGGATACCAGTCGGATCGGGAGTGCCCGTCGAAAACTCGTTGTAGATTTCATTCACATCCACCACGATGCTGGTCAAACCGTCCTTCTCGGCATGATAATCGGCCAAGGCTTGCGCCTGCTCAAAGAAAATGGGCGAGGTAAGAATCAAGTTGTCGGCACCAGTAATGGCATGTAAGTTTTGATTGGGCACTGCCTTCCAGTTTGCAATTGGATATGCCGCCGTGGGTTTGAACAACACATAACGCTTCTCCGTCCGTTCATCTGTGGCAAAGACCAAATTTTCGGCGCTCAACACGGCATCCTGCTGTACGGGCTGCAATGGAGAAGAAACATCCCAAAGCCAAAAATCAGCACTGACATTCTGCACCCAAATGGCACTTCGGTCGTCACCAAACTGGCTCGGTATCAGGCGAAAGAGAAAGTTATTGTCCGACCGCTTCAACTGTCGCCAACCATAAATCTCCACATAATCAAGGAATAACGACGCAGATGGGAAAGGAACAAAACTCAATTCAAACACGGCGGTGTCGGAATCAAGGGCCATTTGCTTGTTGAAGGTCGACAAAACGCCATACTCATGGTCTCGATAATACTTGATCGAAGCATCGTCAACCACATGGTTGTCATTGACCCATACGTTGTAATGCAAATAATTATTCTCCTTAATGCGTCCCATCACCTGACAACGGATTTTTAAATACTTGTTTTTCACCAAGTTGGGAAAAACAAAAGGAATAATCAGAGCTGAGTCTTCCGAAGTGATTTGTTCGCCAAACCAGTTTTGTCCGATGGAATAGGGCGAAAAGAGTTCTTCCTCATGACAAACGAAATCGGGGAAATCAGAAATGACTGCCGTAGTATTCTCGACAGGAAGTGTAGGCTTCTCTCCTACCCTCAGGCCTTCAATGCCGCTGTCGACACACAAATAATAATAAGTGGTGTCAGAATAATAGTTGCGTTCACGCCTATAGGTAGCTTTGTTGGAATCATCCAGCACCCAACGCGTAGGCTCCTGACCATAAAACAGTACCACGTCGCCCTCATCGAAGCTACCATCGTCAGAACCCGTCACGTAGATGTCCATCTCGGTCAAGTCGTCGGGACGGCTGTCGGCATTTTTCTCGGGCAAAGCCCCCGAAGGATTGCCAAAAAGTCGGATCTGGCTCGGATTCAAGTTGCCCATATCAATGCCCATGCCTTGCAAGGTGGCATAATCCAATTGATGGGCTCCCTCTTGCGTCACGGAGAGGCGATACCAAGTGTGCTCACTCAGCACTGACTGGAAGGTGTTAACCTGCGACCAGCCTTTTGAAGTGCCAAACAACAGCAAAAGCATTAATATAAAGGTTATTCTTCTGTATTTCATACTCATTCTCATTTACTTAACACTAATTTAGAAACCAAGGTGGCCGTCTCACCAAAATCGTTGGTGGCCACAATGCGATAGACATAAACACCGTTGCGCAGGTCCATTCCACCAGCGCCACGGCCATTCCAACGGATAGGAGCAACCCGTGTAGAAGCACCCGAAACCGTCTCAGAGATCGTATTCACCAAGCGGCCCATAATGTCGAAGATGTAGATGTCGACCTTCACATTGTTGCCCACCTGATTGTGGTCGAACACGAAATATGTCTCGTCCGTCACCGGATTGGGCGCGTTGAAGGCATTCTCAATGACCATGCCACTATTGTTGATCACAGTGAAATCGATGGAAGCCGTACTGGAATTGTTATAGATGTCCCAAACTTTTAGAGTCAGGGTATAATCGCCATCGGCGAGGTCTTGCATCTTAAAGGTAATGGAACCCTTGCCCGGTTGGCCGAGTTCTGCAACAAAATAGTCGTTGAGGCAATAGCCATTCTTGGTCGGCCCCGACAGCGTGGCCATAATATCGTGACCTATGCCTGCACCCGTCGTATTGATGCCGCTTTCGTCATTGACAAAGGCCAGCAGCATGGGATTCTGACCCGTCAGGCCACCGTTCACAAAGAGCGTATCATCGATGAAAAGCTTCACCTCAGGTCCTTCACTGTCCTCGTTAGCGTCATCATTGAAGCCACCAATGATGAACGAGTCGCAACTGCCATTGGCATCAATGTCGTAATCAGTCGCGTAATAATTGATCAGGCCTTGCCCGAAACGATAGGAAATATCGCGAGGCACAATGAAATTGATTTTGAACTTTCCATTGACGGCCTCAGCTTTACCATTGAAAATCATGCTGTTGCGCAACTTGAAATTGACACCGTTGGCAACAAGTTCAGCTTCCTTATCATACACAATCACGTTCACCAAACCATTAAAACCAGAGGCCACATTGCCGTCACAATCCTTAACGACGCCCTCAATCTCAACAGGTTGCAAGGCACCTATCGTGTCATGATAAACTGGATAAGTCCGCCAAGTTGAGTCATTGATTTGAATAGAGTCCAAATCATAACCAGGATATTGGCCATTGATACTCAGTGTCTCCACTTTCCATTTCGGATAGGTCAAGCGAAGGGCTGGATCTCCAAAGAAAACATAACGTTTCTCAGAAGTGCCCCCATTGGTCTTGGCCATGCGGTAGATGTCACCCAAACGATAGTGTTCCCCTCCGACGATACGAAAGAGGTTGTTGTACACACCTTTAGCGAAATTCATATTATCAGGGCCTTGAGTCACCCTTGAGGTGGTAAACATGGCAATCATGCCACCATATTGGTTAAGAAACGAATACTCGCCCAAAGACGTGCGTTGATGGTCATCGAAACGACTGAACTCGCAAGTACCCGTAATCATCAGTGGATACATCGGGGCATTACGCCAAGAGTCTACGTCCTTTCTTTGCAGGATTTTCTCATCAGCCAGTTGCACTTCACCACCGTGACCCACATAGTTGAGAACCAACGTGCCTTTTTCAACACGGCTATTGATGGCGGCATTCACATCAGGGGCAATCTCACCGCCTGGCGCACTAATTTGTGGATAGGCATCAAGATAAATCTTATCGGTCACCACACCTTCGCCGCCGACCCATTTCAGCATCCTTGCCAAGCTATCCGCATTCCGCACAAAGCCAGAGTCATCATCGCAGAAGAAGGTAAACTTGTTACGCCAAGATGTCATGGCGTTGGCGTCTTTCATGATGTAACGCTCAATCTTGTCGACCATCTGTGAAGCCTGCTCCACGGTTTGAACAGGGAATCGCCCAATACCAATGTCAGCCAAAGAATGGGCAATATTGCCTTCGGTCTCATCCATAAAACCATAATAATCATCGGTGACATAGGTTGTATTCATATAAAGCGATTCCAACGTCTCAAAAGAAGGCACAAAATCGACGATGCCGTCCCGGTTTTTATAATCGTAAGAGCAGTCGCCCAACAACAACAGGTACTTGATTTTGCGGCCAGGCGTGCTGTCAAGATAGAGCATGCGGCAGAAATCGCGGATGGCGGTGACGTCTTTGGCGCCACAAGAGAACTCATTGTAAACCAGTTCGGGAGTTGTGATATAGACATTCAAGTCGGGATCGATGCGGTTATGAATTGCTTTAAGCCGCTCGGCTTGTTCCATAAAATCGGCGTAAGTCAGGATGACAAAGTCCACATCACGAATACTGTGAAGGTTCTGGTTGTCAACCTTTCCAAAAACCTTGACAGAACAATACGAATTACCGTTATGGGCAACAAACTCATTGTCGCGATTACCGACTGCCTTGAAGCTGAAGGTAGAGCCATTGAGTTGCCCCTTCACTTTGGTTGGGTTACGAGGGTCGCTCACATCCCAAACCTGGGTCTGCTGGGAGGCACCTGAAAGGCGATATTCGTATAGCTGAGTCGAAAGGGAAGCACTAGGATTACGGAATAACATCTGTCCACCCGTGAACGTCAGCTTCCGCCAAGCATTGACAAGGACATAGTCAACATAACCTTCCGAAGTGGTAGTGGAACCGAGCGCATTGTGTTTCAACATGACACTCAGGTTATCCTTTGTAGGATTTGTCGAGACCCATCCCCCAACATCGTAGCCAAAAGGACGTTCGGTGGATGAAGTCGTGGTTGAGATAGGATATGTTGCCTTATTTACATTATCAACAAACACCTCGAAATTGGCAGGCTGGAAGTTGCGTCCCATCAAGGCAGTTTTCACACAACATGGAAGTGTGGTGACCACATTGGGGAAGCTAAAATCAATAGTCTTGGATGCAGTGTACTCCATCTTGTCACCGTAAAAGGTGCGACCCACGCGGAATACATTAAATTGGTCGTTTTCATATACCTGATAGTCAAGGAATTGATTGATGATTTCATTGGCACTACCTGAGGGTTGGCTGGACTCACCGATGCGCTTGCCTTGTCCCAAGCCCAAGACGACAAAAGCGTAAGCATAGTCATCGTAGGGGTTTTGCATATGGGTATAGGCCAATCGGTCAGACTCAAGTTTCCAACAAACGGGGCCACGACCATAGAAAAGGATATAGTCGTTGTTATCGAAACGACCATCGGATTCACCCGCCACATAAATGGGTACCTCCACCAAATCGTCAGGTCGGGCAACGGCATTCATCTCAGGCAACACGCCACCTCCATTGTGATAGATGCGGATTTGACGCGGGTCAATTTGGGAAACATCAATGCCCAAGTCGCTAAGATCGGAAGCAGTCAGCTTATAGATGCCTGTTTCAGCAAGACCGATTTTGTACCAACTGCCTGAAGCCATCGCCGATTGACGGGCGTATTTCGGATTAGATTTCTGAGTGCTGAAGCTGGGCGTAAGTGTCACCGAAAGCGTAGCGGACAGCAACTTCTCGTATTGGTCACCCTTTTGGCGGAAGGGCACAATGCGAACTGAGAGCAAGGCCTCATCACGTGAACGCATAGGCGCAGCTGTAACCTCAAAATCAGCGCTATATGAAAAACCTTTTGCCACATTCAACTCCGCTTCCGAAAGGGTTTCAGCCTTGACATTCAGGCACTTCACCTCCACATTCACCACATCGTCATAAATAGGATATGACAGACAAAACACCGGCATAACGTCTTCGTAAGTTCCCAAATCCAAATTTATATATAATAAGGTATCGGAAACCATTCGTTGCTCTGACACACCATTCCATTGCAGGCGAATCGGATAGCTCATCTTCACCTGCCCCCATAGGGAAACCGGGATGAAAATGGCAAAAAGCAACAGGAAAAGCAGCAATTTCAAGTATATCTTATGATACATACCATTCTTTATTACCTAATAACCAAATTATTACAGAATACACTCCTCACCCAAAGTCGACCTAATTAAGGGAACGAAGATACGACATTTTTATTGTTCTGCATAAATTTTTCGCTACAAAAAAGTTTTTTTTCAAAAAATGATATCCGATTCAAAAAAAGTCCATAAATTTGCGTGATTTTTTTGAAAAAATTCTGAGTGGTGTACAATAAATGCCTCTCAAAAGAGTTTATAGATAACAAATTTGATTGAAAATGTATAGAAAACAAGGATTCAAGACACTAGCTCTCATCGTTTTGGCAGGATTGCTAACCGTATCATGTTCGAAGAAGTCTTCGCGCACAACGGGTTGGGCTTACAACGATGCTAACAATGGAGGCTTTGAAGTTACTGAAGTGAACGACCAGGAAATCGGTCCCGGCTTGATTGCCATCGAAGGCGGAACCTTCGTAATGGGCGCCACGACCGACAACCTGACCTATTCGTGGGATAACTCGCCCCGTAAGGTCACTGTGCCTTCCTTCCTGATGGACCGCACCGAGGTTAGCAACGTGGACTACCGCGAGTACATCTACTGGCTGAACCGCGTCTACGGCCAAAACTATCCTCAGGTGGTACGCAATGCCGCGCCCGACACCTTGGTTTGGCGTGACCGCTTGTCGTACAACGAGCCCATGGTGGAGATTTACTTCCGCCATCCTTCCTACAACGACTATCCGGTGGTAGGTGTGACCTGGGTTCAGGCCAACGACTACTGTTCATGGCGTACCGACCGTGTCAACGAGTTGATGCTCGTTGAGGCCGGCATCCTCGATTGGGACCCGACCCAACAAGACGAGGAGAACTTCAATACCGACGCATATCTGGCTGGACAATACACCGGCAAGGTGAAGAACGGCAAGAAAGACCTCTCAAAGGGAGGCGACGGCGTGCGTAACGTCAGAATGGACGACGGTATCCTGTTGCCCTCGTACCGTCTGCCCACGGAAGCTGAATGGGAATATGCCGCTGTCGGCTTGGTGGGTAACACCTCCAACGAAATCGTCAGCGAACGCAAGGTGTATCCTTGGAATGGTGACGGTCTCCGCACCGACAACAAGAGATATATGGGTAGCTTTATGGCCAACTTCAAGAGAGGCCCTGGCGACTACATGGGTGTTGCTGGTCACCTGAACGATGGTGCTGCCCTGCCCGCCCCTGTGGGTTCATATTGGCCCAACGACTACGGTCTGTACAACATGGCCGGCAACGTGGCAGAATGGTGTCAAGACGTCTATCGTCCGCTGTCACACGAAGACGTAGCCGACTACAGTCCCTTCCGTGGTAACGTGTTCACCCGCAAGGCCGTCGACGACGAAGGCTTCCTGCTGCAGAAAGACTCCCTCGGTCGTATCCGCAGAGAGCCCATCCCTCAGGAAGAAGCAGCCAAGCGCCAGAACTATCGCACGAGCTTCAACTCCAACTATGACGACGGTGACTACATGTCGGCCATTCGCAACCGTTGGAGCGATCCTCAAGACGACCAAAGCATCTTCACCAAGGAGATGTATGAAGCTGCAACCAACGAGACTCCTGGTACGACCCTCATCAGCGATGAATCGAGGGTGTACAAAGGTGGCTCCTGGGCCGACGGTCCTTACTACCTGAGCCCCGGCACACGCCGTTACCTCAATCAAAACCAATCTGCCTCCACCATCGGCTTCCGTTGCGCGATGAATAAGGTAGGCAGTTCTTTCGCCCAGTAAATAGTAATAGATTCTTTTTCATGATAGTATTGAAGCCGTTTGATTCGTCAAGCGGCTTCCTTTCATTAAAACATACGCCATGAACCCTATCGAAACCATATATCAGCACTACATTAAGGCCTACAAGGTGACCACCGACAGCCGCAAGGTCGAGCAAGACGACGTCTTCTTCGCCCTCAAAGGCGAGAATTTCGACGCTAACGACTTCGCCCTGCAAGTGGCCGAAGCAGGCGTGGCCAGCCTCGTCGTTGCCGACCGAAAGGACCTTCCCAAACACGAACGCATCCTCGTTGTGGACGACACGCTGAAGACATTGCAGGACTTGGCTGCCTATCACCGTCAGCAATGCAAAGCCACAGTGCTCAGCATCACGGGCACCAATGGAAAGACGACCACCAAGGAACTCGTCTCAGCGGTGTTGGCCAAGAAATACAACATTATCCACACCTTAGGCAACCTCAACAACCACATTGGTGTGCCGCTCACCCTGCTGAGCATTAAGCCTGAGACCGAGATTGCCGTCGTGGAGCTGGGCGCCAACCATCCCGGTGAGATCGACTTCCTCTGCAAGATCGCCGACCCCGACTATGGTCTCATCACCAACATCGGCAAGGCGCATCTGGAAGGCTTCGGTAGCTTCGAGGGCGTCATCAAGACCAAGACGGAGGTGTACAGACATATCAAGAGCCACGGCAAGGCTGTCTTTGTCAACCAAGGCAATCCACTGCTTTGGGAACAATCCGACGGACAGGAGCGCATCAGCTATGGTAGGCATTGCGCTGCCTTCTGCCCTGTCGCCCCTGCAGCCTGCAATCCGTATTTGAGCGTCGGTTGGGGAAAACACCTTATCCAAACCCATCTTGTGGGCAGCTACAACTTCGAGAATGTGGCCGCAGCCATTTGCGTGGGACAATATTTCGAGGTGGAAGAAAATGCCATCATCGAAGCCTTGGAGGCTTACACGCCCACCAATAGTCGTTCACAAGTGATTGAGACCGGCAAGAACCGTATCATCATGGATGCCTACAACGCTAACCCCACCTCCATGCGCGCCGCCTTGATCAACTTCGCCAGCATCTGTGGCAAAAATAGCCTTCTGGTTTTAGGCGACATGCGTGAGTTGGGCACCGCCTCCGAGGATGAGCACCGCACCATCCTAGGTTTGATGAAAGAGTTGAAATTCAAAGAGGCTTTGTTGGTTGGATCGAACTTTGGTGCTTACAATGAGAATCCTGAATGGAAGACCTTCGCAAAGGTAGAAGACTTATACCAATACCTTGAGGGGCATCCTATCAGCGGAAAGACCATACTCGTTAAAGGATCAAATAGCATACAATTAGGGAAAGTGTTACCATTATTGTGACGAATATCTTCCCTCAAACCGTCATTGCGGGCTTGACCCGCAATCTCCTTAGCGAAAAGGATACATCTTCGCACTCAGGAGATGGCGGATGTTCCTCCGCCATGACGGTTTAAGTTAAAGGATTATTACCCCCGTTAAAACACCGCCAATGAAAGAAACCACAGCCATAGGATTAATGTCGGGCAGCTCGTTAGATGGGCTGGATATCGCTCTTGTACGCTTCCAAGAAGAGGAAGACAAATATCACTTCCAAATCTTGCAGGCAGAGACTCTACCCTATCCAGAATACTGGACCCATCAACTCTCTGAGGCCTTCCACAAGCAGTCCGAAGACTTGGTGCAGCTCGACAAGGACTACGGTAAATACTTAGGTGAACAAGTGTTGGCTTTCGCCAAGAAGCACAATGCCGCACCTGATTTCGTCGCTTCGCATGGTCACACCATCTTCCACCGCCCCGAGGAGCATTACACCTTGCAAATCGGAGACGGACAGGAGCTGGCAAAGGCATGTGGCTTCACCGTCATCAACGACTTCCGCAGCGAAGACGTCAGCAAGGGTGGACAAGGTGCACCGCTGGTACCCATCGGCGACAAACTGCTCTTTGGCGAATATGAAATCTGCCTCAACATCGGTGGCATCGCCAATGTCTCGTATGATGAAGACGGCAAACGCATCGCCTACGACCTCTGCATTGCCAACCAAGCCCTTAATTATCTCGCCCAGATGAAAGGCCTGCCTTATGACCGCGACGGCGAGCTGGCACGTAGTGGCCAAGTCGACATGAACCTGTTAAAACGCTTGAATAAGCATCCATTCTATGGTCAGTTCCCGCCCAAGTCGTTGGGAAGGGAATTCTTTGAAGCCAACCAGAAGGAACTTTTGCAAGGCCTCTCCATGCCAGACCTTCTGGCCACTTTTGTGGAGCACATCGCCTTGCAAATCGCATTGGGGGTAAGCCATCTGCCCAAGGGGAAGATTCTCGTCACTGGTGGAGGTGCCAGAAACAAGTACCTCATGGAACGGCTCCAAGCCCGGACTTCGCATGAAGTCGTCATCCCCGATAAGATGACCATCGACTACAAGGAGGCTTTGGTCTTTGCTTTCCTTGGATTACTTAGGTT
>JAEEGG010013495.1_pt1 | contig 17465 bp, 25 predicted proteins | sample 9134161 | NCBI WGS metagenome assembly JAEEGG01 (sample SAMN16246543, study PRJNA631951) | gut metagenome | biome: gut microbiome; feature: rumen; material: CR-attached | host: Bos | place: Iran: Karaj | collected 2018-10 | reverse complement strand
CCAGGGCCTCTTCCCGTTCGCGCATTACATCCTGGGCTGCCGCCTGTTCAGCCGCTTCGATATCGACCGCGTTTTCCGGATCCTCGTTCATGTTTTCCGTCATCTTGTCGGCCACTTCCGGGTGTTCGCAGCTCAGGTGCGCCGGGCGGCAAAGGTCGTGACGGCTGGTGTGCCAGAGGAAATCCAGCAGTAGCAGTTCTTCTTTTCCGGTTTCAGGTGAAAGCCTGGTCCCACGGCCTACCATCTGGCAGTAAAGGCTTCTGATCTTTGTGGGCCGCAGCACCACGATGCAGTCAACGGACGGGCAGTCCCAGCCTTCTGTGAGCAGCATACTGTTACAGAGGACGTTGTATTTGCCCTGGTCGAAGTCCGCGAGGATCTCGGCCCTGTACGGACTATTCCCGTTTACTTCCGCGGCCTTGAAGCCGTGTTCATTAAGCAGAAGGCACATCTTCTGGCTCGTTTTGATGAGGGGCAAGAAGACCACCGTTTTTCTGCTCATGCAGTGCTTGCTCATTTCTCGGGCGATTTCTTCCAGGTACGGATCCAGGGCGGTTCCAACGTCCGCAAGGGCAAAATCGCCGCTTTGCTGCTTTACGCCCGTGATGTCGATCTTCAGCGGAATCGTCATTGCTTTGATCTTGCACAGGTATCCTTCCCGGATAGCCCGCGGCAGAGTGTATTCGTAAGCCAGGCTGTCAAAGTACTGGCCCAGGTTGCGCATATCCGATCTATCCGGGGTAGCCGTCACGCCCAGCACCTTTGCGCCGTCAAAGTGAGTCAGCACCTTCTGGTAGCTGTCTGTCAGGCAATGATGCGCTTCGTCAATGATGATGCTGTTGAAGTAATCGCTGGAGAACCGGGCCAGACGGTTTTCTCTCATCATGCTCTGCACGCTGCCAACCACCACCCGGAACCAACTGCCCAGGCACGTTTCCTCTGCCTTTTCTTTTGCGGTCATAAGGCCCGTGCTGCGCTTCAGCTTGTCTGAAGCCTGATCCAGCAGTTCATCACGGTGGGCCAGGATCAGCACCCGTTCCCCTTCCTTCACCCGGTTTTCAGCGATCCGGCAGAACACGATGGTCTTGCCGCATCCGGTCGGAAGCACCAGCAAGGTCTTTTTTCTGCCGTCCTGCCATTCGGTTTCGATGGCTGATACGGCTTCTTTCTGGTACGGTCTTAAATCCATGCTTCTTCCCTTTCTGCGCTCCCCCTCACCGTTCTTCCGGCAAGGGGGAGCAATTATGCCGCTTTAGAAATTTCCGGGTGTATAGCCCGTGCTCTGCGGCAGAGTATACATTTGCTGCTGTTGCGGCTGCTGGTAAGCTGGCGGCTGATAAGCCGGCTGTTGGTAGGAGGCTTGCTGTGGCGGCTGGGTGGCTGGTATTGCGGGCTGATCATCCTTTTCGTAGAACTTGCGGATTTTGTTATTCTCGCTCTCGCCGCCGTTTTTATTCCTGTACTTGTCCACGTACACATGGCACGTTCCTGTGGAACCAATTACCTGGTCCCAGCGGGGGCGCAGGGCTTCTCCGTGCTTGCGCTGGCCAATTGCGGTGAAGAAAGCGCACAGCATGCCTTCACATTTCTTGTGCATGAACAGCTGGTGCTGGATTGTTCCGGTCTGGAATCCGTCCGTGATTTCCAAGGTGAGGATCGCCTTGTTGCAAGGCGGCAGCTTATCGCTGCCGTTATGCCTGCCGCGCTCGAACTTGGTCACGGTGAATTTGTAATCGCCTTCCGGCAAAACGACGAACTCGCTGTCTTTTTCGATTACGTCGTCCCAGCCGATTTCCTGATTCATGTTGTTCGGTACATACTCACTCATTCGGTTTCAACTCCTTTGCCGTATTTTTTCTGAAGCGCGGTCAGCAGAGCGCGGGCTTCCTCATCGGTCAGTGTGATTCCCTTCAGGGGCTGCCCGTTGCGCCACCGCCGCACATCCAGTTTGGGCTTAAACTCGCCGTAGGAAACCATGTTCAGTTCCATGGTGCCGCCGTTTCCGTTGTCGCTGAGAACGGCGATGCGTTCAGTGATCTCGAATTCAATTGCTTTCATGATGTCCTCCTTAGAACGGGGTATTTTCCCGATTTGCCATTACCATGCCCTTCACCTGAGACCAAGCGCCGATCAGCACGCCGTCAACAAAATCCTTCGGGTAATTCTGCCAGGGGGTGTCCATGGGGAAGTATCCGCGCTGCGCAACGGCAGCCTGTACCTCAAAGGGGGTGATGCCATCCATGCGCATCAGGTCAGCCAGGGCGGGAGGCACCATGCTGTAATCCACGGCCTGGGCGGTCTGCTGTGGCTGTGAAGGCGCGGGAGCGGGGGGCGTGGTTACAGGAGCAGGAGGAGGCGTCTGCTGCGCAGGGGGTGTGGTCTGCGCCGGAACGGGAGCCGCTGGCGCTGCCTGAACAGGGGGATTCTGTGCTCCGGGGGGAATCGGCAGTTCTTCTCCCGCGTGCATCGGCGGGGCCGTCACGCCACCAACGGGCTGGAAGAGGGCGGCAACCTGGGCGAATTCAAATGGCATTTCAGGCGGCAGCCCATGGCGGTTTTTGGCGTCCCAACACGCATGGTGCGTGGTGTACATGACGCGCTGCGCACCACTGGCCTTATGCTTTTTACCGTCCTTGTCGGTGGCGTACACGAAGGTTTTATAGTTGGCGAACAGTAGCAGATCGCACCATTCTTTGATCAGGGGCGCTACCTTTTTGCTGGTTTTCATTTCCCAGCGGTCATAGCTTCCAAGCTCGTCCGGCTGCTCGAACTTCCGCATCATGGCGTGCGCCGTGAAACCCACATGGACGCCCTTGTTATGAAGCTCCGTCAGTTTGTTCAGCAGCTTTCCGAATTCCTCATACAAGTAGGTGTAGCCGCGTCCGTACCCGTAATCCTCGATGCTGTTTGCCGCTTTCCCATTGATGAGGTTTGCCGCGCAAACGTGATCCAGGCAGAGCCGTTCGGCCCAGTCAGCTGTGTCGATCACCAGGGCGTTCAGCATGCCGCTGTTATAGATTGCGTCGTCTACTTCATTCATGAGCATCTGCCAGGAAGTGGGCTTGGGGTAACGCTGCACGTCCATGTTGTTGGTGCTGCCCTCGGTGTCGATGAACACAACGCCGGGGATCTGACTCACGAATGTGCTTTTGCCAATGCCCTCAGAGCCGTACACGGCAAAGCGCAATCCGGTTACAATTTTTCCTCTTGTGATCTGCATCAAAATACTCCTTTCGTCCATCCAGCAGCCGCAGGTGCGGGCTGTTTATCGGTTCCTTCGACTACCGTGCCGTCCTCGATGATGATCTGGCAGGCTCCATCCGTTCCAACCCTGGTGCAGATGGCTTGAAGTCCTTCCTGCTCCAGCCATTGTCCAAATTCGCTTAGGGTGTCCATATCCATGGCCTCGGTCTTGTCGATCAATACAAAGTTGCATTTCGGATTGATGGCCCGCACGATGGCCACACTGACGCGCAGCTGCTCCGAGGAGGACATGCAATCCCAAGCTTTGCCCTTGTAGAGCAGTTCGCCCTGTTCCACCGTCAGATCCGGAAGGGGGAGATTCGCGCCTTGCAGAAGTTTTGCCCGTTCATCCCGCACCGCTTCGATCTGCGCGGTCATGGCGTCATAGTCGCGGCTCATGGCGTCGGCGTCCTCCACCGCTTTTTCTTTGTCCAGATTGGCGCGAACTTTGCGGTTAATCTCGTCCACCTGACGGATGCTTTCTTCCAGCTCGGCGGTGCTTTCGTCCTGGAGGGTGGATGCGTCCAGCTTTGCCGTCTCCAGATCCTGCTGGTTCCGTTTGAACGCTTCTTCGGCTTCCTTCTTCTGCTGGATCAGGGCGGCGATCTGGCTGCTCAGGGTATCAATGCGCTGGACCAGGATCTCGTTTTGCTGAACCAGGAGCTGCACGTTGTCCCGCTTCTTCTGGTTCTCGGCGTTCCGAAGGAGGATGGCCTGCTGCCGTTCAATCAGCTCTCCGGCGCTGACCGGTGATTCTGGCACACCGGGGAAGGATTGCATTTCCAGGGCATATTTGCGTTTCTGGTCGGCGATCTGGCCCAGGGTGTGACGGCGGTTGTAGAGCTGCTGTTCCTGATCGTCCAGGCGCTTCACTTCATCTTCCATGCCGATGATGCGAAGCAGTGTCCGGGCCTTGTCTTTGTTGTTCTGCGCCATGAACTTGGGAAGGTCCAGGGCCAGCTTTTCCACGAACTCATCCAGAAGGCGCTGGCCTGCCCGCTTGCCGGTGGAATCCGTCACCGTGAGGCTGCTGTTTTTGCCCGTGCGATCCACAACGATTCCGTTATCCAGCACCACGTGAAGCTTGGGTGGCAGGATGCTTCCTTCCCGCTGGGGGCTGCTGGGCCGGTAGTTTTCGCCGCCCAAGGCCCAAGCGATGGCGTCCAGCACGCTGGTCTTACCCTGGCCGTTCTTCCCGCCGATCACAGTCAGGCCGTTTTGGGCTGGATTGATGGAAACGGCTTTGACTCGTTTCACATTTTCCAGTTCAAGGGATGTGATTTTCATTTCGTTCCTCCTATTCTTTTTGTGGGATTCCACCCGATTTGGCTGTACTTGGTAAACCTTTGTCTCTTTGGCTGAGATGCCGTTTTCCGGCTTCTGTCCGCCATCCTGTTGATGCTGGCCCTTTCGCTGGCTCCGTTTTCTTCGCGGGCTTCAAACCACCATGTGGCCAACAGCCCCAGGAAGATGATGGTGAAAAAAGCGATCACGGCGTTTTCTCCTTCCATGCAAAAGCGAGTTGGTGTTTTGTGGTTGCTCACGAAATCCAACTCGCTGTTGACGGAATCGTCAATCGGTGTTAAGATTGTTGTGAGCAGATCGTCTTGGAAATCCATGCTTTTTCCTTCGCTCGGCCTGGCCCGCTGCAACGGGCCGGGCGCTTTTATTTTGCGGTGTTCGCCTCAAGCCGTGCGATGATCGCTCTTCCTTCTTCATACAGCCTCGCCCATTTCTCCGGGTCGTTTCGCCGTATGTCATGCATCCTGTCGGCCATCGCCTTTACCAGTCTGTCAATGTTCGCTTTCGGCACGCGGCTCATGTCTACGGCGTCCCTTGCCTCGGTGATCGTCACGGACGCTGTTCCTCCTCTCACTGTTATTTGTTCTTTTGCTTAATCGGTTAAGCGGTCGGGGCAAAAAAAAGAATTTCATCAACAGTTTTTCCCAAGGCGCGAGCGATTTTTACGATGGTGCTCATCATGAAGTTTTTTTCTTCATTTGCTTCCATCGCAATAATCGTGCTTCTGCTGACGCCGCTTTTCTTTGCCAGTTCTTCCTGAGTCATTTTCTGTTCCTCACGAATCTCTTTAATTTTGAATCCCATTTCTCTCACCTCCTTTGTTTAACCGGCTAAGCATATATTACAATACGGTTTGGAGGATGTCAAGTGGGTTAGACAAAAAAAGTTTAATTTATTTTACATTTCCGCTTGACGCAGTAAATAAAGCCATGTATAATAGAATCGACATTAGCAAGGAGGCATGATCATGTTATTGGGAGAAATCGTAAAGACTTACCGTGAAGAACGGGGATTAAGCCAGCGTGATTTTGCCGCAAAGTCTGGCCTTTCTGCCGGATATATCTCTATGCTTGAAAAGAACCGTAATCCCCGTACAGGAGATCCAATTATCCCGTCACTGAGAACTGTCAAAAGTATTGCAGACGCAATCGGTATGACTTTGGATGAAATTATGGTTCAGATGGGGGATAATCTTGTCAGCTTAAATGATGAGCCCATCGCCTCGTCAGACGATGAGCTTAATGATAGGATTATGGAACTTGTCCAGAAGTTGCCTGTTGATCTGAAGCTTTCTCTTGTGGATCTTCTTCAAGCAGCAGTTGAAGGCGTAAGAAAGAGATAAGGGCTTCTTTCTCTTTACGCTTCAGTTTGGCGATGGATGTCAGCAAGGATGCTTTGAGTTTTGTGGACATGAAAAGCCCTCCCGTTTATTCATTTCCACCGGTGGTAAACCTCATTGTACCAGAATTCAGGACAATTGTCAGGAATTTGGAAAACTATTTCATATTTGCGACAAAAGTATTAAAATATGTTAAATGGAGGAATCTGTAATGAAAAAGATACTTGCAATCGTTCTGGTGCTTCTTGCTTCTATGGTCGTTGTAGCTAATGCTGAAATGGATGTTTCAGGTATGACGGATGAGGAATTATATTCTCTGCGATTACAAATTAATAAAGAGCTGGCCTCTCGTATCGAAATTACTGAAGTACCAGATGGTGCTACTATTGCCGAATTATTCCCTGATCCTATTCTTGCAAGGAAAATTCGTGATTCAATTGGTGCTATAAGCACGAAGGATCATGTAACCCAAGAACAACTGGATACGATTAAATACATTACTATCAATGGCAATTGGGCAGGAGAGACGGAAGATTTCTCTGATCTTTCAGGGATTGAGTATCTTCCAAATCTCGTTGGAATAACGATTGTCAGACAGAAACTCTTTACAGTGATACCAGATTCAATTGGAAAATGTACGCATCTAAAATCGCTTGACTTAAGATATTGTGGTCTTACCAAGCTCCCTGATACTATCTGTAATCTTATCGCTCTGGAAGAAATTGATGTTTCTTATAATGAATTGACTGAATTACCAAAAGACATCGGTAATCTATCAAATTTGAAAGAATTAGATATATCTTTTACAAAAATAACTGAATTGCCTGAATCGATTTATAATCTTCACCTTGAGAAATTTGAACGTACTGGCCTTGATCTGGACTGACTACCATAAACCACCGTAAAATACCGTAAATAATGATTCATCAAAGATCAAGGAGGCTTATGCATGCCAGTCAAAAAGCCGCCAAACATCCAGAGAAAGATCGGCGTGATCTATGCCAGATATTCTTCTCATAACCAGCGGGACGTTTCCATTGAACAGCAGGTCAAAGCCTGCCGGAAATATGCCGATGAGGAGAATATAAAAATCATCCAGGTATATGACGATCATGCCATGACCGGGACAAATGACAATCGCCCTGAGTTCCAGCAGATGATCCGCGACAGCGAATCCGGCGCTTTCGATTATGTCATTGTCTATACTCTGGATCGCTTTTCCCGCAATAAATATGATTCTGCCATCCACAAACACACCCTCAAAGAAAATGGGGTCAAAGTGCTTTCGGCCATGGAGCATATTTCCGACGATCCAACGGGCGTCCTGATTGAATCTGTTCTGGAGGGGTTTGCGGAATACTACTCCAAGGAACTGGCCCAGAAGATCAGGCGTGGCATGGTGAATAATGCGGAAAAGTGTATGGTGATTGGCCCGCTGCCACTGGGATATAAAAAAGGGGCAGACGGAAGATTTGAAATCATACCGGAAGAAGCAAAGATTGTCCAGGAGATATTTCGCCGTGTTGCCAACCAGGAAATGTTTGTCACAATATTTGATGATCTGAACAGGCGCGGTATTCTGACGAAGAAGGGGAAGCCTTGGGACAGAACTTCTTTTTCAAAACTGCTCCACAATGAAAAATACATCGGCATTTATCGGTACTCAGATATCGTGATCGAGGATGGAGTTCCGCAGATCATCGACAAGCCACTATTTCAGGCAGTACAGGAGAGATGCGTTACGAAACCGAATGCAAGAGGAAATCCGCAGAAGCGGAAAAGAGAGAACGGTGTTTACTTGTTGACTGGTAAACTTTACTGTGGAGAATGCGAAGCTCCTATGATTGGCGTCTCCGGCACCAGCAGATCCGGTGAACTTCATTTTTATTATTCCTGCAAAACACGCAGGGAGCATAAAGGCACCTGCTGCAAAAGGCCAGTCAACAGGGATTATGCTGAATTGGTAGTGGCAGAAAAGATTCAGGAAATAATCTCACAGGACAGTGTCATGGTCTGGCTTGGAGAAAAGCTGGAGGCGTATTTCCGTGAGAACCAGGAAACGGACGAAATCAGGATGTTGAAAGAGCGTTTGAATAAAGCTGTGAGGGAAAAGGAAAACACTCTGAAAGCAATCCGCAATGGCGTTACCGTTGAATGCGTCCAGGAAATGCTGACAGAAATTCAGGCAGAAGAAAGCTCGGTCAGGGCAAAACTTGAATTAGCAATCGATCGTTCAAAGTCAATCGTCACCAAAGAGCATATGATCGGATTTGCAAAAGAGCTTTGTTCTGGTGATATTAAAGACAAGAATTATCAGGAGATGCTGTTCGACGCTTTCCTTGTCAGAGCTTACTTGTTCGAGGATCGTGTAAAGCTGATCCTGAACTGTACGGGGGCCGGAACCAATGAAATAGAAATCCCATTCAACATAGAGGATTTCGAGGGAGACTCGCCAGGATTCTTTGAAGTGGAAGGTATCGTGTGGTCTTCTAACGTTCGTATAAAGTCCGCAGACCTCCATCTTAGTCACCTTATACGAACCACCGCCAGCATCTATATTGTCTGCGGCCTGATCGTACTGGTGAGTAAAATCTCGGACAGTAGATGACCGGGAAAAGAAAAGGACTTATACTTCAGTAATGAAGCATAGGCCCTTTTTCTAGTGGTGTCGCGCTCCTCCTATATCATAATGCGCTTTCCAGTAAGCCGGAAGATTATTACCATATTACGGTAAAACGTTCCGCAATCCAGACAGGAGAATACGCATTATGATAGGATTCGACATAAAGGAGTGAGTGTGTTGCCATGATTAAGATCATTCTTTCCACGAAGCTTGGCGAGCTTCAGATGTCTCAAGCACAACTCTCAAGGATTACCCACATTCGACCCGCGACCATTTTTGAACTCTACCACAATTATGCGGAATCCATAAAAGTGGATCAGCTGAATTCGATCTGTGTCGCGCTGGCATGCCGCCTCGATGAGATCATGGTATTTATACCAGACGATTCGGAGGAAGCGCAAAAGCTCCGTGCGGCAAAGGCAATGAGGTAATCTACTCCTCGGCCCTGGGTGGTGACGCACCCAGGGCTTCTTCTTTTTGTCCGTCGATATAAATGGTCGTTCCGTCAGGGTAGACAAAGGCCAACTTGCAACCAGTGAATTCCGCGACCTTAATCAAATCCTTTGCAAACCAGCTTTCACGGGTCATTTTCATTGACATACTCTGTTTACTGCATCCATATAGGTTTGCCAGATCGAGCGCCCGTTTTCCCGCTTTGGCGAGAACCATTTTCACAGAGTTGGTAACAGACACAAAGATCACCTCCTGGCCGAATTATACAACGCTGAAACGAAAAAGTCAAACAAAAAATAATACTTTTTCAGCATTTTGTTTTATTTAGATATTGACAAGTAAAACATAATGTTGTACTATATAGGCGTAAAGCAACCCAACCCCAAAAGACGAAAGGAGAAACCACAATGAAGTTTTCAGAAATCAACACCATCTACAGCACCAAGATCGCCAGCATGATCGGAGCCGGATACATCATCAACACCACTACGATGAACGGCAGCCAGGGAGAAATCGCCCACATCGATCTTCGCAAAGAAAATGAAGTGGTCAGGGTTTACCTTCACCGCGAATTGATCCATAACTTCAAAGAGGGCATCTTTGGTGAACAAATCATTCTGACGGTTGGCAGATGCAATGACAAAGACGTAATTGCCACAACAAAATACAGTAGCTACGCCACCATCTGGAACGAGAAATTGGAAGTGATCGAGGAGCGTGTGTTCTGGAAGATGGAGAGCCGTTCTGATGATTGGTACATTGAAGGGGACGAAGGAAAAGCCGCAGTGAAGAAAAACAGTAACCGCGAATACAACAAAGAATACCATGATCGCCGTGAATTCCCTGGGATGGAAAACGTGATGCTTCCAGCCGTGCGGCGTCATATCGGCAATAGCCGTTACCCCGCCTCCAATATTCGCAAGATTTACAAAGCCTGGAGTTCCAACGCCGGAAAGTACTGCTACTACGCCGAAACTTCCAACAAAGGCACCGTTCGGTTCTGCTGATACGGTGCCTTATTTAGTACAACAAAAAGATGTAAAAATAAAAAAATTTATTGGATTTTTTCAAAAAAACGCTTGACAAGTAAAACATTTTGTTGTACTATATATATGTAAGGCGAAGCCGAAAGGCTGATACGGAAGGAGGGAGGAAAGTGGATGACATGAACATCACCTTGGCGCTTCTGAGAGCCATCCTCTAGTTGATCGACAAAGCCGAATCGCTCGAAGAACTCCGCGAGAGCGTGAAGCGCATCATGGGCGAAGAAAAGGTCAGCGCCCCTACCACAGACCGCTGACCCGCTCCTAACCCGGCAGGCACCAGATGATAGGAGAGCGGGAACCTTACCCCGCCTCCTTGATGGTAACAGAGTAAGGCAAAAAAATCAAGGAGGAATTTGAAAATGATGATCCACGAATTTACCGAACTGACCGGCTTTGAACCTTCCATGGAAGAATACGCTGAGATCGAACAGCAGTATTACGAATTTGACGGTGACAAGAAAGCCTTCTGCAAGCACTTCATTGAAAACGGCGGCATTCAGAAGGTTTACGACAAGCGCCTCGCCACCATCCAGCAGCTGCGCTCCACCATGATCGAAACGGAAAAGAGCCTGATGCAGACCATCAAAGAAAAGGAAAACAGGATCGCCCGCCTGGAAGCCGACCTGGAAAGGGAGCAGGAATGGCAGCCGCACGAATACGAGGAGAATGTGCGTCAAGCCAAGTATGAAGAATTAGCCACCTGTCCCGGCACGCGGGTTCTGACCGATGAGGAAGCCGTTCAAATGATCGCCGAGGAGTGGGGATTCCAGTCAGGCAAGATCCGCATCATCCACACCGTCAGCAAGATTGAGATCAACCGGCACCGGATGTGCCGCCGTGTCGGGGAATATGAGCGCAAACCTCTGTACAACGCCACCGACTGGAATTACATCCGTTTTGACATCGAGCGCAGCATGACCTACGAAATGTTCAATGGAGAACTCCGCTTCTTCGTTCACTGACCGACACGGGCCAGCCGGGGAGCCTCTAATTCCCGGCAGAAAGTGAGGAAACCATGAAATTCAGCAAACAGAAAATGATAGAACGCATCACCAAAGAAGGAAAAGCCGATATGATTACAGATGAAATCACGGCGATCATGGATAACTTGGACGGTCAGGAGGCCAATGCAAACTGCTGGAGGAGGCGCGTATACGAGGAGCCTGTGTACTACGTTATCGGCAAAGATGGCAAAGGCGATTACGTGAACGAAAACGACTGCATTTAATGGATGCGCCTGCCCGCGGGCATTGTCCGCGGGCAAATTGGTCTAAATTCTTAAATCTCAAATAATGACCGAAATTCGGTTGACTTTCTGCCCGAGTAGAGTGATTAATGTACGCGACAAAGGGAAACGCCCACGGGCAAAGGAAAGGGGATCGAAACCATGACCTTCAAGACGAACAGCGGCTGGACCACGAAAAGCATGACAGAATGGTATTTCGGAAAAAAGTTTGTTGCAGAAAAAACAGCCGAAGCGAAGCGGATGAACAAAAAAACAGGAAAAACCGAGTTCCGCTTCTGGCAGGATGGCACCGGATACTTAACGATCAAACTGGCCTGAAAAGATTGGAGGAAAAGACAATGACTACATTCGATAAGCTGCAGAGCAAATACAGGCTGCCCAAACGGGCCATCGCAGAGGAATTTGAATGCCGCTGGCCCTTCACCATGAATTACGGCGATAAGCTGATCACCTGCGGTCAGTATTACACGGGAACGGGCGCGGATTATTATGGCGCGGTTTACGTTTTCACCACAAAGGATCATTCCTGCGAAGGCGAAATCATGCTGGAGGAAATCAGCGAAGAAACCTTCATCGACAGGGGTCACGCCCTGGAATGGGCCATCAAGGAGGCGGCAAAAGCATGAAGAAGCCAGAAGTTCATTTTCGCAGCGGAGGCGAGAGCGGAAACATTTATTTCATCCTGGGCCTGGTACGGGATGCGCTGCGGAAACAGCGCCGGATCATAGACTATAATAACCTGTGGGACCTGGTCCTTCATTCCGGCAGTTACGCCGAAGCCCTGCGCATTATCCGGGAAACGGTAAACCTGATCGACGATGATAAAGCCTGTTAAACCGATTTCTCCGTAAAGGCCATTTTTAGCCCGCTTGACGGGCTTTTCTTTTTGCCGATGGATTCCTCGCCCGGAGAGCCAGCGGCTGCCACGCTAAAAGCCTGGCCCAAATCCGGCAATAAAAAAAGGCCCTCCACGGAATGAACCGCAGAGGGCATGGTAATGAAAAAAGTAATTACTTATTCCTGGGCAATTCAGCAACGGCGGCTTCCACCAGCAGGTCGGCGGTCTCCAGATCAGCGGGAGACAGGGTCACTTCATCGACCTTGGCGAACTGCTGCACGTATTCCATGGCCGTTTGCTTTTTGGTATCGTTGTCCTTTTCGATCACGCCGGTTTTCGCCAGCTGTTCCACGGCATGAACGGCGATGCGGGCATATTCGGCGATCTGGGCGATAAAGCCGCTGCCGACGATGTCCACGCCGTCCAGGAGAGTAGCCGCCTGAGTAAGCGTTTCAGCCTTGATGATCTTCTTTTTATACAGATAGATCAGGCCAACGCCCAGGCCGCAGGACAGAACGATTGCGATTATGGCAAGCCAGGTATTGGTATCCATAGGGATTCCTCCTATCCATTCATGGTTTCATCGTCGGCAGATTCCTCGTCGCTGCTGGAGGCTTTCATGCCAAAATATCCGGTGATACCTTTCTCTGCCACAGAATTCCCACAATAGCACGCCACGTTCATCATCATCACATCGTCGGCACCCTGGATAATATTCCTCATGCCGTCAATCAGGGATGGACGGAACAGCAGCAGCGCCAAAACTATGACGCGAAAAGCACACCAGAATATCGTTATAAAAGTAGCCAGGCGCTTGGAATACTGGACGAAGGCAGGATTCTTCTTCTGGGTGGGGCTGCGGGCCTTTGCTGTCATGGTATCACCTCTATTGCAGATAATCGTTCTGTTCCATACACCGCCGATTCAGCGCACGGATATACTCGAAAGCATCCTCAAACCGTCCGTTCTGCTGGCCGGTTTTTTCCAGAAGCGTTTGATATTTATCATTCAGGGCGAAAATATGGTCAAATTCCTCTTTTGTGTGCCTTCGTTTCAGACGGCATGAATTGGCGAAATCCAGCACCTCGCTGCGGATCCTGTCCATCTCATTTTCGTCCGCTTCTTTTTCCTGCCTCTTCTGTTCGGCTTTCACATCGGCCAGATCAGATTTTAACCCCTCTATTTCACTCATGACGGGCATCGTGAGCGTTTTTCCGATCCAACTGATCAGGCTGCTCCACGGATTCCATTTGATTGGGCTGATCTGCACTACAAGGGAAAGCGCAATGCCGACTTTCACCCAGTTGTCGGCCAGCCATTGCAAGAATTGCTGCATCGGTATCACTCCTTCCCAAGAAGGTTTCCGATGGCGTTATAGATGACCTGAAGCTCGGAGCGGGAAACGGTCACGGTGTCGGTATCATATGATACTGCGGTGAGGTATTTCCGCATCATGTACCCGGTGTAGGACTGGCCAGAAGGCGCGTCATAGGTGCATCGCGCCCACTCGCCGATTTCCTCTGTCACATGGACGCACATTCCGATAGGCACACTATAAAGAACTTTATGGTTTACTGACATGCCGGAACGAAGGTTGACCGTTTTCCCGCTTTCCGCATGGACCTTTGCGGAATAGTCGACGCTCATTGAGGATTCACTTCCTTTCTGCTCATCGTCGGAAGAAGAAAGCAACGACCATTCAGGACGTCCATATCCGGCGATCCGCTTATAATTCAGGGCATAATCTTTTTTACACACAGCGCCACCATTTGCGATTACAGAAGACCCGTCGCTGGTGTTGCCCTCAATGGTATATACCCGGCTGCCATTCACGCCAACGACCAAGCCCGTATGGCTGATTTTGCTCATGTCCGAAGACCAGAAGAAGATTTGATCCCCAACGGCGGGATCGTTGAACAGGTGCCCCTGTTTGTTGTAATAACCGCGAGCTGATCCGCATCCGGCAGCGCAGTTATCTTTATCCGGCTGGAACAGCATTTTCTTGGCGGTCATGCCGTATGCCTGATAGAAACACCAGGTCACAAACACGGCGCACCAGGCGTAGCCCTGCTTCTTGCCATTGAACCAGCTGAGCGCGTCCAGATCACGGGCGTACTTGGTATAGTTGGCAGAACCGGCATTTGCGGTCTTATCGTCCAGTTGTGAATTACTGGCCTTTTCCAGGTAACCGATCTCCTGGGACGCAATTTCGACAACCTTAAGAGCGCTCATTTGTTCATCCCCATCTCTCCAATATTGATCTAAATATTTCTGACCGAAAGCGGCCCTTTTTTTCTGATTTTCCTCGCTCTGGTTTTTGGGTTTCTCGAATTGGAGCATGATAGCATCTGACGCTTCCCGTACAGATTGGGCATTGACCAAATCAACGAACACGCTCCAGAAATCAACTCGCAGTTCGTAAGTAAGGAAATCCAACTGCATATCAAGATCACCGATGGACTGTCCCTGGGCGGTGGCCCAATCTAAAAGAGCACGCTTGCGGCTGGAATACGTCCATTGCGCCAGGCCATACCCCGCCTTGTCCGTGATGAAATTGGTGTAGCTTCCATCGTCCACGGCGGCGGTGTATTCATCGTCCGTCATTCCAAGGCTTTTCTCATATGAGCCTTGCAGGTTCTTCGGATTCAGCCCGCTTTCGGCGTACAGATTGCCCATAAGGCCAGCTACACCATATGGATTGCCGATTTTTAGCGTCAGATAGTTCCAGATTCTTTGTTCGTTCATGGCGCACCTCTCAAATCATTGTGACAGGAGCGGACAGATACCAGATACCGCATCCGGGAACGATGGCGGAGGGCCTGTCAACGACGGCGATTGTGGCGCTCTCGCAGCAGACGGCGATGTACGCCTGAAACAGACCTTCCCGGCTGATCGGAACGATCAGTACGAAATACTGATCCCCCGGAAGAAAGAAGGTAGCTCGGATGTAAAAATCACCGTCAGGTATCTCAACATCTCCAAACAGCTCCAGGCCGTCATACATGGCATATTTGATATGGATGTATTGAGAAATATCTTCATCGCCATTGGTGACCGCAACACATGGAGTCAAACAAAGCAGGATTCCTGCCAGCAGGGCCGCAAGCAGCTTTTTCATAGATGATCCCCTCTCACTTATATTTGTGCGTCCACCAGATGCAGACAAGCATAACAAGCGTGCCGATTCCTATGATCGATAAAAAAGCAAGGATAACAAATAACCAGTCCGGCATATCAATTCCTCCAACGAAAAAGCACCGCCGCATGCCGCAACGGTGCTTCTGGATCCTGATATTTACGATGAATGATGAATGAGAACAAAATCTTTTCTTAGCCGTTGTTTTAGCGCCTCGCTGGAGGTATGTTTCAGCAGCCCCATATAACTTGTGATGACGCTGAGCGCATATTCCAGCGGCACTTCTCCACGCCCGTAGGCTTCACGGACATAATTCAGATGCTTTTTGATTTGCAGGGATGTGGATTTTCTGACGTCGATCCTGTCGGGATGGATAATTCTCCCGACGAATTCGACGCCGGAATCATATGGAAGAACAGCGGTTTTTTTGTTCAGCTGCAGCCCCATGTTTTCTTGCAGAAAATCATCCAAGGAGCCAAGGGCGTCCCAGACCTGAGCTTTACTTTCTCCCTGCAGGTACATATCATCCATATACCGTGCATAAACCGGAATACGGATGACACGCTTCATATAGTGATCGACGGGCGTCATCACCACGTTGGCGGTCATCTGGCTGATCAGGGAACCAACGGGCATCCCAATGCCGAAAATGCGCTCCGCGTCGGCCACGTCCGAAAATTCAAGAGGCAGGCCGGTGGGCCTGCCGTCACCCTTGATGCACGTTTTGAGGAACCACATCATGTCGGGATCGTCAAGAGGTTTTCCAAGTTCACGAAGCTGCACCTCATGCGGGATCCTGAAAAAGAATTTAGAAACATCCGCTTTGCCGATCCAGAGATTTTTCCTTGTTGCCCGCGCCTTCCGCATCCATTGCTGGATTTGGTAACATGCGGCAACGGTTCCTTTATTCGGAATCGATCCGAAGCTGTATTCATAAAAGCTCCTGGAGTATATAGGCCATAGCACTTTATAGGCAGCGCAGTTCACCACGCGGTACTTGAAAGGCCATGCGGTGATCAGGCGTTTCTTAGGAAAATATTCATAAAACTCGTGTATATCGGTTATTTGATAATCTTTCCAAGCCAGATGATTGATACCATTCAGCAAGTTTTCCTCAAGGTTGGCTGTGTATGCCAGCACCTCCGGCTTGAAGCGTTTATTCCGCTGTGCAAGCAAGTACCCGTTATACTGGTTCTCGAAATCGATGAATTTCTCGAACACTCGTTGATGCTTCTCCATACACAACCTCCCTTGAGCGCTGCGCTTATCAGCCTGAGCGGATTTCACAGCCGATAATTTTTCTGCCTGTGACCATCACAGACCGAGGAAACGAATCCCTTTATCACCGTTGTGCTGATTGCCAGCCCGTGGGCTGATAATTTCTGACTTGACGGTAAAGCGGAGCGGAAGCCGATGTTCGTGTTCGTGTTCGAGCGGTCGTTGTTGCCGTTGAACGACGCGAAACCGTAGGCGTTGGAAGAGTTGTAATTGCCGCCGCGGTAGAAGGACCGCATCGATTCGTTCCCTATGTAAAGCGGATCACCGATTCACGGTTTTCAGCCACCCGCCTAACATTCTTCCGATTTCTACAACCATAGCACTCCAAACTTCGTATTTTTTGAAGGGGAGGAAATTCAGCTTCATAGCCAGCCGGATGTATTCCTTTAGCTTTGCGATGGCGCAGTCCAGGTCCTGGAGTGTGGTTTTCTTATAATACTTTTTCTGTGCCTCAATGGTCAGTTCCAGCATCTGATCCATGACGCGCTTGATGTCCGTACCCAGGCTGTACTTTTCGCTTTTTGGAAATTGCGCGATGGCACCGTATGCGTAGGACATCATATCGGTGATTTTTACGAGCAGTTTCAGTTCGCTTTCGGCCTCAGCCATGCTATGTACCCCCTTCGGCGCAGAATTATAATCGAAAAATCGGTATTTGTGATGTTTCCGTAAGATTATTACAGAATACGTAATTTTGGAAAAAAATTTTAGGTGCTCCGCTATCGCGGAGCACCACAGGACACAGTCAATCAGGTAGGCAGGTGACAAAAAGCGGAGCGGAAGCCGATGCTCGTGTGCGCGTGCGAGCGGACGCGGTTGCCGACGAACGACGCGAAACCGTAGGCGCCGGAAGAGTTGAAATCGCCGCCGCGGTAGAAGGACCGCTCCGCTGCTCCGTTGTTCATATAGCAATGGGAATACGTGGTAATCAGGCTTCCGGAAACGGGCAGCATACCCAGAG
>JAEEGG010013476.1_pt1 | contig 17480 bp, 12 predicted proteins | sample 9134161 | NCBI WGS metagenome assembly JAEEGG01 (sample SAMN16246543, study PRJNA631951) | gut metagenome | biome: gut microbiome; feature: rumen; material: CR-attached | host: Bos | place: Iran: Karaj | collected 2018-10 | reverse complement strand
TGGTAAGGTTTTTCATGACAGTTAAATTGTACCACATAAACGAATGACTCCCAAGCCCTTTTTTGAGCCTGGGAGCCATTTGTTTGTCTTGGGACTTTTTTCACAGCCCCTGCGCGAACGTCCTGCTTCACATTCAAAACCGTGATCGCAGCGGGCAGATATTGAACGTCTGCCGACGGTATACCCGCATCCGCCCCTTCCTTTGCTCTGACGATGGAAAGCTGACGGATGTCCTGCGGGATCGGTAGGCCGCATGGACGGGAGACGTTCTCCGTGTTGACAATTAAGAGACGATGAGATACGCTGTTGGAGTCTAACGATGAATAGAGAAATATTTGCTCTTGCTGCTATACTTATTCTATTTTTCCTGGTTTCGGCATGTGATTCAAAAAATGGTGCCACTGCAGCCTCAGAAAAAAATACCCAAACAGTGGAGAAAGAAAACATGGCATTCGAGGTCTCACCGGAAAATCTAACAGTTTATGAATTGGTCACCACAATCTATGATGACGAGCAGTTGCTTAAATTGTCAGAATTTAAGGGAAACATCAACGAGCTGAACGATAATTACAAAATTGAGTGCCTTCGATACATTGAGAAGGGGGCAATATACCGCGCGACATATGTAGGGGAGGGAAAGATTCTCACATTTTGGTTCAACAGTGATGGTGAATGTCAAATAATTAAAGCACCACAATTGTCGCCCCCTAAAGCGAGATTTGAAGAATTAACAATTGGCCAACCATTTGATGTGGTCTATCAACTTGACTCAACGGCGGAGTATGACTTTATGAATACAGGTCGAACTGATGCGCCAAAGGTTTCCTCTCACTATACTTCGGACGGATGGTTAGTTCATATTTCCTATGATGATCATCTCCGAATAACTGGGATTACTTCTGAGCCTATTTGAGAACTTTTTCAGTTATAGAATGGTGACAGTCTCTGTGATGATCCCTGCAGGCTGATTCCCCGATGATTTCCAACGGAATCCGACATTTTCCCAGCAAAAACAGCGCCCGGGAGGCCTCGGTCCTCCCGGGTATACTGAAATCTCTCCAACGCGACAACCCCAGCGTACTCCCGCTAACGGTTTCCCTGCCGGGCTGCCCGTCCGCAGGGGGAAATCCAAAAGGGCACTCCCTTTTGGCCGTTTGAATTAGGGGAGTCCAGAGGGGGAAGAGATTCGGAATCTTCCCCCTCTGGCGTGTCTTTGCTTACTTTCTGCACGGGCAGAAAGTAAGACCTCCGGCAGAGAAAGGCTCCCGGCGGAGGAACGGATTCTTCGCTTCGCTCAGAATGACAGACGGGGAAGCCTGTAGTGCCGGTAATCTGCCGGCTTTTGTCGCTTGAGCCGGTCACCGGGGACGGGGGCACGGATTCTTCGCTTCGCTCAGAATGACAGACAGGGGAGCCTGTAGCGCAGGCAATTTGCCGGCTTTTTGCCGCTTGAGCCGTTCACCGGGGACGGGGGTAGTTTGATCGATTCAGGAGGTGGCTCAATGAACGCTCTTTACATTATTGGAACTGTTATAGCCATGAATGCAGGGGCGTATATTTTGTTAGAGGTCGACGAACATGCGGGAAAAAAACTTTTAGAGAACAAAATGAAAGAGCATATCGTCCTCCGACCTTCGGCCTTTTTCCCGATTTTCGGTGTTTTCATGATTCTCTTAGATGTGGCCTTGACGATTGGTTTGATTCGAGAATCGCCAAGCAAATGGGGCTTCCCTCTGATCTGCAATGTTTTTTGCTTAGGATGTGGAATCCCGCTGTTGCTTCGGGCAAACGTCAAAATTGAGTTTGATAAATCTGAGGACTTCTTTGACTACCGCAGTATGTTTCGGCGACAGCATCGAATTTATTACTGTAAGATCACCGGTTATCGTTGGAATATCCAAATGGGCGGCTCTGAAGTGTACCTGAAAACAGAAGACAGAACCTATCATATCGAACTGACAGGCATGGAGCCATATTCATTTGTTGCAGCAATCGTACAGCACAAGATACCGAACGAGGAAAAAAGAAAAGAATCATTGGAAAGCTTGAATTGGATTTCTTCAAGATGAACTTAGAGAGATGCTTCGCTGATATGTTTGGAGGCTGATTGCATGGGTGCCTGGAACTCAAGTTTATATGGGAACGACTATGCCTGTGACGTACGGGATGATTATATCTATTTGTTAAGAACAGGGATAGCTCCTGAAGATGCTGCACAGGAATTGATTACAAGAGAAACGCCCGAAAAAGCTCAAGCTGATGATTCTGCGTTGTTTTGGTTAGCCTTAGCGGACACCCAGTGGAATTACGGAGTTTTAGAGCCGGAGATAAAAGAAAATGCGTTGCGCTGTTGCAAATTGGCACGAGAACTCTTTCAATGGGAGTGGGATAAAGACTCCGATCAGGCAAATTGGATAAAAACAATTAATACCTTGGCAAATAAGCTTCAGTCTCCACAGCCGCCACGGAAGAAGATTCAAGGATTTCGCAGCTTCATTTGCCCTTGGGCGATGGGGGATGTGTTTGCGTATCGTTTATCCAGCGCCTATAGCAAAGAGATGGGAATGTGCGGGAAATATATAGCTTTTCGAAAGATTTCCGAATTGAAAGTTTATCCGATGCACATGAATGCGATTATTCATGTGTTTCTGAATGTCTGGGATAAGCTTCCCACGCTTGAAGAGGTTCGAGCTGTCCCTTTGCTTCCCTCCTTTACCAGACCAGAGCAGGAAATAATCAACCCCGGGGCTTATAAAAAATACCGCGACCGTTATTATTTCAACTTCACAACTACGTCGAAGCGGCAAATACCAACAGAGCAGATTACTTACTTGGGCAACTGGATTGATGAAGCGATCCGTCCCACAGGCAGCATCAGCTTCAGCGACTCTATTCCACTCGGTTGGGAAGGGAGTCGTGCCAACAATACGATTGAAAAAACCATTCTTTCGAAATTAAATGCTTGGTCGTGTACTGCACCATGATTGGGAACCCTACTAAGGAGGCGTTATGCTGATAATCTACATTTTAGGGTTTTTTGTTCCCAAATGGATCTTTCGCCGTTTGTAGCAAGTCTTATGGAAGAAATCGATACTGCTTGGCCAAAGTAAAAGTGAGATAAATATGGATGCTTTTGAAATCGTAATATCCGATTCACCATACGAAATGCTAATAAGACCGGACGCACCGGACTCACCATCTTTAATTGACTCAGTTTTTTTCGTTAGAACTGATAGCGGCTCTTTTCCGTATCAAGATTGGACCGACTTTTCCCTCTGTCTGCTTTCCCATTGGTGTGAAAACATGTTGCGAATGCCGACGGGGAAGAATGCAAAGTGTACTTTGTATTTTATGGACGGTCCATATTGGTTTGACGTTGAGAAAAAGGGCGACGTATACGAATTTCAGGGACAATGGGATAAAAAAGATTACCATAAAGACTTTGAAGGATCGTTCACGTTCCAATGCAGTCTTGAAGATTTTTTCTCAGAAATCTTACGAGCTTTTCGCAAGATAATTAAGATACTCAATCAAAAGCAGGCAGAAGAAGCTGTGCAAAACTCAGTGAAAGAAATCTATCGGCATTATAAAAAACTCGTTTCGCCGTATTTGGAGGCTAACGATGAATGATGACTATGCGAATGATTTCACTTTTTGTTCTTGTATTTTTGATAGCGATTGTCCTATCAGGCTGTAATTCTTTTCAAACTGTTAACACTGAAAACGGGACAGGAGAAAGAGACATGATGCAAGACAATACAACAACAAGCGGATACGAAGTCAATGTTGGAAGGATGGCATATTATTGCCCGAAAGGTCAATGAAATTGTGTTGGCGGAAGATTGCTGCGTACAGGTTATGTACTATTCTCTCTGTCCGCCAGACACAATTCCATCCACGGCTGAGGAACTTGAACAATTAGGGTATGTTCCTTTGCGAAAGCTCCAGGACGGGTCATATTATTATTTGGGAAAGGTCTGGGTCAATTCCAAAAGCGACGAAAAGAAAACATTTTTTAAGAAAATAGGCAGGTTCCCGCAGGTTTCTCCGCCGGCAAATGAAACAATTCACATTGAAGGTAAACATTTTCGCGAGGATCAATACCCTGCGGAAATAGATGGATCCTGTTTTTGGTATTTGGAGAATGACGTCGGATATGGTTATTCTACCTACGGGATTATGCCCTGCTGTACAAGGAGCACAGGATGTTGTAAAACAACACAGTGAGGTCAGGAGCCGGTTTTCCACACCCCAATGTAGGAAATAAGCAACAAAACCAAGCTCAACGAAACCGGACCTTGGGGGACGGGGGTTCGGATTCTTCGCTGAGCACACAGAGAACCGTCCGCTGCGTCCTCAGCAAAAAGCGTACAAACAAGCAAAAACCCCGGGAAATAGCGGCAAAAAATGCTGAAAAACCGCTGTTTCCCGGGTTGATTTTCTGAAAAAAAGATGTATAATAGCCTGTAGCGTCTACTTGTCCCCCGCTTATTACTACTGAACAGAACCTCGAAGGAGCGTGTATCATGTATCAGATCGTCCGCAAGAAAGAACTGAACCCCACCGTGACCCAGATGGAGATCCTGGCTCCCATGGTGGCCAAGAAGGCCAAGCCCGGCCAGTTCATCATTCTCCGGGTGAATGAGGAAGGCGAGCGCATCCCCCTGACCGTCGCCGGAACCAACCCCGAGGAAGGCACCGTCAAGATCATCTTCCAGATCGTGGGCAGCACCACTGCCCTGCTGAACGCCAAGAAAGAGGGCGAGTCCATCCAGGACTTCGTTGGCCCCCTGGGCGTCGCCACCCACACCGAGGGCATTAAGAAGGTCTGCATCGTCGGCGGCGGCGTCGGCTGCGCCATCGCCATGCCCGTTGCCCAGGAGTTCCACCGCCTCGGCGCGGAGGTCACCTCCATCATCGGCTTCCGCAGCAAGGATCTGCTAATCCTGGAAGACGAGTTCCGGGCCTGCTCCGACAAGCTGGTCGTCATGACCGACGACGGCTCCTATGCCCGCCACGGCAACGTCACCGTGCCCCTCAAGGAAATGCTGGAGGCCGGTGAGAAGTTCGATATGGTCATCACCATCGGGCCTCTGATCATGATGAAATTCGTCACCCTGGCGGCCAAGCCCTTCGGCGTGCCCGTCACCGTGTCCATGAACCCCATTATGATCGACGGCACCGGTATGTGCGGCGGCTGCCGCCTGACCCTGATCCAGGACGGCAAGCGGGTCACCAAGTTCGCCTGCGTGGACGGCCCCGACTTCAACGGCTACGAGGTGGACTTCGACGAGGCCATGTCCCGCGGCCGGATGTACTTCGGCTTCGAGCGCCATGCCTACGAGGAAACCTGCAATCTGCTGAAAGGAGGCAACTGAAATGGCCATCGAACCCAAAAAACATGAAATGCCCTCTCAGGAGCCCCAGGTTCGGGCTCACAACTTCAACGAGGTCGCCCTGGGCTACACCCAGGAGATCGCCCTGGCGGAAGCCCAGCGCTGCCTGAACTGTAAGAACCGTCCCTGCGTCCAGGGCTGCCCCGTCAACATCGCCATCCCCGACTTCATCGCCAAGATGAAGACCGGCGACTTCGAGGGCGCTTACCAGGTCATTTCCCAGTCCTCCGCCCTGCCCGCCGTCTGCGGCCGCGTCTGCCCCCAGGAGAGCCAGTGCGAGAGCAAATGCACCCTGGGCATCAAGTTTGAGCCCGTGGGCATCGGCCGTCTGGAGCGCTTCGTGGCCGACTGGCACAACGCCCACGCCACCGAGGCTCCCGTCAAGCCCGCCTCCAACGGCCACAAGGTGGCCATCGTGGGCGCCGGCCCCTCCGGCCTCACCTGCGCCGGCGACCTGGCCCGGAAGGGCTACCAGGTCTCCATCTTCGAGGCCCTGCACACCGCCGGCGGCGTGCTGGTCTACGGCATCCCCGAGTTCCGTCTGCCCAAGGCCATCGTGGCCAAGGAAGTGGAGGGCCTCAAGGCCCTGGGCGTGGACGTGGAGACCAACGTGGTCATCGGCAAGACCTTGACCATCGACGAGCTGTTCGAGGACGGCTATGAGGCCGTGTTCGTGGGCTCCGGCGCCGGTCTGCCCAACTTTATGAACATCCCCGGCGAGGCCTACAAGGGCGTCTACTCCGCCAACGAGTTCCTGACCCGCTCCAATCTGATGAAGGCCTACAAGGACGACCCCGTCACCCCCATCATGAAGGGCGGCAAGGTGGCCGTGGTGGGCGGCGGCAACGTGGCCATGGACGCCGCGCGTACCGCCCTGCGTCTGGGCGCTGAGCACGTTTACATCGTCTATCGCCGCTCCATGGAGGAGCTCCCCGCCCGTAAGGAAGAGGTGGAGCACGCCATCGAGGAGGGCATCGACTTCCATCTGCTCCAGAACCCCGTGGAGGTGCTGGGCTACAACAACCCCGACGATCCCAGAGATCCCAAGAACGGCTTCGTCACCGGCCTGAAGTGCATCAAGATGGAGCTGGGCGAGCCCGACGCCAAGGGCCGCCGCCGTCCTGTTCCCATCCCCGGCTCTGAGTTCGTTCTGGACGTGGACACCGTGGTCATCGCCATCGGCACCAGCCCCAACCCGCTGATCAAGTCCACCACCAAGGGCCTCGAGGTCAACGCCCACGGCGGCATCATCGTCAACGAGTCCGGCTTGACCTCCCGCGAGGGCGTCTACGCCGGCGGCGACGCCGTCACCGGTGCGGCTACCGTCATCTCCGCCATGGGCGCGGGCAAGCTCGCCGCCAAGGGCATTGACGAGTACCTGATGCACAAGTAATGCAAGCGCAAAGAGGCAGCAGACGGATCCGTCTGCTGCCTCTTTGCGCTTGCAATGAAGTATCGCCTTACGGCAATATGAAGTATTCCTTCGGGAATATGAAGTATGCGCTGCCGCGCATATCTGCAAGGCTTCATCCTGGGCAATATATGGCGCAGCCATACTTCATAAGCGAAGCGTCTTCATACGGCGCAGCCGTACTTCATATTTGCGCAAGCAAATACTTCATCCGAGTTCAGCCCGCGTCTGCTACATATTCTTCCAAACACAGCCCTCGCTCGGTGATCTCCTTCGCGGCCTCCTTGCCAACGTAGCGGTAGTGCCAGGGCTCGTAGTCGATGCCGGTGATCTCCACCTTGTCCGCCGGGTAGCGGAGGATGAAGCCGTAGCGCCAGGCGTTCTCCTTCAGCCACTGCCAGGTGGCGGTGGAGTCTGCGTCGTACTCCGCGACGATATCCACGGCCAGGCCCAGCTGGTGCTCGCTGGTGCCGGGCTCAGCCACGAGGGAATGCGCCTTCTCTACGGCCTCCTCGTGGGAAAGCCCCTGCGCCTCGTAGGAGGCAACGTAATCGTCCATGATCTCCTGCTGCCGCTCCGCCGTGCGGAAGGACTCGTTGATGAACGGGTAGATCTCCGCCGCGCGGGCGTCGTCGAACATCTGCTGGAGCTCGGGATAGATCCGCTCGTCCACATGGTGGCCGTTGCGCAGCTCCTTCAGCGTGACCGTGAAGCCCTCGGGCAGCGGGTGCGTGGCGTTCACCAGCACCAGCTTCCAGCTCTCGTCCTCGGGGGACGCCTCGGTGCTCGCGGCCGTGGAGGCTTCCGTCTCTGCTGCCTCCGTCGTCTGCGGGGCTTCCGTCTCCTGCGGGGCTGCCGTCGTCTGCGGGGATGCCTGGGACGGCCGTGCGCTGCCCGTGTCCGTGCTCTGCGGCGACGGGGCAGGCGACTTCTCATGCAGGAGGAACACACCGACCGCGATCAGCGCGGCCAGCACCAGCAGAATCAGCAGCAGCGCGCGCCGCTCCCGCCGCGCACGCCGTTTCTGCCGCTCCACGGCCTCCCGCCGTTTTTCTCGATTCATCATCATGCTCCTTTATTTGCGTTCAAACGGGAGATTGTTTTCCCTTGCGTAGTTTTCCGCGTACGAGCCGCCCGTGACGTAAAGCACGAGAGAGTCGCAGCCCTCAAACGCGGAATTGCTGATGGAAAATATGCCGGACGGGAGCCGCAGCTCGGTCAGTGCCTTGCAGGAAGAAAACGCACCGTCGTTGATGCTCTTCACACTGTCCGGGATCATCACGCTGTTCAGAGCGCTGCAGCCGGTAAATGTTGTCGCGGCGATTTCCGTCACGCCGTCCGGGATCGTCACGCTCGTCAGAGCGATGCAGCCTGCGAACGCGGCGCCGCCGAAGCTTTCCACGCCATCCGGGATCGTATAGGAAGCGTCCCGCTTTCCACCCGGATATTGGATCAGCCTCGTTCCCGTTTTGTTGAAGAGAACCCCGTCCTGTGCAGCAAAGGACGGATTGTCGGCATCCACGCGAATGGCGGAAAGAGAAGTGCAGTTGCAGAACGCGCCGTCGCCGATGCCAAGCACGCTTTCCGGAATCTCCACGTCTGTCAGTGCCGTGCAGTTCATGAACGCCCCGGCGTTAATCGCCGTCACGCTGTCCGGGATCTGGTAGGAGCTGTCCTGCTTTGCGGCCGGGTAGAGGAGCAGCGTCTTCTGCTCCTTGTCGAACAGGACGCCGTCCCGTACCGAGTAAGCCGGATTACCGTCTGCCACCCGGATCGTGGACAGCGAGGGAAGAGCGCTGAATGCGAATGGATAAATGGTGGTCACTGCCTTACCGATTTCCAGCTTCGACAGGGCAGCGCAGTTCATGAACGCGTATGGGAAAACGTCTGTCACGCTGTCCGGGATCGTTACGCTCGTCAAGGAGTTGCAGCCGGAGAACGCGCTGATCCCGATGCGCTTCAAGCCCTCCGGGAAGATAACGTGCTCCAGTGAGCTGCAATCGCTGAACATGGAGGAGCTGATGCTGTCCAGGCCTTTGCCGAGCTTTACGCTTGTCAGCGCGCTGCAGCCGGAAAACTCACCGCCCTCAACGCTCGTCACGCTGTCCGGAATGACCATGCAGGTCAGAGCAGTGCAGCCATGGAACGCGCCGTAGTGAATGGTTTCTAAGCGCTCCGGGAGGATGACGCTTGCCAAAGCAGTGCAATTTGCGAAAGCAAATCGCCCGATGCTTTTCAGACCGTCCGGCAGCACGATGGCCGTAATTTCCTTGCCGTGGCCGTTCCAAAGGGGAGAGCAGTCGTCCACACCCTCGCCGCCTGCCACAATCAGGTAAGAGGAATCCATATCTCCGCTGCCCTCAATGATCAGCAGGCCGTTCTCGTCCAGCTTCCAGCTCAGCTGCTCGCCGCAGCTTCCCTCGGCAATGATTTCGCCGGGCTGAACGGGCGCGGTGGTCGAGGTGATCTCAATCTCTGGTTCCTCTGCGGCATTTTTCTGCGCGCATCCGCTCAGCGCGAACGCAAGCAGCAGCACCAGACACAACACCAGACAAAGCGTCGTTTTGCAAATTCGTTTCATTTCATTTTCTTCCTTTCGTATTTGTCATTGCGAACCAGTGACCGACGTCACTGGTGTGGCAATCCGCATCCTCGTCCCCTTGTGACGAACGGACGGCAGAGTGCTGTCTACGGGGTGCTCAAAAATTCAGATCCATCTTCACGTCCTGCCGCTTGGTTTCCTCGGCGGAGAAGAACTCCTCCTTGGTCAAGCCCTTCATGCCGGCGATCATGCTGGTGGGGAAGGCCACCAGCATCTGGTTATAGCGGGAGACGTTGGCGTTGTAGAGGCGGCGGGAGGCCTGCAAATGCTCCTCCACGTCGGCAATGGCCTTTTGCAGGGTGTTATAGTTGGCGCTGGCCTTCAGCTCCGGGTAGTTCTCCGCCAGGGCGTGGATCCGCTCGAAGCTCTCCCCCATGAGGCGGTTGGCCTCGTTCTTCTCCCGCATGGTCATGCCCTGCCGCAGCTGGATGGTCTGGAAGAGGGCGTCCTTTTCGTACCGGGCGTAGCTTTTCACCACGTCCACCATCTTGGTCAGCACATCGTAGCGCTTGGTGAGGGAGACGTCGATGTCGGAGCCCGCCTCGTCGATCTTCACCCGGGCCCGGTTCAGCCGGTTGGAGATGGAGATGAAGTACCCCACAAGGAGCACAACTGCCGCGATAATTACAACAAGTACCGGATTCATAGCTTATACCTCCTGTATGAATAAATCGTTGTCTAAACTGAGTTCACTGATGAGCCCCGTGACGGCGCTCAGCTCGCTGCGAACCTTCCAGGTCGCTTTCTGCGGTTCGATCTTCTGGAAGATGCTGCCGGGCTCGAAGTAGTCCCGGTTGTCGTGGATGGCGATATGCAGGCGATTGCCCACGAAGCAAAACATCAGCTTACCGTCACAGTGGTTCGCAAGGCGCTGGAGGCGTTCCATGAGCGCGGGCGTGATCACGTAGAAGGCGTCGTGCTCGTTCTGGGCGTAAACCCGAAAGTCCTCGTTGAAGGCCTCGGATTCCATGGAGATCTTTTGAAACAGGCTGTCCTCCGCGCCGAAAAAGCGCCGGTGCTTCGCGCAGGGGAAGCCCTTCTGAACGATCTGAAAATTCGCCCGAAAGGGCTTGTTGAAGTCAAAGATCATCCATCGGCCCTGGAAAAGGGTAACGACGGTTTTCCCGGTGGACTGCTGGATCAAAACGTCCGACTGCTCAAAGGGAATGTCCCTGTAGCGGGCGCGGACGTAGTCCTCCGCGTGAAAGCTGGTTCCCATGCTCATCATTTGCGTGGCGGTGATGGTCTCACGGGGAATGCCTTCCCGGGGGCTGTACACCAGGTCGGTAAACTGCGATTGCAAAGCGTCCTTGACGAAGGCCCTCTTGTAGGCGGCGCGGTATCGATTCCGGGATGGGCAAATGGCAAGCCAGGTGAGTACAGGCGCCAACACAATGAAAACTGAGAAGGCGAACAGGGCGTCCGTCTTCACCGCAAGCAGGATCCCGAGCGCGGAAAAAAGAAGGATGCACGCAAGCAGCCGATGGATGACGGCAAGACGCAGGCGGTTTAGTTGATCCAAGGTGACCCTCCTCCGATTTCAGCGGGCGATTGCTGTGATTGTTTGAACAGATTGTTGTCCAGGCTCAGCTCGTCGATGAACTGGGTGATGACCCCGATCTCAACCCGGAGCTTCTGGGTGAGCTTCTCCTCGTCCGGGCGCTTGAAGATGCTGCCGGGCTCGAAGGAGTCCTTGTTGTCGTGGATGGCGATATGCAGGCGATTGCCCACGAAGCAGAACAGCAGCTTGCCCTTGTTGTGGGCGGCCAGGCTCTGCACCCGCTCCATAAAGGACGGGGTGATGATGTAGAAGGCGTCGTGCTCATTCTGGGCGAAGACCCGGAACTGCTTGTTGAAGACCTCGGACTCCATTTCCACCGGCTTGAACAGCTCCTCCTTCTTGCCGAAGAAGCGCTTGCGCTTGGCGTTGGGGAAGCCCTTCTGGGCGATCTGCACGTTGGCCTTGAACGTCTTGTTGAAGTCGAAGATCATCCAGCGGCCCCGGAAGATGGTGACGTATTCGGTGGTGGTATGGCCCTCGGAGTCGGTGGACTGCCGCTCCTCCTCGATATGGACGTCCGACTGCTCGAAGGGGATGTCCTTGTAGCGGCCGGAGATATAGTCCTCCGAACGGAAGCGGTCGCCCATGTTCATCATTCGGGTCGCGGCGATGGTGTCGTAGGAGATGCCCCGCTCCGGGTCGTAGTACAGATCCGTGAAGACGGATTGCAGGGCGCGCCGGACGTAGGCCTGCTTGAAGGCCGCCCGGTAGCGCTGCCGGGGCTTTTTCATCAGCAGGGCGGAGACGATGATCCCCGGGACCAGGAAGAAGAACAGCAGGAAGGGCTGGCGGGTGGCCGCCACAGCCGCGATCCCCAGGGCGACCACGCCGCCGATGCAGCAGAGCAGCCGGTTCCGGGCCGCGATGCGAAGTTCGTTCAGTTCGTCCATGGCGTGTTCCCTCCTTCCCGACGGGGCGGAAGCCCTCGCTTACGGGACTTATTATACACGTTATGAGAATGAATGTCTACGACAAAAAGTGCAAAAAAACGGGGTAGATTTTGTCAGAAGGTGCAAAATGCACCGCCGCATCGTAGGGGGCGGCGTCCACGACGCCCCGAACCTTTCCGGTCAGGATACGTCCGGGCTGTCGTGGACGCCAGCCCCTACGGGGGGACGCGGACGGCAGGGTGCCGTCCCTACGGGGAAACGCGGACGGTAGGGTGCCGTCCCTACGGGGAAACGCGGACGGCCGGGTGCCGTCCCTACGGGGGGCGCGGACGGCAGGGTGCACTCAGAACCGGTAGCGGCGCACAGTGTGCGCCACGGTGCAACGCACCCCGCGCCGATGGAATGTTCCATTGTTCCATACTTTGTTTCATACCTTGTTCCATGAAAAATACTTGATAAAATCAGGGTTTTTCGGTGTTATGGAACAATGGAACAAGATAATACCCCAAAACACATCCAGCATTCCATTATATGTTTGAAAATAGGCTTGTTCCGTGTTCTTGTTCCACGTCATTCTGAGCAAAGCGAAGAATCCGCATCCCCGTTCCCCGGTGACTGGTGACTGGTGACTGGTGCGGAGGAAAGGCGGGCTAATAGCCCGCGCTACCGACCTGCGTGTGCGGGCGGGGAATGGCGGGCTGAACTCGAAGAGTCACGGAGTATAGCCCGCGCTACCGATGGGTGCGTCTGTGCGGGGGCGCGGACGGCAGAGTGCCGTCCCTACGTGGGGACGCGGACGCTGAACAAAAGGGCCCGGCCTTGCGGCCGGGCCTTTTTGTGATGCAATTAGTTAATCAGTTCTCCGCCAGCTTGCGGTACTTCTCGTAGCGCTCGGCGCTGAAGGCCTTGGCCTTTTCCATGAGGACGTCGGCCTCCTGGGGGAAGGTACGGCGCAGGGAGGCGTAGCGCACCTCGCCGTTGAGGAAGTCCTCCAGAGGCACCGTGGGCGCCTTGCTGTCCAGGACGAAGGGGTTCTTGCCCTCGGCCCGCAGCTCGGGGATGTAACGGTACAGGAACCAGTAGCCGCTGTTGACAGCCAGCTTGGCCTCCTCGGTGGAGTAGCCCATGCCCTTGACGATGCCGTGGTTGATGCAGGGGGCGTAGGCGATGATCAGGGACGGGCCCTTGTGGGCAACGGCTTCCTGGATGGCCTTGATGGCCTGGTTGGGGTTGGCGCCCAGGGCGATGGAGGCAACGTACACGTCGCCGTACTCGGCGGCCAGCAGGCCCAGGTCCTTCTTGACGGTGCGCTTGCCCGCGGCAGCGAACTGGGCCACCGCGCCGATGGGCGTGGCCTTGGAGGCCTGTCCGCCGGTGTTGGAGTAGACCTCGGTGTCTACCACCAGGATGTTGACGTCGATGCCGGAGGCCAGGACGTGATCCAGGCCGCCGTAGCCGATGTCGTAGGCCCAGCCGTCGCCGCCGTACATCCACATACTCTTGCGGACGAAGTGCTCGCTGTTCTGCTTCATGTACTCCACCTGCTCGCCGCAGTCGGCGGTCTTGTCCAGGGCGGTCAGAACGGCGTCGGCCAGCTCACGGGCGTGGACGTCGTCCTCGTAGCCCGCCAGCCAGGCCTCCAGGGCGGCCTTGAGGGTCTCGTCCTTGGCGGATTCCAGGTATTCCTTGGCCTTGGTGGCCAGGGCCAGGCGCTGCTGCTGGATGGAGAGCACCATGCCCAGGCTGTACTCGGCGTTGTTCTCAAACAGGGAGTTGGAGATGGCGGGGCCGTGGCCGCGGCTGTTGGTGGCGTAGGGGTAGCTGGGGATGGAGAAGCCCCAGGCCTGGGTGCAGCCGGTGGCGTTGGCGATGATCATGCGGTCGCCGTAGAGCTGGGTGAGCAGCTTCATGTAGGCCGTCTCGCCGCAGCCGGCGCAGGCGCCGGAGAACTCCAGCAGGGGCTGCTCGAACTGGCTTCCCTTGGCGGAGAACTTGTCCATGGGGTTCTTCTTCTCGCTGAGGCCCATGCTGAACTCCCAGTTGGCCGCCTCAGGCAGCTGGCTGGCGATGGGCTTCATGGTCAGAGCCTTTTCCTTGGCCAGGCAGGCGGTGACGCAGGTGCCGCAGCCGGTGCAGTCCAGCGGGTCCACCTGCAGGCGGTAGCGCAGGCCCTCGAAGCCCTTGCCCTTGGCCTCGTTGGTGACGTAGGAGGCGGGAGCCTTCTTGACCTCCTCCGCATCCAGCAGGAAGGGCCGGATGGCGGCGTGGGGGCAGTAGAAGGAGCACATATTGCAGCCGATGCACTTGGAAGCGTCCCATTCGGGCACGAAGGCGGCGAAGCCGCGCTTCTCATATTTGGCAGTGCCGATGGGCACGGTGCCGTCGGCCATATCCTTCCAGGCGCTGACGGGCAGCAGGTCGCCCCGCTGGCCGTTGACCATGTGCATGATGGTCTTGATATAGTCGGGCTGGTTCTCGTTGACAGTCTGAACCTCGTCAGTCAGCTTGGCCCAGGCGGGATCCACGGGGACCTCCACGATGCCGTCGAGACCGCGATCCACGGCGGTGTAGTTCATGTTCAGAACCTTTTCACCCTTCTTGCCGTAGGTCTTGGTGATGGCGTCCTTCATGTACTTCACGGCGTCGTCGATGGGCAGAACGCCGGAGAGCTTGAAGAAGGCGGACTGCAGGACGGTGTTGGTGCGGTTGCCAAGGCCGATCTCGGCGGCGATGTCGGTGGCGTCGATGGTGTAGAACTTGATGTGGCGCTCCGCCAGGATGCGCTTGAGCTTGTTGGGCAGGTTGGCGATGAGCTCGTCACCCTTCCAGACGGTGTTCAGCAGGAAGGTGCCGTTGGGCTTGATCTCGTTGACGATGTCGTACTTCTTGACGTAGCTCTCGTTGTGGCAGGCCACGAAGTCCGCCATGGTAACGTAGTAGGTGGACAGGATGGGGTTGTGGCCGAAGCGCAGGTGGCTCTTGGTGACGCCGCCGGACTTCTTGGTGTCGTATTCAAAGTAGGCCTGCACGTACTGGTCGGTGTTGTCGCCGATGATCTTGATGGAGTTCTTGTTGGCGCCCACGGTGCCGTCGGAGCCCAGGCCCCAGAACTTGCAGGAGATGGTCTTCTCGTCGGCGGTGACGATGTTCTCGCCGACTTCCAGGGAACGGTGCGTCAGATCGTCGTTGATGCCCACGGTGAAGTGGTCCTTCTTCTCGCCGATCATGTTGTCGAAGACGGCCTTCATCATGGCGGGGGTGGTGTCCTTGGAGGACAGGCCGTAGCGGCCGCCCAGCAGAACGGGACGGTTGGTCCGGTTGAAGAGCACGCCGGCTACGTCTTCATAAAGAGGCTCGCCGTTGGCGCCGGCTTCCTTGGTGCGGTCCAGCACGGTGAGGACCTTGCAGGTCTCGGGGATCGCCTTGAGCAGATGCTCGGAGGAGAAGGGACGGTAGAGGTGCACCTGGATGAAGCCCACCTTGCGGCCCTGGGCGTTCAGATAGGTCACGACCTCCTTCAGGCAGTCGGACACGGAGCCCATGGCCACCACCACCTCGGTGGCGTCCGGCGCGCCGTAGTAGTTAAAGAGCTGATAGTCCCGGCCGGTCAGCTTGTTCATCTTCTGCATATACTCCTCCACGATGGCCGGGGTGGCATCGTAGAAGGGGTTCACAGCCTCGCGGCACTGGAAGGCGGTGTCGGGGTTCTGGACGGTGGAGCGCATCACGGGGCGCTCGCTGTTCAGAGAGCGCTTACGGAAGCGCTGCAGGGCTTCCTTGTCCACCATCTTTTCCAGATCGGCAAAGTCGAGCACGTCGATCTTTTGCAGCTCGTGGGAGGTGCGGAAGCCGTCAAAGAAGTGCATAAAGGGGACGCTGGACTTGATGGCGGAAAGATGCGCCACCGCGGCCAAGTCCATGCACTCCTGGACGCTGGAGGAGGCCAGCTGGGCAAAGCCCGTCTGACGGCAGGCCATCACGTCGGACTGGTCGCCGAAGATGGAGAAGAAGCTGGTGCCGACGGTTCTGGCCGCCACGTGGATAACGCCCGGGAGCAGCTGACCGGCGATGCGGTACAGCGGGGGGACCATCAGCATCAGGCCCTGGGAGGCCGTGTAGCTGGTGGACAGAGCGCCGCACTCCAGGCTGCCGTGCATAGCGCCGCAGGCGCCTGCCTCGCTCTGCATTTCGACCAGCTTGACGGGATGGCCGAACATATTCTTCATGCCGTTGGCAGCCCAGACATCCACGTGCTCCGCCATGGGGCTGGAGGGCGTGATGGGATAGATCGTCGCTACCTCTGTAAACGCATAGCTGGCGTACGCGGCGGCTTCATTGCCGTCCATGGTTTTCTTTTTCATAAGATGCCCGCTCATTCCTTTCGATTTTTTAGTGCATCCTGCCGAAAGCTCTTGCAGCGCACTTGTCTCCATTTAGTTATTATACACCATAGAAGCAGTAAAGTCAATTTGGGAAAGCGATATTTTCAGCCGTCGGGCGGGCCTGGCGTCAGCCGTCGGAGGACGCGGTCTGCGCTGCTGTTTCCCCGGTGTCTGTCTGCGCTGCGGTTTCTCCGGGCTCGGTCTGCGCCGGCGCTTCCTGCTCCGCGGGCAGGTCGGTGTCCAGCACGTCCGCCAGGGAGGCGTCGGTGAGGATGGTGTCGCCGCTGTAGAGGAAGAGGACGTCGGTGAAGCCGAAGTTGAGGATCTGACCCATGCTGCCGTAGTAATACCGGGGATCCACCAGCACGATGCGCTCATAGCAGGGCAGCAGGAACTGGATGAAGCAGTTGGCGTAGGAGTCCTTGAAGACCAGAAGGCTCCTGCCGTTGTGGATCGTGGTGCGGATCTCCACCGTGCCGTGGTTGCCGCCGAAGAAGACCGTGTACTGGTCCTTTTCCTCCAGAGCCGCGCTGTTGTAGACGGAGCAGACCCGCTCCGGCGACCCGTCGTAGCTCACGTAATACTGCACTGTGTCGTCCTCGGGCAGATAGGCTGCGATCTCGTCGGCGGCGCTGTGGCTGCCGCTGCGGGAGGAGAGGGTGCCCTGGAAGCTGTTGCTCAGAAGGACGCGGCGGTAGCTGAGGCCCTCCTGCAGCCCCATGGCGGCGCGGTTGGCCAGGAAGACCCGGTAAGCGCCGTCGGAGGTCCAATGGTGATCCGTCTTGTAGTAGATATACTCCTCCGCGGCGGCCCGGAGGGGCGAAGCGCTGTCCAGCACGCAGATCCGGCTGTCCAGCCGGCCCTCCAGCTCCCGCAGGTCCGCCGCCTGATCCCGCACCGGGGCGCCGGCGGGCAGACGGTCCGACAGGATCGAAGCCGCGCCGGGGACGAACATCGTATAGAGCTGCAGCTCACTGTGGGCCGCGGCGAAGCGGTTGACAGCCTCCGCCACCGCGGTCACGGCCGCGGGGTCCGGCGTCTTGGGCTCAGACAGCAGCCAGCCGTCCCGGCCCAGGTACACGTCTGATGATTGCTTGCTGCCAAGCAGGCGCAGCTCCGTCAGGTGCAGAGAGATCCAGCCGTCCCGCCCGGGGAACTGGTCGCTGAACCAGCTGTCCAGGCCGGAGAAAAAGGAGCCGTCCGCCGCCGCGCTGAGGCTGAAGGAGGGCAGCTGGGCA
>JAEEGG010013469.1_pt1 | contig 17484 bp, 10 predicted proteins | sample 9134161 | NCBI WGS metagenome assembly JAEEGG01 (sample SAMN16246543, study PRJNA631951) | gut metagenome | biome: gut microbiome; feature: rumen; material: CR-attached | host: Bos | place: Iran: Karaj | collected 2018-10 | reverse complement strand
TTTTAACAAAGATGAACTTATCAAAGCTATAGAAGAATACAATAAAAGAGACAGGCGTTTCGGTAACGCAAAATAAGGGGACTTACAATGTTTTGGAAAAGATTATTTAGCGGTGCGGTAGTACTTTCTTTAACGGTATTATTCGGATATTTGGGAGGACCGTTCCTCGCACTTGCATTAGGAGTATTATCCTCAGCCGCTTATCTTGAATATACTAAAGCCAGCAGAGTACGTGAAGAAGGACATCGTGTAAACGGTTTCGAATATGTAGGAGTAGTTACGATTATCCTTTATTACGGCATGCTTCTTTTATTCTCAATTGTGGATTTTCTTCCCAAGGGAATGGCTGACTGGTTATTCACTTCCAACGGATTCTTTACAAACTACACGATTGTTTTGCTCGGTATATTTACTACCGGCGTTATTTGCATTCTTTGTACTTATATTTTCTGGTATCCGAAATTCAACGCCAATCAGGTGGCCGGTGGCATTTTCGGACTTATTTATACTACTTTTATGATGTCGTTTATATACTACACCAGAGAGTCTGTAGACGGCGTTTGGTTTATATGGGTTATCTTTATTACATCATGGGTTTCAGACACCTGTGCGTACTTTGTAGGCTCTGCATGGGGCAAGCATAAGATGACTCCGAGACTTTCTCCCAAGAAAAGCTGGGAAGGCGCAGTCGGCGGTATTATTGGCTCGGGTATTGCAACCGCTGTATTTGGCCTTATTTACGAGATTAACCATGATAAAAGATTCGCGATGATTCCCATTTTCTTCTTGATTGGATGTATCGGCGCATTCATTTCAATGTGCGGCGATTTAGTTGCTTCGGCTGTTAAAAGAAACAATAATGTTAAGGATTTTGGAAACGTAATTCCTGGACACGGCGGAATTTTGGACAGATTTGATTCGGTTCTTTTCACCGCTCCGACCGTGTATTTTATGATAGTTTTGTTCCTTGTGAATAAATAATCTTGTAGTACTTGAAATAGTTTAATACGAGGATGATATGAAAAATCTTGTTATTTTAGGGTCCACCGGTTCTATCGGAACACAGACCTTAGAGATTGTAAATGATAAAAAAGACGATTTTAAAGTGCTTGCGCTTGCCGCTTATTCTAATGTGGATTTGATGGAAAAGCAGGTCAGAGAGTTTAGTCCCGCGCATGTTGTTTTATATGTTGAAAGCGCAGCAAATGATCTTAAAGATCGCATAAAAGATTTAAACGTCAATGTTTTATCGGGAATGGAAGGTCTTGAATATATTTCCACTCTTGATGAATGCGATATGCTTGTTGCTGCAATGGTAGGAATGATTGGTATTAGACCTACAATTGCCGCGGTTAAAGCCGGTAAGGATATTGCGCTTGCAAACAAGGAAACACTTGTAACCGCAGGTCATATTATTGTTCCTTTGTGCAAAGAAAACAATGTTAATCTTTACCCTGTTGACAGTGAACATTCGGCCATTTACCAGTGCTTAAAAGCACAGGACAGAAAGATGGTCGATAAGATTCTTCTTACAGCAAGCGGCGGACCTTTCCTTGGAAGAAAGTACGAGGAATTAAAAGATGTATCCCTAAAAGATGCACTAAACCATCCTAACTGGGCTATGGGCAAAAAGATTACTATTGATTCCGCATCTTTGGTAAATAAGGGACTTGAAGTAATTGAAGCAAAGTGGCTTTTTGATGTTGATATAGAAGACGTTGAAGTAATCATCCATCCTCAGAGCATCATTCATTCGATGGTTCAGTTTAAAGATAATGCGGTACTTGCTCAACTTGGCTTACCTGATATGAAACTTCCTATTCAGTATGCTTTGTATGAGGGCAACAGACAGCCTATGCCTGATAGAAAAATTGATTTCTTTTCACTGTCAAAGCTTGATTTCTTAAAGCCCGATCATGAGACTTTTAAAGGCATTAAGCTTGCAGTTGATTCATATAACAGAGGCTATATTTATACTACTGTATTTAATGCGGCAAATGAAATCGCCAACAGGTATTTCCAGGAAGGACGCATTAAGTTCCTTCAGATTTATGACATTATCGAAGACGCGTTAACGCTTAACTTTGATTATTGCAAGACCCCGACACTTGATGAAATACTCGATGTTGAGAGCAAAGTATACGAATATATTTCTTCAAAATATTGATTTTCAGTGCCTGGCTCATTTATGTGCCTGCTCTGTTTGAAAAGGCTTGTACATGGATTTATCAATTCTTTGGACTATATTATCTTTTATAGTGATTTTCAGTGTAATCGTCATCTGTCACGAAGGCGGTCATTTTCTGATTGCAAGATTAAACGGAATCAGAGTTATTGAATTTACAGTCGGACTCGGACCCAAGATTTTTCATTTCAAAAAAGGCGGTACCGAGTTTTCTTTACGTGCACTTCCTTTCGGCGGTGCATGTATTTTTGAAAACCCCGATGAGCTTGAAGAAGAGGAAGAAGAAAAAGAGGAAGAGGAAAAACTCACTAAAGATATTGAAATTGATAAAAGAAACAAATCCTTCCGTGAAGCAAGCGTATTCTCAAGAATTGCAACAGTATTTGCGGGACCGATTTTCAATATTATCCTGGCTTATTTCCTCGGACTTATCGTTGTATTTTTCTGTGGTGAAGTAGGAACAAAAGTTGATCTGGTAACGCCCGGTTATCCCGCAGAAGAAGCAGGTATTAAAGCCGGTGATGAGATTATCAAAGTAAACGGAGAGAGAGTTTATCTTTTCTCGGAAATAAGACTAATAACATTTCTTGATAATGCAGATGAATTTGTAATCGAGTATAAAAGAGACGGACAGATTTATTCTACTACACTTGTACCTAAGGCTAACGGTCAGCAGAGATTAATCGGTATTCAGTCAAAGGATTTCGTGGACTGTTCAAACTTTAAAGTTTTTAAGTATTCCGCTCTTGAGGTCAGATACTGGCTAAAAGTTACTTTTAAATCCTTAAAGATGCTCTTTACGGGCAAGCTTAAAAAAGACGATCTTGCAGGGCCTGTGGGCGTTGCTCAGGTAATAGATACAACAATTGAAGAAACCAAGCAGTACGGAGTTGCAACGGTTGTACTTAATATGGTTAATATTGCACTTCTTTTATCCGTTAACTTAGGAATCATGAACCTTCTGCCTTTTCCCGCGCTTGACGGCGGAAGACTGTTGTTTCTTTTTATTGAAGCGATTATCGGCAAAAAGGTACCGAGAAAAGTTGAAGCGTATATTCATGTTGCGGGTATTATTATCCTTCTGATTTTATCGCTTTTCGTATTGGTAAATGATATTACTAAATTCTTCAGATACTAAAAAAGTTTAATTTAGAATTATCATATACAATATGTTTTAAATGATTTGTAGGATATTTACAGATTTTGTATTTTCAATAAAAATTCCGAAAAGATTTTCCACATATTTGAATAATAAAAATCGTGAGATTTTGACAAAAATAAATCAAATGCAGGATATTATGTAAACTGTCCGTACAATTGGACATATGAAAGGAATATAATATGCAAAGAAAATTTACGAGGGAAATAAAAATTGGTAATGTAGCTATCGGTGGTAACAATCCCATAGCGATTCAGTCAATGTGTAATTTTCCTACGGAAGATACAGAAAAGAACGTAGAGCAGATACTTGCTTTGGAAAAAGCAGGCTGTGAGATTATAAGACTTACGGTTCCGACACTTGAAGCTGCGAAGTCCTTCGGAGAGATTAAGAAAAGGGTACATATTCCCTGTGTAGCGGACATTCATTTTGATTATAAAATGGCTATAGCAGCGATGGAAAACGGAGCTGATAAGATTCGAATCAACCCCGGGAATATAGGCGGTAAAGAAAAATTAGCCGAAGTAGTAAAGGTTGCAAAAGAAAGAAATATTCCTATTCGTGTAGGTGTTAATTCAGGCTCACTTGAAAAAGACCTTGTTGCAAAATATAACGGTGTAACAGCTGAAGGCCTTGTAGAATCGGCTCTGGATAAGGTTAGAATGATAGAAGAGGAAGGCTATGAAAATATAGTCATCAGTATTAAATCCTCGAATGTTCCGATGTGCGTTGAAGCATATGAAAGAATAAGCGAAGTCAGTGACTATCCTTTACATGTTGGTATAACCGAAGCCGGTACGATTTATGCAGGTAATATTAAATCCGCTGTCGGCCTCGGAATTCTTTTACATGAAGGAATAGGCGATACCATAAGAGTTTCCCTAACCGGAGATCCCTTAGAGGAGATTAAGTCCGCAAAAGCGATTCTTCGTTCGTTAGGCATAAGAAAAGAGGGCATCGAAGTTATTTCATGTCCGACCTGTGGCAGAACCAAAATCGATTTAATCGGTCTTGCCAATCAGGTAGAAGAAATGGTAAAAGATTATCCGCTCAATATAAAGGTTGCGGTTATGGGCTGTGCGGTTAACGGTCCGGGCGAAGCAAAAGAAGCGGATATAGGAATCGCAGGCGGTATCAACGAAGGCCTGCTTATCAAAAAAGGCGAAATTGTCAAAAAGCTCCCTCAAAGCGAACTTTTAGGAGCACTCAAAGCGGAGCTTGACAACTGGAAATAGGAGTGTTTTATGGATAATTTGTTTTTGGAAGTTTTCCCCGAGGTAAAACTTGATTCTAAAATAAAAGAAATAGCAGCTCAGTGCAAAATTTTAAAAATTTCCAAAAGCAAAGAGTCCGATACAGTCCGTATTCTGCTTGAATCCAAGTATCTTATTTCATACAAGAATATCGACAAACTCGAGTCTCTTCTTTCCAAATGGTATTTTGAAGAGTACTCGAAGGTCGAAATCTATCCTCAGTTCATATTATCCTCACAGTACAATTTACAGAATCTCTGGGATGAGTATTCGGAGACGGTTCTTTTTGAATTAAAGGAGCAATCGCCTCTTTTATATACTATGCTCTCAAGAAGTGATGTGATTTTTGAAGATGTCAATCACATGTATATTTACATTGAGGAAGGAATGATTTCCGAAAGCAATTCGTCCAGACTGGAAAAAGCACTAAAAACATATCTTTTAGGACGTACTAACGTTGAGGGAAGCATTGCGATTGAATTTAAAGAATCATCAATGCATGAAGTTAAGGAAGAATTCGATCATGAAGTAGATATGATTGTTCAGAATTATGCGAAAAAGCACGCAAAGGTTGAAGTTGACGCCGATGAAGAAATGCTTGGCGAAGCTGTAGCCAAGCCTGTTGCCGAGAAAGCAGTCGAGACAAAGGTCGAAACAACAGAAAACAAACCCGCTCCCGAAAGACTGAAATATAAAAAGAATTCTTCTCAGGCCTCGGTTTCCGGTTACGGAAGAAAATTCGTGCGCTCCGACAAACCCGGCGTACTGTATGGCGATTCGGTTGACGGTCCTTTTACCGATTTGGTTGATATTAAGAGTGAAATTGAAAATGTTTGCGTCAAAGGTAAGGTTATTGCTTTTGAAGACAAGGCGCTTAAGAATGAAAATCATATGATTCTTTTTGATTTGTATGATATGACCGATTCTATCAGCGCCAAACTTATGCTATATCCTGAGTTTTATGAGCAGGGCAAAAACCTAATAAGAGAAGGTATTGAAATAGCTGTCAAAGGCAGTGTTTCAATGGATAAATACGATAATAACGAACTTGTTTTGTCAAGAATCAAGGGTATTGAAGCAACCAGTATCGAAAAACACGAGAGACATGATATTTCACTTAAGAAAAGAGTTGAGCTTCACTGTCATACAAGATTTTCCGAAATGGACGGTGTATCCAAAGAAGAAGATCTCGTAAATCTTGTTGCAGACTGGGGATGGCCTGCCATTGCCGTTACAGACCATGGAGTTGTTCAGGCTTTGCCCAAGGTCGACCATATTATGCATGATAAGTTCAAAGAAAAACCTTTCAAGCTTATCTGCGGTATGGAAGGTTATCTTGTTGATGATGATTTTGATGCTGCTGTAGATGTAAAAGACCAGACACTTGCAGATTCTTTTGTGGTCTTTGATATTGAAACCACAGGTCTTTCGCCTTATAAGCATCAGATTATCGAAATAGGTGCCGTTAAAGTTGTAAATGGTGCTATCAAGAATACTTTTTCGTCATTTGTAAATCCTCATGTTCCGATTCCTTTTGAAATTGAACAGTTAACCGGAATTCATGAGAATATGGTTTGCGATGCTCCGGATATTTCAGAAGTATTGCCCAAATTCATGGAGTTTTGCGAAGGCTGTTCTCTTGTTGCTCATAATGCAAAATTTGATGTATCTTTTATTAAAGAGAATTGTCGTCGTCTCGGCATTCCTTTTGACAAGACCTGGCTTGATACTATTGTTATGGCAAGAGCACTTTTAAAGGATTCGTCAAAATTTGGTCTAGAGGCAGTTGCCCATAAGTTAAAACTTAAATTTGGCAAAGAAGAACATCACAGAGCTGTAAACGATGCCGATGTTACAGCCAAGATTTTCGTTGAATTTATTCATATGCTTTTAGGACAGAAAGTTTTATCCCTAAAAGAATTAAACGACTTTGTTAAGAATTCACCGGAAACCATCAGAAAACTCAGACCTTACCATGTCTCAATTCTTGTGAAAAATGAGACAGGCAGAATTAATTTAAACCGTCTGGTTTCTGAATCGCATATAAATTATTATTATAAATCTCCAAAGATTCCGAGATCTCTGCTTCAAAAGTACAGAGAAGGCTTAATCATCGGCTCTGCATGTGAAAGAGGCGAACTGATGGAAGCCATTCTTGAAGAAAAATCCGACGCTGAGATTTCTCATATCGTAGACTTTTATGATTATCTTGAAATCATGCCCATAGCGAATAACGAGTTCATGAAATACAAGACCAATCCAACATATCGAAATATTCAGACGGATGAAGATTTAAGGGATATTAACAGGACCATCATTAAGCTTGGCGAACAGTTTAATAAAATTGTCTGTGCTACCGGAGATGCTCATTTCTTAAATCCCGAAGATGAAATTTACAGAGATATTATTCACATGAATAAATTCAACAAGAAGACTGTAAAGAAAGAGGATATCGAAGAGTCGAGCGATGATGAAAAGACTTTAAACGTATCCAAACTGCAAAAAGAACTGGAAGAAAAACAGCCGCCTTTATTCCTCAGGACTACTGCCGAAATGTTATCTGAGTTTGATTATCTCGGAGCACAGAAAGCCGAAGAGGTTGTTATTACAAATACCAATTTGATTGCGGATATGTGTGATGACGTTTGTCCGACATCAAATGAAAAATGTCCTCCGGAGCTTGAAAATTCCGAAGAAAAACTGAGAAATTGCTGTTATGAAACTGCTCATCAAATATATGGTGAAAACCTTCCCAAGGAAGTAGAAGAACGCCTTGAAACTGAACTTACAGGTATTATCAACAACGGTTATGCGGTTCTTTATATGATTGCAAGAGAACTGGTGCTTAAATCTGAAGCAGACGGTTATCTCGTTGGTTCAAGAGGTTCCGTAGGTTCTTCGTTTGTTGCAACCATGTCCGGTGTAACAGAGGTTAATCCTTTGCATGCACATTATTATTGCAAGAACTGTCATTACTATGATTTTGATTCTGAGGTTATAAAGAGTTTTGCATGTATGGCAGGATATGATTTACCCGATAAAGACTGCCCCGTATGCGGCACTAAGCTTACCAAATCAGGATTTGATATACCTTTCCAGACATTCCTTGGTTTCTCGGGAGATAAGGAGCCTGATATCGACTTAAACTTCTCGGGCGAATATCAGGGTAAGGCTCACAGATATACAGAAGTTTTATTCGGCAAAGGCCATACTTTCCATGCAGGAACCATGTCCGGTGTCGCTGATAAAATGAGTATTGCTTACGTGCATGATTTCTTTGAATCAAAAGGTATTCATAAAAGAAACTGTGAGATTAAGCGTATAGCCAAAGGCGTTGAAGGCGTAAGAAAAACTACAGGCCAGCATCCGGGCGGTATAGTTGTACTTCCTCACGGCCGTGAAATATACGAATTTACGGCTATTCAAAAGCCTGCAAATGATATGAATACCGATGTTATAACCACTCATTACGAGTATCATGACATCGATAAAAATCTTCTTAAACTTGATATTTTAGGCCATGTCGATCCTACAATGATGAAATGTCTTGAAGACTTAACCGGTACCAACTGCCGTGAAATACCTCTTGATGACAAGAGAGTAATGAGTATTTTCCAGACAACCACTGAACTCGGTTATGAACCGAATGATATTGACGGACTCGTTTTAGGCTGCCTCGGTATACCTGAGTTTGGTACCAGAAATACCATGAATGTTCTTTTAAAGACCAAACCTCAGACATTCACCGACCTTATCAGAATTTCAGGTCTTACACACGGTACGGGTGTTTGGGATAAAAATGCCGAGAGACTTATTGACGAAGGAAAAGCTGATATCACAGGTGTTATTTCAACACGTGACGATATCATGACTTACCTGATAGATAAAGGTGTCGAGAGTTCCGAAGCATTCAGTATCATGGAAAATGTACGTAAAGGAAAAGTTGCAAAGCATAAAGTTGAAGACAAATGGAAAGTCTGGAAGGAAGATATGCTTGCATGTGATGTTCCCGAATGGTACATATGGTCCTGCGAGCAGATTCAGTACATGTTCCCTAAAGCACATGCTGCCGCATATGTTACCATGGGCTGGAGAGTTGCTTATTATAAGGTATATTATCCTTTGGCTTATTACGCAGCGTATTTTTCCATCAGAGCAACAAAGTTTTCATATGAAACAATGTGCAACGGCCTTCAGTTCTTAAGACAGAACATGCAGTTCTTACAGAGCCTGCCTAAAATGTCAAAGACAGAAGAAGATACTTTGGACGATATGAGACTGGTTGAAGAGTTTTATGTTCGCGGATTTGAATTTACACCTATAGATTTAAAGGTTGTAAAGCCGGATAAGTTCCAGATAATCGACGGAAAACTAATGCCTTCCTTAAAGAGTATCGAAGGTATTGCAGATACCGCGGCTAAAAATATTGTTGAAGGCTGCAGGGATGCTTCATTTACTTCGCAGGCCGATCTTAAGAAGAAGTGTAAGATTGGTGATGCGGTTGTGGATAAACTTGTAAGTCTTGGAATCATAAAAGATCTGCCCAAATCTGATCAATTAAGTATTTTTGATATTTAACATATATCTAATACTTTATATATCTTTTATGATAAATATTATAATTTGCGATTTTAGCATAATAGAGAATTTTTAAGTGTTTGTATTTTTCTTCGGTAACTAAAATATGACCCTATAATGTCTCTATTTTACACATTGTTTAGAAGCTTTATTTTTGCTATAATTCAATACAAGTCAAGGATTTGAATATTTTAGAAGGAGGAATTCAAAAATGCCCGAGACAGTAGGAACATTAATTTGCGTTATCGCAGTAGTTGCACTAATCTTCATAGCTTTGCTGGCAGTTATCATCGCCTCAGGCTATGTTAAGGCTCCCCCTGATACAGCATATATTATTTCAGGTTTCAAAAGAGAGCCCAAGGTTTTAATCGGTAGAGCAGGTATCAAGTTACCTTTCCTTGAAAGAAAAGATATGTTGCTCGTAAAGCAGATGTCAATCGATATCAAGACAAACGGTTATATCCCGACACTCGATTTCATCGGTGTAGATATCGACGCAATCGCTAAAGTTCGTATCATGACGGACGACAAAGGCATCAAGCTTGCGATGAAGAACTTCCTTAATATGAACGAAAAACAGATAGCCGAAGCGCTGACTGATTCCCTTCAGGGTAACATGCGTGAGATTATCGGTACGGTTTCACTTAAGGAACTTTGTAACGACCGTAAGAAATTCGGTGATGAAGTTCAGACCAAAGCTCAGATTGACATGAACAACCTCGGTATCGAGATTATTTCATGTAACATCCAGAGAATTGAAGATAAGAACGACCTCATCAATGCCCTCGGTCAGGACAACATGTCTCAGATTCAGAAGAGCGCTTCCATAGCACGTGCTCAGGCTGAAAAAGACGTAGCAATCGAACAGGCTAAAGCAAAACAGCTTGCAAACGAAGCAAACGTTAATGCTGAAACAGATATCGCTGAGAGAAACAACCAGCTCGCAATTAAGCAGGCTGAACTTAAGAGAGAGGCCGACATTAAGAAGGCTGAGGCTGACGCAGCATATCGTATTCAGGAAGAGGAACAGCGTAAATCCATCGAAGTTGCATCTGCTAACGCAGACATTGCAAAACAGGAAAGAGAGATTGAACTCAAGCAGAAAGAGGCTTCCGTTAAGGAACAGGAACTTGCTGCTACAATCAGAAAGAAAGCTGATGCAGACAAATACGAAGCACAGCAGATGGCTGACGTTGAACTCTATAGAAAACAGCAGGAAGCAGAAGCTATGCGTGCACAGGCTGATGCAGCTAAGTATGCAGCAGAGCAGGAAGCTGAAGCTATCAGAGTAAAAGGTATTGCAGAAGCTGAAGCTATCAGAGCTAAAGCAATAGCTGAAGCAGAAGGTATCGAAAAGAAAGCTCTTGCACAGGCAAAGATGAAAGAGGCTTCAATCCTCGAAATGTACTTCTCAGTACTTCCTCAGATCGCAGAGAACGTTGCAAAACCTCTCGCAAGCGTAGACAAAATTACTATGTACGGCGAAGGCAATTCAGCTAAGATGGTATCGGATATCGTTAATTCCACAACTCAGATTTCAGAAGGTTTGACTCAGGGATTAGGTATCGATATCAAGACACTCCTTAGCGGAGCACTTGGCGGAGTAGCATATTCTGCAGCAACCAATGCTAAGGCAACAAAGGCTGATGAAACCACAACAGCTAAAGAAGATAACTTCAAAGAAGTTGAAACAGAAGAGTAATCTTCCAATCTTCATAAAGTAAACTAAAATATCGGGACTTCGAAAGAGGTCCCGATTTTTTTTGACAACCATTTGCCCTCATATATGCTTCGTGATATAATATTATGAACTAAAAAAAGAGAAATTGGAGACATCATGGAAATACTTTACAAAAGCACGAGGGATTCTTCTAAGTCTGTAAGTGCTTCTTATGCAATTATAAAAGGTATCGCTGAGGACGGCGGTTTGTTTATGCCCAATCAGTTTCCTTCATTGGAAATCAGTCTTGAAGAACTTTCCAAACTTGATTATAAAGGCGTGGCTTATGAAGTAATGAAACTTTTCTTTACCGATTTTACCGAAGAAGAGTTACGTTACTGCATAGAGCATGCTTATGATTCAAAATTTGATACAGAAGAAATAGTACCTATGTCATTTGTTGACGGTGCTTATTATCTTGAATTATTCCACGGCTCAACCATAGCTTTTAAGGATATGGCTTTATCAATCCTGCCTTATCTTATGAAGACTGCAGCCAAGAAGAATAATATAAACGAAGAAATCGTTATCTTAACCGCTACAAGCGGTGATACAGGTAAAGCTGCTCTTGCAGGCTTCGCAGGTGTTGAAGGCGTTAAGATTGTTGTCTTTTATCCGAAGGGCGGTGTGTCCGCTATTCAGGAAAAGCAGATGGTTACACAGGTTGGAGATAATGTAAAGGTTGTAGGTATTACCGGGAACTTTGACGATGCCCAGACCGGTGTTAAGAATATCTTTGCTGATAAGGAGTTTAATGAAAAGATTAATGCCGCAGGCTACAGATTTTCATCCGCAAACTCTATTAATATTGGCAGACTCATTCCTCAGGTTGCATATTATGTTTATGCATACGCTAATCTTTTAAAGAACGGAAAGATTGAAGAAGGCGATTTGATTAATTTCGTAGTACCCACAGGTAACTTCGGAAATATTTTAGCCGGATATTTTGCAAAGAGAATCGGTATTCCCGTAAACAAACTTATCTGTGCTTCAAACGAGAACAAAGTTCTTTATGATTTCTTTGAATCAAAGGTTTATGACAGAAACAGAGACTTTATCCTTACTACATCACCTTCAATGGATATTCTGATTTCTTCTAACTTTGAGAGACTTATTTACTTATCATGCGGCTGTGATGCCGATAAGAACATTCAGTTCATGAATGATCTTAAGGAAAAAGGCGTATATACAGTAACCGATGATATGAAGAAGTTTATTGACGAAAGTTTTATCGGCGGATTTGCTTCGGAAGAAATGGTTTCTAAACGCATTAAGAATGTATTTGATAAGACAGGTTATGTGCTTGATACACATACTGCGGTTGCAAGTGCCGTATATGAGAATTATGAGAACGAGACTAAGGATGATACAACTTCCGTAATCGTTTCCACAGCTTCTCCTTACAAGTTTACAAGAGCCGTTCTTTCATCTATTGACGGTATCAAACATGATGAAGATGATTTCGTACTGGTTGATAAGTTAAACGAGCTTTCGGGTATTGAAATCCCCAAAGCTGTTAATGACATAAGAAACGCAGCAATTCTTCATAATACCGTATGTGATAAGGAAGATATGAAGAGCGAAGTTGAAAGCTTTCTTGCATTTTAAAAAAATAATGAATGAGGGAAATATGGACCGTAAGAAACATATTCTTATCGTCGATGACGTAACTACAAACTTAAAAGTGGCTGCTGATGTGTTAAAAGATCACTATCAGCTTTCCATGGCCAAATCAGGACAGCAGGCTCTTGATTTCTTAAAGAAAGCAAAGCCCGATCTTATACTGCTTGATGTAAGAATGCCCGGAATGGACGGCTATGAAACACTTGAACATATCAAATCCAACAGTGAGACAGCAAATATACCTGTTGTTTTTCTGACCGTAGACGATCAGAGAGAAAGCGAGATTAAAGGTCTTAAAATGGGTGCAATGGACTTTATTTTAAAGCCCTTCGAGCCTGAAATAATGCTTTCCAGAATTGAGAAAATTCTTCAGATAGAAGATTTAAGAAGAAATCTTTCCAATTCTGCCAAAAAAGATCCGCTCACGGGACTTTGGAACAGAAAGTTTTTGGAAGACGATATTGAGAAGTATTTTATTACAAAGAATAAAGGTGTTTTTCTTCTTTGTGATATAGATAATTTTAAATTCGTAAATGATACCTACGGACATGTTTTCGGAGATAATGTTCTTTGTAATTTTGCCAAGATTTTAAAGAGCAATGTCGGACCCAGAGACATGGCAGGACGTATAGGCGGAGATGAATTCGCTGTATTCTTAAAAGGCGAATATACCGACGAAGAAATCAATTCATATTGCGATATCATCATGAAAGCCGTTCACAATGATATGAAGGATCCCACAGAGCTTTCCTACAATCCTTCAATCTCAATCGGTATTTCGGTATCTCCCGATGACGGAATCGATTTCTATACGCTTTACCACAGAGCAGACAAGGCTCTTTACTATGTAAAACAGAACGGAAAAGACTCTTATCATTACTACAAACAGAGGGAAGAATATCTTAACAATACCATTGAAAACTTTAACAGCGAACAGGATCTTTCAAGACTTGAAGGATTTATGAAAGAGAAGAGTTATGAAAATGGTGCTTTAAGGGTAGAATACGAAGGGTTTAAGAACATCGTTCATTTCGTACAAAGAACGATTGCAAGATCAAATCAGACCGTATGGATGATTCTATTTACACTTACTCATTCGGGACCCGAGAAACTCTCTACGGAACAGCTTGAAGAAGCAATGCAGCAGGTTGAAAGAGCAATTGTTGTTTCACTCAGAATGGGGGATGTTACAACTCAGTATTCATCCTTCCAGTATGTAACGCTTCTTATGAATGCCAACGAGGAAGATTCAAGAGGAATTGCTCAGAGAATTATCCTTACCTGGCAGGAATTATCAGACGATAAATATATGAATTTGACATATGATTTAAAGAATATAGAACCGAAATAAAAAGGCGACTCAGTGATGAGTCGTCTTTTACTTCTTTTATGATTGATTTATCGTTTGTACATCGGAATGTATTTCTGATCTTCCATAATAGGCTTGTATGCGGGTCTTATAATCTTTCCGTTATTTGAAAGCTCTTCAAGTCTGTGAGCAGACCAGCCAACGATTCTTGCGATTGCAAACATAGGTGTGAAAAGCTCTGAAGGAAGACCAAGCATGTCATATACAAATCCGGAATAGAAGTCGACGTTTATGCAAACGCCCTTGTACATCTTTCTTTCGGAAGCGATAATCTTGGGTGCGAGTTCTTCAACCTTTGAATAAAGACCGAATTCTTTTTCGAGGCCTTTTTCTTTTGAGAGCATTTCAACATAACTCTTAAATACCTGGGCTCTCGGGTCGCTCGTTGAATAAATCGCGTGACCGACACCATAGATAAGACCCTGATGGTCAAATGCTTCTTTGTGAAGGATTTTTCTTAAGTATTCGCTTATTTCCTCTTCGTCGTCCCAGTCTTCAACTTCTTTTTTCATCTCTTCAAACATCTGAACTACCTTGATGTTTGCGCCTCCGTGACGAGGTCCTTTAAGAGATCCGATAGCAGCTGCGATAGCGGAGTATGTATCGGTTAAAGTTGATGTTACAACGTGAGTCGTAAAGGTTGAATTATTACCGCCGCCGTGCTCCATGTGAAGTACGAGAGCAAGGTCTAAAAGCTTTGCTTCAAGCGGTGTATACTTGCTGTCGGCTCGAAGTAGTGATAGTATATTTTCAGCAGTAGAAAGCTTCGGATTCGGTCTGTGAATAAAGAGCGAATTGCCGTCATGATAGTGGCTGTAAGCCTGATATCCGTAGATGGCAAATTCGGGGAAAAGTGCGATTAACTGAAGACACTGTCTTAATACGTTTGGAAGTGATGTGTCATCAGCTCGATCGTCGTATGAATATAGAGTCAAAACGCTTCTAGCAAGAGTATTCATCATATCTTTGCTCGGCGCTTTCATAATGATATCGCGTACAAATCCTGTAGGAAGCGAACGGTAATCAGCGAGGATTTCCTTAAAAGAAACAAGTTGTGTTTCTGTAGGAAGCTCGCCAAAAAGAAGAAGATAAGTAATCTCCTCAAAGCCGAAACGGTCTTCTTCTGTGAAACCTTTTACGAGATCTTTTACATTGTATCCTCTGTAAAAGAGTTCTCCGGGCAAAGGAATCTGCTCGCCGTCTACTATTTTATTTGCACGTACATCCGATATATGTGTAAGTCCTGTGAGGACACCGCGACCGTTTAAATCTCTTAAACCGCGCTTGACATCGTACTGCACGAATAATTCATTATCGATTATGCTTTTTTCGAAAGTTTTATCCGCAAGATTGATTATTTCGGGAGTAATTTCACTGTGTTTACTTGACATTTTTCGCTGACCTCCTTTAACTAGTAATACGTTTTGGTAAACATAACTTGAAAACGCGGTATTAATACTATAACATATATAAAAATATAATTCAAAAGTATTCATCAAAGTTAACAAAAAGTTTACATAAGAGAGAAAAATATGAGAATAATCGACTGTATCAGAGAAGAAATGAAAACTGCGGGATATGACTGGTATTTCACCAAAGACTCGGACCCGCATATGAGCGAATATGTGAATGATTATTACAAATTCAGGAGCATAATTTCCGGTTTCACGGGTTCAAACGGAACTCTTGCCGTCGGAATTGACAAAGCATATCTTTTTACCGACGGAAGATATTTTATTCAGGCAGAAAAGGAACTTGAGGGTAGCGGGATCGAACTTATGAAGCTTTCGACCCCCGGGTATCCGACCTTAAAAGAATTTATAAACAAGCTCATAAAAGAAGGCTTAACCGTTGCATGTCCTTCAGAGATATTTTCATACAAAGAAATACTCGATTACGGTTTTAATGCTTTGGATAACGACAATTCAATATTTTTGGACGCTTATTTCAGATTTAAAGGTGAAGAATATCCCGAAGCAAAAATCGATGATTCTGTTGAGTTTTTATCCGATGAACTTACAGGCGAGAGTACTGAAAAGAAGATTGAAAAGATCAGGAAATATCTTATAGACAATGAGATTTTCTATTATATGTCTGCGTCTTTAGACAGCAACATGTGGCTTCTTAATATTCGAGGAAATGCCATAAAATATAATCCGATGGCTTTCAGTTTTGTGATTGTTACACCTCGAGATGTATCTGTGTTTATTTATGATAACGAGGGTAAAAACAGAGATTTAGTTGCCGGCAAAGATACAAGAATTCATTTAAGTTCGGGGTTTGAGGAGACTTCGAGTCTTTTTAGAAACCAAAAAATATACTGTTTTTTATACAATAATTTCGAAAGATTTCTTGCGAATCTTCCCGGCTCAAGGAGAGCCTGCTTTGCATTTGATAAAATGCCTGCCAAATTTGCCAAGATTCTTGAGGGCAAAAACTATCAGTTAATCAATGCTGACTGCAATGTTTCACGCCTTCAGGCAATTAAGAATGATGTTGAAATAAATAACCTTAGAGAAGCTTACAGGAAAGACAATAAAGTCGTCTGTGAATTCCAAAACTGGGTAAAAGCAAATGACGTTACTTCGATGAATGAATACGAGCTTATGAAAAGGCTTGATTCAATGAGACTTTACAATTCAGACTGCAGGGATTTATCTTTTGATACTATTTCAGCATCAGGTCCTAATGCCGCAATGATGCATTACGAGTCCAAAGAAAATGACTGCTCAATGATTCTAAATGACAATCTCTATCTGTTCGATTCAGGCGGACAGTGGATTGGCGGTACGACTGATATTACAAGAACTGTTGCAATAGGTACACCCACATATGAAATGAAGCATGATTATACAAGGGTTGCAAGAGGCATGCTCGCTTTGATGAATGCTGTATTTATCGAAGGCTGCAGCGGTCTAAATCTCGATGTTTTGGCAAGAGAACCCATGTGGGAAGAAGGAGACGATTATAAATGCGGCACGGGCCACGGTGTCGGATATATGCTTTCGGTTCACGAAGGACCTCATGCAATCAGATGGATGCAAAAGCCTGTCGGAAGAGAAGCAATTCTTAGGCCCGGAATGCTTGTATCCGATGAGCCCGGCATATACAAAGAAGGCAAATACGGCATCAGAATTGAGAATATTTTGCTTGTCAGAGAAAAGTGTGAAACGCCTGACGGAAGATTCCTTTGCTTTGAATGTCTGACATATGTTCCGCTTGATGAAAATCTTCTTTTACGGGAGGAGATGAGTGACAGGGAAATCATGTGGCTTGATCATTATCAGAATGCATGTAATTCGATAAACAGTCAGTCGTAATCAGTAAGCTCTCTTTTATGAGCATAAAGCAGCCGTTACATATAGGCAAAAATCACTATATTTAGGCTAAAAACGCCCTTCATTTACACATATATGTAAAAATTGTGTTATTAAAATATCAATATAAGGAAAGTCTATTGACTTTAAAAGCACATTTTTTTATACTATTTAGCGGTGTAATATTCCAAAGTAGCGATATATTGGAGTTAAAAAATTTTAAATAAGGAGATATATTATGGCCCTCGATTTAACAAAGTATGGTATTAATGCCGCAGAA
>JAEEGG010013468.1_pt1 | contig 17484 bp, 11 predicted proteins | sample 9134161 | NCBI WGS metagenome assembly JAEEGG01 (sample SAMN16246543, study PRJNA631951) | gut metagenome | biome: gut microbiome; feature: rumen; material: CR-attached | host: Bos | place: Iran: Karaj | collected 2018-10 | reverse complement strand
CGCTCGGCCAGTTTTTAGGCGAACAGGGGAAGCTTGCCAGCGCCGACGATCTTGCTCCGGCTCAGGATCCCGCGGCATACACCGCGCCGGATCCCGCAAACAAGAATTATGACTCGTTCATGAAGCTTAAGCAGGAGTTCCCCGATCTCAGCAACAGGCAGCTGGGTCAGATTGTGAATTTCCTGGTTCACAAAAGCGATAATGAAGATAAAACCATCAAAGCCAAATTACAGGATAAGTATATTGCCGGAGCCAAGTCGGGCGGCGCTGAAAAGTTCAGAACAGCTCTCAGGGATCTGCAAAAAGCTGCGGAATCCCATAATGCCGTGCTCCTTAAACAAACCGGCCAGGATCTTCTGAAGCTGTTTATGGATACCACCGGCACCAAAAAAATCACCGAAGTGGCCAAAGACAAAATTGCTGATTTTTCTGCCATGGTTATGCATTACGCTGCCATTACCGCTCCCGCAAATGAATTAAAGAGCATAAACACTGACATCCTGAAGGAACTCCAGGGCGCCATGGGCAAACATGCAGTCTTCAGAAGCAATGAAACAAATCCGGAGGCCAAGCTGATTCTGCAGCGGCATGCCTGCGAATGCGCCACTGTCACCTCTCTTCTTCTCGAAGTTAAGAATATAATAATGCCTGCCACGGATAATTTTGACACATTCGATACGGATACAGTCTCCGACAGCGTGAATAGCATGGTGAAGAATACGCTCGTCATGGGTCAATTGGAATTGCCGCAATACCAGGCTCAGATTGACAATGCCGTCTCCTCCTTCCCGGAAGACATCAGGGATCTCGCCAAAAACATGCTGACAGATATTGCAAAATCCAGAATTGCCAGGAAAGGCGAGAATCCCGGCGCAGTCATCAATGAAATCGCCGGTAAACTAAAAGATGCCAAACATCTTACCGAGTTCCTGAAGATCCGGAACGTGACTCAGGAACAGCTGGAGACTTTCAAGAACTCCGTATTATCCATGAATGAGCTGAAAAAGAACTACCAGGATCAGATTGATACCAAGCATGTTACCGGAAATACTCTCCATGACAATGTCTTAAGGGATGTGGACGGCCTGATGATCACCGGCATTAACGACGTGGATCTCATAGCCATAGCTGACAAGAAGCAGCGCAAGGACACCGCCAAAAACCTGTTTATGGAAAAAGTGCCGCAGAATCTGCTGGGATTTGTCACCAATTATGTCCAGCAGGGAGGCATGGGAGCGATGATTTACACTGGCATCCATGTCCCCGCCGCCGGTCAGGAACGGCTGATCCCTGATTGTCCGTCGATTGCAGATCTCATGAAGGACAATGCCCTGGGCAAGGCTGACACAGTTCATAACATCAAAATTGACGATAATACAATTGAAATCACCAGTAACATAACCGTGCAGGCGGGATTCACCAATGCCTTTGGCAGCACGCTCATCCTGCCGCACGACGGACAGTATGAGCTGTGTCAGTTCACGGTAGTTACTAAAATTGATATTTCCCAGGGCACTCTCGAAAACGGCGTCCCCAAAGGAATCTCGTTAAGCATTGCCAAAAAGGAGAGCTGAGTGAAATAACGGCCGCGCCGGCCGCCGGGAGGGCTCTTCCCGATAACGGTCAGAGCCCTCCCGGAAAACCGCCCTTTCGCGGCTGAACAGTTTTAAGGTTTATGCCCGGATTGCCTCCGGGCTCTTTCCTGCTCTGAACCAGCGCTTTTAAAAACAAGGAATTACTATGGCTATCCCCCTCCGCAGCATCACGGCCTGTCTGGCCTTTTTCATTTCCGCAGCCGCTCCGGCTGCCCCCGCTGTCTGGCAGGGCGGTTTCGGTCAGGGCTGGCAGGAATACAGCATTTCCAATGGCAAAGCGAGTTTCAGAATAGCCTGCAATGAAGCCTATAACGACACCTCCGAACACAGCATTGAGGTTACAGTGAACGGCAGGGATCTTTTTGCAGAGAAGGACAACCGGCTCGCCATCGTCATTAACGGCGCGACTTATCAGTTTAACCGGGGAGCTAACGAATACGGCTTCCCCAATGTGATAACGTCAAACCGCAATGACGCTGATAACTGGAAGGAGTTTATCGCCGCAGTCTCCCGGGCCTCCCGGATAGAGTTCTATTACGACGGCAAAAAGGCCGCTGAAATCAAACCCAAAAAGAGCAGTCTTAAAGAACTCAAATTCATGGAGGAATCCTGCAGGCCACTTATCGATAAAAGCGAAAACTGAAAACACGGCACTGCTCTTTAATCCCCGGGGCGGGTTTTACCTTCCCCGGGATTCCTCCTTCGGGCCTCACTGCTCCTGATTTGCGGGCTTTGCTCCCGAAAGCCGCGGCGGTACAAAAGGCGCGGGCCGTACACTGCGCTGCCTCCGGGAAGCGTCAGGATCTCCGGAATATTTACCGGAAGAACCCCCGTAAACTCCCCTTCCCCGAAAATCTTCCCGAGAGCGGCTCTGAAATTGGCGTTTCCGGCTGCTCTTTCTGTTCCGGCAGGGCCGGCGGTCTCCGGCGGGATATCAAGCCCGGCTCCCATATAGGAAAGCACCACGGCATCAGCCTCGGGATAAAACGCCGCGTCATAGGGAAGATTCCCGGAAACAAGCGCAAATCGGCCGCCGCCGGCATGGACATCATTGATGGCCCGGGAAAGAGCCTGATATGAGTCATTGCCGGCCCCCGGGAGTTCCTTCCCGCTTAGGTGCGAATACCCGATAACCGCATCAGCCCGGAGAATCTCTTCCCGCATTTCCGGAGTGTAATGAAGCTGACTGTCATTGCCGCTGTTACCTTTGTTCCCGTTATTCCCGCCGCCCCCGTTTTCCGGAGCGAGATAATAAAACGCGGTTACCCGGGTTTCCGGACTCAGGATGCCCCGGGCCCGGAGATCCTTTATGGCATAATCCGCCGCGGGAAGATCCTCCTCTTTCCGCATCAGGATAACCGCGGATTTCACGTCCGAGGTCAGGGGGAGCATGCCGTCCCGGTTTTTAATCAGGGTTATAGCCTCCCCGGCCATGCGGCGTTCCAGTTCATGGTGTTCCCGGGAACCCGGCCCGGCAGACTCCGGAAACACCTCCTCCGCCAGGGGGAGGTAGGGCCGGCCGGATCCGGGATTACGGATATCGAAAATACCGTATTTCACCTTAAGTCTCAGAATGCGGCGGACGCTTTCATTAATGCGATCCTCCGGAATATAGCCTTCGGAAACCAGGCGGGCGATTCCCGCAATATACTCATCATAGAACACGCCGTCCTCCCGGTTCCGGAGATCCTGCGGGAGGAGCAGCATGTCCGTTCCGGCGTTAATAACCTTTTCGGCCAGGTTAACGCGGTATTCCAGAGACTCCGGTTCTCCCGGCACCAGCCCGGTCATAAGCACCGCCTCCATTTCCAGCGCATCGGAAAGCACCACACCGTCAAAGCCCAGATCCTTCCGGAGCAGATCCCCGATTAAGACTGCGGACAAGGTGGCCGGATAATGGCCCCGGGTAACCCCGTCCCCGTAAATCTGAAGATCATCGGCCTCCGGACAGGTGATATGGGCGGTCATGATCATGTCCGCCCCGCGCTGCGCCGCTATCCGGAACGGCAAAAGCTCGGCATTCATGAGCTTCTCCCGGGATCCGTAGACGGCGGGGAGACTTCTGTGGCTGTCTGTAACCGTATCGCCATGGCCGGGATAGTGCTTGAATACCGGGATAATCCCTTGCTGCATTAGTCCCCGGGCATAGGCAGCGCCCAGAAGGCCGACCGTTTCCGCATCATCGGAAAATGATCGCGCCCCGATAACCGGATTGGCGGGATTGCTGCTTACGTCGACTACGGGAGCGAGATTCACGTTAAAGCCCAGCGAGCGCAGCTCCTCCCCGATAACCGATCCGGTGAGGTAGGCGTTTTCGGGAGCATTAGGAGTAGCCCCCGCCGCCATGCTGCCAGTCATGCGGGTGCCCTGGCGGAGCCGCGATACCCGGCCGCCCTCTTCGTCCACGGCCAGAAAATAGGGAATGCGGAGAGTTCGCCCCGGAGTTTGGGCGGGGATGTCCCGGAGATCTGAAAGGAGCTCCGCGGTCTCGGCATTGTCTTTGAGATTGATGCCAAAAAGAATGATGCCGCCGTAGGCATGAGCTGACAAAATATCCCGAAGCTCCGGAACCTGTTTAAGATCGGTTACCGGCTGTTTGTTCCAGGTTCTCATGGCCGGAATTATCATCTGGGAGATCCGATCATCCAGGGACATGCCGGAAATGAGCCGGCTCAGGCGGTTCTCGGTGTCCGGATCCAGGGCATATCCTCCGGAGGCCGCGCTTAAGCTGCGTTCCGGAGCCGGGATTCCGGGCCACATTATCAGCGCCGCCATTATGAGAGCTTTTAAGACCGCTCTGCCCGCCATTTTCCTTCTCCCGCATTTGCCCTGCCGCTAACTGCGAAATTATAAAACCGGAAGGCTGCTCCGCCATGCTCCGGGCTTCCGAATCGTGACCGGAGATCGCCTGCCGCCGGTCAGATTCCGGACATAAAGAAGCCGCGGCAGATTAAGAGGAAACCGGCCGCGGCTTTGGAAAGAAATGACGGATTAAGGAGTTAAGGTCAGGCCGGAGCCTGTTCCTTCTGATTCCGCTCCTCCTGATCCTTTAATCTCTTCATCCTCAGATTATTGAAGTAATCCTTGGTATCGCTCCAGATCACCTTTCTCAGCATAATAAGAGCAATCAGGTTCGGGAAGGCCATAAGGCCGTTGGCAATATCGGAAATCGTCCAGACCGTGTTTATAGCCGTCTTCTGAGTGGCATCAGCCATATCCACAAAGAGCACAATGAGGATATAGGAGGCTACGAACAGAATGTAGATGATCTTGAAGGGAGTAATAGCCCGGGCCCCGAAAAGATAGATCACGCATCTGCTGGTATAGAAATTCCAGCCGATAATGGTGGTCATGGCAAAAAGGAGCAGACTGATGTTAATGATATAAAGCCCGGCCGTGGAACCCAGCGCGCTGGAGAAGGCCTGAGTGGTCATGGCCACGCCGGTTACGTCCGAGCACCAGGCTCCGGTGAGCACCAGGGTAAGACCGGTGAGCATGCAGATTATCATGGTGTCCAGGAAGGTTCCGGTCATGGAAATAAGCCCCTGCTCCACCGGGGAATTGGTCTTGGCAGAGGCTGCTGCTATAGGAGCAGAGCCCAGACCGGCCTCGTTGGAGAAGATGCCCCGGGCCACGCCCTTCTGAATGGCCATAAGAACGGTGGCGCCGGCAAAGCCGCCCACGGCGGAGGTGGTGGTAAAGGCCGATTCCACAATGAGCTTAAGAGCATCCGGAACCGCAGAGATATTGAGACCTACCACAATGAGACAGCAGATGATATACACCATAGCCATCAGCGGCACTACGGTTCTGGAGGTATTGGCGATATATTTAAGACCGCCGTAAATAATCCAGCCCACCACCAGGGTAACGCCGATGGCGGTGTAAAGTCTGTCTATTCCCAGCTGAGCTCCGGCCTCTACCACAGAATTAATCTGCGCATAGGTGCCGATGCCCAGGCAGCCGGCCATAATCCCGAAAACCGCAAACATGAAAGCCAGAACCTTGGCCAGTACCGGATAATTCCGGCCGATGCCGTTTTTAATATAGAACATGGGGCCGCCCACATACCTGCCGCGGGCGTCGGTTTCCCGGAAATGCACTGCGAGAAGGCATTCGGCATACTTGGTGGCCATGCCGAAAAATGCAGCCACGAACATCCAGAACAGAGCGCCCGGGCCGCCGATGCTGACAGCGGTGGCCACCCCCACAATGTTGCCGGTGCCGATGGTGGCAGCCAGCGCAGTGCAGAGGGCGGCAAAGCTGGTGAGATCGCCCTTCTTGCTCTGGGATTCCTTATGGGGGGTAAACACCATTTTGGCAGCCAGAGGCAGACGGGAAACCTGCAGACATTTGAGAGATAACGTCAGGAAAATGCCCACTCCCAGAAGGAGTATCAGAAGCGGCGGTCCCCAGACCAGATCATCAAACCAGTCCAGACCGCTCGCAATGGCGTTAATTATTTCTTTCATGGGTAAAACAGTTAATTAAAGAGGGTTAAGTACAAAAAATGACCTATTATACAGAAATCCGGGGACAGCGGGGCAGATCGCAGAAAAATGAGAAGAAAAACTGATAGCGGCTGCCAAATATGCTGCCGCCGCCGGAAAACGCCATAAGACAGCTTTTTCTGCCGCTCCCCGATATTCTCTTATTCCAAAAGCCTGAGTTTTCAAAAACGAGCGCAAACTTGCCGCCGCCAAACACCCCCGAAATACCCTGAAACTTGACCTGATTCTCAGTCGTTTAACATCAAACTCATTTCTGCTTGCAAAAAAAATTACCGCTAAATTAGGTAATAAAAACTATTCGTGATACACAAAGCTTGTTTTCTTTGCAAGGGTGCCCCTATGACTGATGAACTTGTGACCGACCTGACGAATGACACTGCCTCCACTGATCAGGAAGCTGCCTCCTATTCAGGCAATACCGTCAGAAATACCGCCAATAACACTGCTGATGGTACCTTTGCGGAAAAGAACAATAAAGAGGCCTTCAATCGCCTGCTCAAAAAAATCCGGGATTCTGTCATCACCAAAAGGGATTACGGCACCAAGCTTGAACCTCTGGTCGGAAGCTGATTCACCCGGGGTGAAGCGTACCGGGTTCTCTTCAGCTAAGGTTATGACCTATGCGGTCTGGTCCCGGGAGCAATCCGGATGGTGCGGAACCGGGAGAATGGCTGTGCGCCGGCAGCATCCCGGGTTAATGCGGTGAGGTGGGATCTGTCCGGCAGAACCGTCTGATTTTCCTTAATATCAAACATAAAAAACTCCATAAAAAGTCAGATAAAACGGGATCGTTTTTGGCGGACTCCCGCTTACTGCCGGACATGACGAACGGTTTTGAGCGGAACTTTTTTGAAATTTTTTCCGAATGGCTATGAAGTGAGCAAAATGAGGGGGAGTTGGTTGAAAAGCAGGCCGGGAATCAGCAACTTGAATTGCAGATAGCGATCTAATAAAGTGTATATATTTTGGGCGGCTTATAGAAAATTTATGCTTTAATCCATATCAAAAAGTAAGGTGCTGACAGTTGACGATTAAATCGGTTGTGGGATAATGACAATGACAGAGCCTTTCTGCGCTTCAATCACTTTGCGAACAGCGGATCAGAGAAAGGCCTTTTCAGAGGTGATGGTCAGATTCAAAGGTGGAGCAGAATGCTTAAGTCTATAGGTATCGGAGCGGAATTATTTCATAAGCTTATTGAAAATGACTGCTATTACATTGACAAGACTCCTTTTATCAGAACCGTGTTTGAAGAAAACAAATCGGATGTAATGCTTATCACCAGACCGAGACGTTTCGGTAAAACGCTAACCATGTCCACCTTCTATGACTTTCTGTCTCTGAATATCGAAAATCCCGGCGATGTGTCACTTCAGGAAAAATGGTTCAAAGACACCAAAATCTTTGAGGATAAGGAATTCTGCAGTAAGTACATGGGGAAGTTTCCGGTAATCTTTGTGTCGTTTAAAACCATCGTTCATCAGCACTTCAATGATGCTTATAATCAGTTTGCCACTCTGATATACAGACTGGCGCTGCAGTTTGAGTATCTGGCTGCCAGTGAGGAATTATCAGATAAGCAGAAGGAACAGTATGCCAGTCTGATTAATTATGAAAAGCTTACAGACAGAAACGATAAATCTTTCCTGACCGGATCCCTTAAGACGCTTTCCAGTCTTCTCGAAGCGCATCATAAAATAAGTCCTGTGCTGCTGATTGACGAATATGACGTGCCTGTTGCCAAAGCGGCTTATCATGGCTACTACGATGAAATGATAGATCTTATCAGTCCTTTCTATAACGACACCTTAAAAACGAATACGTATCTGGACAGGGCCGTGCTTACCGGATGTTTAAGAGCCGCCAAGGAAAGTATTATTACCGGGCTCAATAATCTTATGATCTGCTCGGTACTTGATTCCGGAGATGATGATCTATCCTCCGGGATAGGCTTTACTGAAGAAGAAACTCAGGAAGTCCTCAAATACTACGGACTTTCAGACTATTACGAAGAGGCAAAAAACAATTACGACGGGTACCATTTTGGCACAATTCATATGTACTGCCCGTGGGATGTCATGAATTTCTGCAAGGACAACTGCAAAAAGGTCGGTGCGGAAAATAAGGAGGTTACCGCAGGCAACTACTGGATAAACACCAGCGGCAATGACGTTATCGAAGAATTCATGGGCTTCATAGAGCCGGATGATGTTGACAAGATGCAAAGCCTTCTGGACGGGGAATCCATTATCGAGGAGGTAAGAGAAGCGCTGTGCTACGGAGATTTGAAGAATCATGACATCAATGATTTCTGGACTCTGCTGCTTTATACCGGCTATCTCACCTTTGATCCTATGTACAGATCCGCTGACAAACATGAGCGCCGGCTCTATATTCCGAATGAAGAAATCAGGGATTGCTTCAAGTCGAAAATCATGGATTTCTATAAAAATGACAGCGTTATGAGGAATAACACCGGCAGTCTGATAAAAGGATTTTTCTCGGGGGACGCCGCTGCTGTTGAGGACAGCCTCAATGAGCTTCTGGCCAAATATGTGTCCATCAGAGACTTCTCCGTCAATGCTCCGAAGGAAAACTATTACCACGGCTTCATGAACGGACTTTTGGCAAACGGCACGTCTCTCATTGAAGAGCAGAAATCCAATTTTGAGTCAGGAAACGGCTATATCGATTTGATAATCAAGTCTCTGAAGAACAGAGGCGTTATCGTAATTCTGGAACTTAAACAGACTGATGATGAAAATAAAGACAAGTTTCTGATTGCCGAGGATGCCATTGATCAGATAATCAGAAAGAAATATGCCGACCCGTACATCAAAAGAAAAGATATTAAAGCAGTTCATTCCTACGGCATATGTTTCTGTAAAAAGGAATGTACTGTTACGGGCAAAAAACTGAAATAAAATGTTCAATCATGGCAACTGAATCAAAGCAACTTGACCGGCAAAAGACCGACCAGGCTGCCGACTGACTCAGTCCTTTTTGTATTATCCCCAAGAAAATATTATCCTCAACTATCATTGAATGTTCTCCGAATATACACTTTGAGAACAAAAAGTTGGGGATAATATTATTTCGCCGTATAGACGAAAGGGGGTTTTGCATTGGACGCAAAATACGAAGAAGGCATCCTATGCCTGAAACAATGCTGGAAAGAACGGAAACACACTATCACTGCCAGTTTGCCATTAACCCCGTCCGCCAAACTGCCTAATCTTTCCATTAGCCAGTTTCCCGGACAGGACTTCCTGGCGAACCACCTGTGAACGGTCAGGAGCATCTCATCCGGTTTCACCTCATATCTCAAAGCCTTATCCCTGTCAGCTATCCGCACCAGCTTCCTCTTGCCGTTCCTTCTGCAGATGTCAGCACACAAATCTGCCAGGCTGCATACACCTCCGGCTTCATGACATAAGGCTCAACCAGATCTGATGCACACTGGATGATGACAGCTCTCTGGTTATTTTTCCGGGATGATGAGCACCAGGAGCGGTTAGTCTCATCAACGCAAAGACCGATCATTCCATCAGTCCCGATGGCATAGTTGCAGCTTGCCTGTCTGTCCTTGCCGTCGCCCGCCTAGAAAGTATCCCAGCCACCCGCCGATTCCGGTAAACACCGCTTGGCTGTTATTTGCAATCTTCTCTGCCATGGCAAATTTCCTCATAATGTCCCAATTTTTGCATGTGATACGGTTCAGATTACGCCTGTAATCTTGTCAAGAATTCCTGAGGCCTTAAAATGAGGAGTTAAGACCTAATGCCATCTCCCTTTTTGCTTCTCTTATCGGCCAGGAAAAGGCTCTGGCTGTTTCCGCTCCGAAAGTTCCGGATGACGAGGTCTGGTTTTTCTGTCACGGCACGGTGCCTAACGTAACCGGAGCTCCTGTGATAAACGAATTCTATGTGGCCAGATCCCGGTATGTTCAAAAGGAGGATCCAGAGCAGCCTGATGAACTGGGGGATTTTGCGATTGTGAACGCTCTTGAGCTTTTGAACAAGGGAGAAGGAACTTTCTTAAGAAAGCCGGCATTCGAGGCCCGGAATTATGCTGCCGGCGAGCTTAAGTTCATTCAGGAAAACTTCTGTGAAGCCTACGGATCCATTGAAGTCTGGGAATACTTCAAAAAGCTTACGGAGCAGGCTGCAAAACAGCTTCAGAAAGCTAAGGATCTGCAGCTTAAAAATCTGGAATCCCCTGTGGCCAAATAAGCAGTAATTTTAAAATCATGACACTAGCCGACAGCCCCAAACTGCCGGCTTTTTCATTCCTGCACCCACAGTTTTCCGGCTGAACACAGACCTGTTTCAGAAACAATGCATTTTTTACAAAAGATGATGAATTTTTGAACGCGGTCTGTACAAGTCATGTTTGTATGTAACTTCCCTGCGATTTTTGCATGAAGTCATAAGCCCCTTACCCCAAGGGCCTTGGAGTTCAGGGGAAATTTTTGGGGAATATCAGAATTCGTGAGCCTTATCACTCACGGCAGGATAGCTCCCCCGGATCGCGGGCAGGCGATCGGAGAGAGTTCAGGGGGAGTTGGGATGGGGGTGGGGTCAGCAGTTTGGCGCCGCTGATTTTTGCTGCCCATCATCTGGAGGAGCCGGATCTTCCTGCAGAGTTTCGTCGGGCGGGAGCAGTCCTGCCACCTCAACGTAATTCCACGGGAGCCACTCCTTGATCATATCTTCATTCACCAGCCGGGAGGCGACTTCCATCCACAGCCGGATCTTCTTTGGCATATGATGCTTCTCGTTATCAGGGTTGAAATCCCATTCTCCGAGCCAGTTCAGAGCAGTCTCGTAGTCAGATAGTTTTGGAACTGCCGTTTCAGTTTCGGACTCGGCTTCTGGCGCGGCAGATGCCTGAGCCTTAGCCTGAGCCTTAGCCTTAGCCTTCTTAACTTTAGCTTTAGTCTTGGGTTTGGATTCATCTTCAGGCTTTGCCTGGGCCTCGGTTACCGGCTCGGCTTCAGGGTTATCATTCTTGGATTTGTCTTCAGGCCGCGGAGAACCGTATTTTTCCCACACTGCGACAACAGCCTTGCCGAAGTCGGAGTTCTCGGATCTGTCTCCGTAAATCGGGTCATTGTCCTTGTGGTAGCCGCTGGCAAGGTTCAGAGCCATTTCAAGAATCATCGGCTGCAGATGAGCAGCGATGTCATTGAGCCAGTACTCGATGTTGGTAATTCCGTTGATATGCCCGGCATTCACCACCGAATAACGGATGCACAGATTCTCAAGCCCGCGCATGGTATGGACGTGCTGGATGTTCTGCCGGAGCAGGCAAATCCCCCTGAAACTAGATTCCACAAGGTTATTGGTGGGATCAACTTCCGGATGATCCAGGAAGGTTCTGAACTCGTCTTTGCTGTTCATGAAGTAGGTGACAGCCTTGGTGTAGAACCTGTTTGAAACGTTGACGAATTTCTTCGCCGATTCATCATACTTGGTTGCCTGGTATTCCTTGTAAAGATAAACCATTCCCCGCTCAATTACATCGGCCCAGCGAGCTTCGTACATCTGTCTGTGAGCTTTCAGGAGAGCGTAGTAATCCTTTTGCTGCTCCTCGTTTTCCGGAAGCGGATGCTCATCCCGGAACTCTCTTTCACATGCGGCAATCATCGAATAAGCCGTCATTACGACATATATGACCGCAGCATCGTTCAGCTTTGGCGCTGACAGTGACAGCCCGTCCTTAAGCTTCTGAACCGATTGCTCGTAGGTATCTTTAAAATAGATTGATTCCGGGTTGGCCATAACGGTCAGCAGAGGTCTTTTCAGGTGGTCGAGGCACCGCTGAATCAGAACTTCCTCTCCGAATACCTCGCTGAGGAATTCCTCGCTGTAAGTTGCGCAGGCGTCTGCGGTAATCAATTTGAACGTAAACCCCTTAAGGCTCTTTTGGAAATCTTCCCGGGATCTTCCGCTCATGGCCTTGAAGAGCATCAGTCTTTTGCCGGGAGTTGCGGCCTGCGGGCACGTAATTCCCATAATGAAGGCTTTGGTCTTTTCCTTGTTTTTAAAGTTCGTGTTGACGCTTACGGGAGTTTCGTCAAGGTTGCCGGACTTTGCAAGCCGGATATGCTCTTCTATAACCCTGGCAATCGGGGCCAGGATAATCTCCGTATAGGCCGTGAAATTGTTATAGATTGTATTGTGCCCCAGCGACAGATACCTGGCGACAGCGGCTGTCAGCGTGTTTACCGGTATTCCGCCGTACATCAGATTGGACAGGCTGGCAAGCGTTAAAAGATTGATGTTATAACCGGGCGCAGCAGCGGTAATGGCGGCGTCTATGATACCGGGGGTAAAAATCTTATGACAGTCCGGACAATAGAGCATTTGCGGATAGGCTGAAACGAGATGCGCAAACTCTTCGGAGTTAACAACCATGTTAAGCAGACCGATTACCAGGAGCGCTTCTCCCGCAGGATTAAGTATCCTAAGAGGCGTTTTGCACTCCGGACACACTGACGGCAGATTCTCCTTGGAGTCCTTCGGCGAAGGAGCTCTCTCTGCCTTGCGGGCATATTTTCTGTCTTTGGTTCCGTTCGGGTGCGGTTTCGCCGAGTTTTTCTCCTTGATATAGCGCTTTACGAGTTTGAAGAATCTGCTCCTGAAATTACCGCAGCACTGGCACATGGATATAATAAAGTTCTTTGTATTATCATCCAGATCATCGCGCTCCGCCAATTTTTCGAATACGGCGATATTCTCCGGATTAAACAGACCGGAAACGGCCAGCATCCTCCTGGTATTGGGATCCTTCGTGCTGTCATACCAGAATTTGTTTAATGTTTCTATTCCATCAAAGCCGTTCTCGCATAATTTCAGCATTTCCTCAATAGCCGCATACAGCGCATTTTTGACTAATTTCTTTTTCGGATCCTGACCGGCGGTCTTTGTCTGCTGTTTCTGCGATGCCGGCTCAGGCTTGTCTGACTTTTCTTCCGCCGTTTGTGTCTGCCCCCGATCCTGCGGCCCAGAAGAATCTGGCTGCGGAACGTTTTCTGTTACGGGATCAGGCTGCTGACAGGCCTCTGCGGCAGGGGCTGGATTTTCAGATGCGGCGGCATCTGTTTCGGCAGTCAGGCTCTCATGTAATTTTTCTAACGCTTTGCCCAGAGAGGCTTCGTCGATTTTCTCGCTGCCGTTTCCAGGCCCCTTGGAATGAGAGCCGCTGTTGAATCTCCTGACGTGTTCTGCATAACCGGTAAGCCACGTAACGAGATGTCCGTTTATATCATTAATGATTGCGGCAACATCCTTATGGGCCAGGGGATCATCGTTAAATCCTTCTTTCTTTGCCGTATTCAGGATTTCGGCAATGGTTTTGGGCCAGCCGCTGACTGTCTCTTGTATAAAATCCACGGATTTTTTCAGGGGTTCGTATTCCTTTTTCAGGGTTTCCACCTGCTGAGCCAGGGATTCCTTATCCTGAGTCAAAGACTGGTTTTCCTGAGCAAGGGATTCCACCTTTTGCGTCAGAGAGTTCTTCTCCCGGGCCAGGGCATCACGCTCCTGCTCCGCGCGGGCCAGTTTTGCCCGCAGTTCAGCTATCTCTGAAGCGTGAGACTCTGCGGAATTATTTTCCGAACCGCCTTTCTTCCCGAATATGTTAAAGAGAGCCATGCCTCTGTCTCCGCTGATGACTGAAGATGTCATGTCATAATTGTAAAGGCAGAGGGAAGAAAAAAACAGTGTTTTCCTATGGGCGTAAAATGCACATAAAGCCTTATTTTACAAGGCTTTGACACCTCCTAATGTCCGGATATTACCACTGTTTAAAAATGCTCGTGACATGCGTTTAAACAGCAATAAGAAGCCGTTTTAGATGCGTTCCGAAACTTACTTTTGGAACACGTTTAACGACTGTATCTTTATTTTCGGGAAATGAGAAGCCGGTCACGCTTCGGTTTGCCTTGCTGCGGAATTCCCGGAATTTACTCCATGTTTTCGCCGTTGAGGTAGTCTATCAGCTGCTGTCTGGTCAGCGGATGCGTATCCGCTTCCGCCGCGCGGACGGCAAGCTTCCGGAAGCAGTGATCCGTCAGCCGTCTGTCAACGAGAAGAACCCCCTTGTCATCGCAGTGGAGTATTTTGGCAATCCTTCTGGTTCTGGAGAGAAACACGCACCAGACATCCTCGCCGCAGGGATCAACATTCCATGCGGAAAGCAAGGAACAAAGCCCGCATATCCCGTTGCGCATATCGACAGGAGCCGTGATCAGGATTATCCGGCCCGAGTTAAACAGTTCGCCGTCCATTTGCTAAGCCCTCCCGGTCAGCAGCGTCAGTACTTTTGCCACGGATTCTTCAGGGGTTCCGGAAGAGAAGTCGATCTTAAGGTCTCCGAACCTGATATGAATTTTGGAGGAACGTCCCTGACGGCCGCCGGGACTTGGGGACGGCAGGCTCACCTCAAGGAGCTGACTGATTGCGGGGGCTTGCGTGCCATAACCTTTCTCCGGCAGGCATGATGATATTACCTGAACTATGTCTGAATCCGGGACTTCGGTATCCGCCTCTGTGCCGGCGACGGTGTCTGCGCTTTCCGGAACGGCGGAACCCGGGGCATCCGGAGCGACAGGAGCAGCGGAGGAGGATTCCGGCTCTTCGGCTTTTCCCGGAGTGAGGAGGCTTATGATTTCCGGCCACCTGCCGGACACGGCGGCGTATTCTCTGAACAGTCTGAGATTAGCGGCGAATACCGAGAGGGATGCCTTGAATACGGAAACGCTCAGGTATTCCTGGTGGAAGGCTTTGACGCTGCTGATGGTCAGCGGCGCCTTCAGGCTGATGAATTCCATGATTTCGCGGTTCCTGTCTGCCTCAGGCGCCTTAAACATGGCATAGCCGAACCGGAACATAATCTTGCACTCGGCAAAGGATGCATCGGTTCTGCCTTCCAGGAATTCGTCATAGAACTCGACAAGATCGCAGCTGCAGCTGGTGATGGCTTCGGGGAGAGAGTCTCTATCCGGCATGCATGACGGTTTATCGATGGGGGTCATAGGGGGCTCCTTTTCTTAAGAACTAAAAAAAGGATACCGGATTCAGTCAGGGGTGCTGAAAAATCGCAGGGAAGTTACTTTTTTCCGGAGCGGAGCGGGAACGATTCTGCGACAGAAGGGGGATTGTTAACAGATAATACTTGCGTCCAAGACTATATATACTCGGAAGGGGTTGATGTCTAATTTTTAAGGCAATGCCCATCATGAAAATCACATCCTCCCGGGGTTTCACCCTTATCGAACTTGTCGTCGTTATCGTAATTCTCGGCATTCTGGCCGCCACCGCCGCTCCGAAATTCATGAGCCTTCAGAGCGATGCGAGAGCTGCATCTCTCAAGGCTGTGGAAGCAGCATTGAAATCTGCGGATAAGGTGTTCTATACCAAGGCGGTAATGCAGGGAGCTGATAAGACGTGTGATTTTGACCATAAGGTAAAGATTGATGAAAATTGGGTATATGTGTGTTATGGGCATGTTCTTCCTCTCAGTAATACCCCGGTAATACCCCGGGCAACTTCGAACTGGATAAAGTTGCTGATATAGACATTGAAAATGATTATTCATATGTCCCTGATGATGGTGATGACTACTTGTACGGTTATTATTTTTTCAAAAATCAAGAATTTGAAAAGATTACAAATACCGGTGAAAGATATAGCAAATATCTTGAACTCAAGGACAAATGCTCTGTGATGTACCGGTTGAACCAAGAATCCGGCGACCTGACCATAAAATCTTACACCTCCGATTGCTAACCCAATCTCCCTCAAGGCTCGTCTTCACGATGAGCCTTTTTCTTCCGCTGTTCCAAACACCTGAATTCCAGCCCATAAAGCCCAAAGCGCAGAAGTAAGCCTTTATGCACTGCACAATCCCTAAAGGCTTATGAAGAAAGGCTTTGCTCCTCACTCATCAGCCGCCATTTTCACCGCATTTTTTTCTCATTCCTTCTCTTCCTGGTTTCGCCCTGTCCCCGCCCCTCCCCTCCCTGTCTCGCCCCGCCCTTCCTGAAAACAAAAGCGCCACGCCCGAAATCTTCGGACATGACGCTTTCTCCGGGGCTTTTCACCGGCCCCTTTTACTGTATTGCCCTTCCGCCGGACTCAGGGAACTCGGCTGTTACTCCTGCTTTTTCCGGCCGTAAACCGTAAGGTGCATGCTCTGGTTCAGGGCATCCAGATCCAGCTTGCAGGGACTCTTCAGGTTCAGTGTCCAGCGCTTGTCAGGATCCTCCTTCAGGGTTTCCCGGTAGAAGGTGGAGGTAGCAATATTGAACGGGGACAGCATGTAACCGCTGACAACTTCAGCATAGTTGACATACGGAGCATTAAAGCCGGACTTGTAATCCCAGTTAGCATAAAGAGGCTTGATAAGCGATTTGGTGCCGGCCTGAGATTCCGCCAGAATCTGGAATACCAGATTGGCGTCGAACACCGCCTGTTTTCTCTGGGTATTGTGTTCCGTGATTTCCTCGTCCTCCGGGGAGGCGGCAAGCGCGCAGAAATCCTTCATTCCTTCCGGGAGATAGGTGATCCCGGAAATGTCATAGGTTACGGCATCCACAACAAGCTCGGAACTCCCGAGAACAGTTTCCTGATCTTCCGGATCCCGGTAATCCGCAAAGGAGCAGGTAACGTTTCTTCCGGTGTCATCGGTGAATTGGCAGGGATTGGGATTTCCGGACACATATACCTCAGGAAGATCCTTAAGCCCGGCGCAGACGGAATCGCTGTCGCAGGCAAGCGCTCCCTTAACCAGAGCGGCAGCATCCACCACCCCGAAGCCGTAATGACTGGAAAACCTGAAGCCGGCGGCATTATCCTGCCAGCCGTAGTCGTAGACGATATGCTCGCCGTAGCTCTGGTCGGAAGCTGCCTCCTTCACGGTCAGCGCCAGGGAGGGCATAACGCTGTCGTTACGGGAAGTCGTGGCCAGAAGATAACGCAGCTGAGACACCGTCAGATCCGGTTTGGCCTGATACGCCAGAGCGACGGCGCCGGAAACCGAGGGAGTCGCTGAAGACGTGCCGTTCATGGTATTGGTGTAATACTTGTTGTCCTCGTTTCTCCAGGGGGAACGGGCATCCGTATCATCCCAGTCATGGGGATCATACTGAGGATTTGTGGTAACAATGGCCGCGCCGGAGATCATTTCCTCGGGCATTTTGGTATCATAGCCGTATTCCCCGCCAAAGCCGGTAACCCAGATGCTGGAACCGGTGGATCCGTAGGATGACTTAACTCCCTCAGCATTCAAAGCTCCTACGTTAATAACGAACGGAGCGCGGCCAATATTGCCGGTCTGCATAAATTCGCAGTTAATCTCCAGATCCCGGCAAA